>OIYG01000073.1_pt1 | contig 107304 bp, 102 predicted proteins | sample 1587861 | NCBI WGS metagenome assembly OIYG01 (sample SAMN03283272) | human gut metagenome | biome: human-associated habitat; material: feces | host: Homo sapiens | place: Peru | collected 2012 | reverse complement strand
TAATGGTAGCAGGTTATGCATTATTTAGTCAGAACCTAAATATTACAGGTACTGCAAAGGCACAAGGTGATTTTGTTATTACAATGGACGTTGTTGATTTGAATGTAGGTTGGTATCATGATTCGTTTGGAATGGATACTAAAGGAATTGTTACTAATCCTACTTCAACAATTAATGGTAATACAGTTAATACAAGTGTAACATTAGGAATGCCTGGTTCTTCAAAAGTATTTGGAATAAGAGCTAAAAATACAGGTACAATACCTGCTAAATTAAAATCTATTAAAAATGTTAATACTAACGAATTTGTTCTAGATAAAGAAGGTTTGGGTAATTCCTCTTATGTTATTGGAAGTACAAATTCTGCAAATAGAAATGCTTTAATTGCTGAAATAATGACTGATTCTGGCTGGGGTGATGATTATGAAAGTGATATAACTGCTGGTGAGAGATGGCCAGATCTTTTAGATTCAGCAATGCTTGACGCTGTGTTAGATCCTGGAGAAGAAGCGTATTATTTTATAGAATATAGATGGGCTGATACTTCAATAGCACAAGGTGAACCATTAAATTTGAGTGTTACATATGAAATAAATTTTGAGCAAATAGTGAAATAATTAAGATGGTTATCCATCTTTTTATTTTACATATAAATCTATAGATGATATAATTTAAAAGGTGAAGGATATGAAAAGAAAGATATTTATAATAGCATTAATAACTTTTGTTGTAGATCAAATAATTAAAAGTTTATCATTAGTTTATTTAATTAATATACCAATAATTCCTAATATTTTATCCTTAACATATGCTAAAAATTATGGTATTGCTTTTAGCATGTTATTAGAAAAAAGAATAATTATTATAGTTATATCAATTTTACTTATATCATTTTTAATATACGTATTAAAAAAAGACTATATATTAAAAAATAAAGATACATGGTTAGTAAATATAGCTTTCGGTATATTATTTGGAGGAATAGTAGGCAATTTATTTGATAGAATAGTAAGAGGATTTGTCATAGATTATATAAATGTTAGTTTTTTTTCAATATTTAATTTAGCAGATATTGCAATAACTTTTGGTGTAGTATTGTTAATAATTGATAATATAAAAGAATCTAAAAATAATTAGATTCTTTTTACATTTTGCTTTACATATGTATTTTAAGTTTATTTAAAATTATAGTTATTTATATTATAATATTTATAATAGGTGGTGCGATATGAAAAGAGTAAGAAAATTATTAAGAATTATGTTAATTTTTGTAAGTATGTTTATTTTTTCTGGAATAGTAAGTGCTAAATCTCCAGGAAATGATGGATATATAAGTGTAAAAACAAATAAAGATGAATTTTATTTATATAAGAAAGATTCTCCTATTGGTGCTACTTCAAATCTTTCATATGATTCAAACGAAAATAGAATTTTACTTAAAAATTATGAAGGAAGTTTAAGTATTGAAGTTTATAATATGGGTGACTTAAATGTAAGAATTGAAGGTAATAATAAAATAAGTAATAAAAGTATATTATTATCAAATAAGTCAAATGATAATACTAATTTTTATATTGATGGAACAGGTAGTATTATTTTAAATAATTCGATGTTCATGTATTTTGAGAGTGAAAATACAAATACACAAATAAAAAACATTTCTTTAGAAGCAGTAAGTGATTATAGTGCAATAACATCGCATGGAAATATAGAAATAGACAATGTAGCTTTTAATTTTTCTATTAATCATGAGTATACATCTGCTATTTATAGTGCTAAAGAACTTAAAATAAGTAATAGTAAAATAAGTGGCTATAGTTGTGGAATGTATATTAATAGTTCAGAGCCTCTTTTAATAGATAATTCTGAAATAAATTGGACAGCTGGTGCAATCGCATCTACTAAAGATGTTGTTATAAAGGATAGTAATTTAAATTATAAGTATGATAAGTCAAAAGAAGTATATTATATGGCTGAAGAAAGTACAATTTTTTCATTTGAAAATTTTAATATTATAAATTCAAATATTAAACTAGATGGATCTAAAAAATTTGGAATTTCTGCAGTTGAGTTAAGAGCAGATTCAAAAAGTAATATTGATATTTTAAATTCTGGTATTGGAATATATGCAAAAGAAATGGAAAATAATAGTAAGTTAAACATTTCTGATACTTTAATTGGAATGCTTGGTCAAAATTTTAATCTTAAAAGTAATGAAGTTATAATAAAAGGTGCTGTAATGGGTATTACAACTCCTTATGAATTATCAGAAAATGAAGAATATTTCCTTAATATTAATGGGGATTTATTAGAAATTAATATTACAAAAGATGAAGAAAAGATAAATGCTTTAAAAGAAGTTTTAAATAATTCGGGTTTTGCTAGAGATATTTGGGAATTACCATCTACAATTGGTTTTTATATTAGTGAGTCTGATAAATCTATAATAAAGCTTTCAGATGATATGATAATGGAAGGTGGAAAAATATATTCTAGTAAAACCGATTACTATGGAGATCCTATATATGTTCATTATATTGGAACAAAGCAATTAACTTTTAATTTTGATGATGAAGATCCATTTTTAGAATTGTATAAAGATGCTCCAACTAAATTAGTTATACGAAATAAAAATTATAATCCAAATAAAAATAATAATGTAAATAATGAAACTAAAAAAGATGAAATAGTAGAAAATCCAAAGACTAATGATATAAATATTTATATAGTTGGTTCATTAATAATATTTAGTATTGTATTGATTAAAATATCAACTAAGAAGTTAAAGAAGAATAAGTAATATATTCTTCTTTTTTAAAGCTATAAAAATATGATATAATAGCTATGGATTGTTAATTGGAGGTATTATTATGGAATTTAAAATAGATAGTAACGAATCATTAAGATTAGATAAATATTTAATAGATAAGTTAAATGTATCAAGAAGTAAACTTCAAGAGATGATTTCAAATAATTTAGTGTTAGTAAATGGAAAGAAACAAAAAAATAGTTATAGATTAAAAGAAAATGATGTTATATTAGTAACTGGCTATTTAACTTATGAAACAGATATTAAACCTGAAAAAATGGATTTAGATATAGTTTACGAAGATGATTATTTAATGGTTATTAATAAGCCTAGTGGATTAGTTGTTCATCCAGCAGCTGGTCATTATTCTAATACTTTAGTAAATGGTCTTTTAGCACATACTAATAATTTAAGTAATAATAATAATAATGGAACTTTAAGACCTGGTATAGTTCATAGAATAGATAAAGATACTTCTGGTTTATTAATAGTTGCTAAAACAGATAAGGCTCATGAAGAGTTAGCAAAACAGTTAAAGGATAAGACATTAAATAGAAAATATTTAGCACTTGTAAGCGGAAGAATAAATCATGATACAGGGGAGATTGATGCACCTATAGGAAGAGATCCATTAGATAGAAAAAAAATGTGTGTAACTGATATAAATTCTAAAGATGCTATAACTTATTTTAAAGTTCTTGAAAGATATAAAAATGCTACATTAATAGAGTGTAAGTTAAATACAGGGCGTACACATCAAATAAGAGTACATATGAAATATATTAATCATCCAATAGTAAATGATCCTGTATATAATAATAAAAAAAGTACCTCTTTTGGTCAAATGCTTCATGCTAAAGAAATTAGTTTTATACATCCTATAACAAAGAAGAAGATGACTTTTTCTTGTGATGTACCAAAAGAATTTATGGAAATATTAGAAAAATATAAAAATGAATAGGAGAGTTATTTATGTCGACACCGAATGAAAAAAGAGATTTACTAGTAATGAAACTATTACATTATTTTATTACTGAAAGAAATTATAATCCTGTGGTTGTACATGGTATTCAAAATGAAATATGGCTTGAAAATATGAATGAAGAATTTAAAATAGTAAGAATTGTTATGAATTATATTCATAATAAAGAACAACTAGAGTTTGATGATTTTAAGGTAAGTAGATTAACAAATCAAATTAAATTAAAGACTTTTACATTTAAAATGAAGACTTTAAGTTTATATTTAGATTTAAATAGTGATGTTGAACTTTTTGATAATAAAAATAATTATCATGTAGATTTAAGAGATGAAAAGATTTTAAAGAATAATGAAATAATAAAAAAATATTATGGGGATATTACTCAAAAATTAAAATTTACAGAAGAAGGAGCTTTACTTTATAAACGTATAAATAATGATATTTTAAAGAAAAACTTAGATGAAAGTGAAAAGCTAAATGATTTATTTTCTCCTAAAAAACCAATTGTAACTTATATTTTAATAGGTATTATAACCATAGTTATGTTATTAATGTATATATTAGGTAATGGTTCTTTAAATATAAAAACATTATATAACTTTGGTGCTTTAGTTAAAGATCATAATATGTTAAGAATAATAAGCAGTATTTTTATACATATTGGGATAATTCATTACATGATGAATGTTTGGGCACTTAAAATATTAGGTGAACAAACAGAAAAATTTTATGGTCATATAAAGATGTTTATTATATTTTTATATAGTGGTATTATTGGAAATTTACTATCGGTTATATTAATGAATAATAATAGTATATCAGCAGGTGCATCAGGTGCAATATTTGGACTTATGTCATCTATTTTATATTTTGCTCTTAATCAAAGAACATATATGGCAGAGGCTTTAAAAAAAGAAATTTTACCAGTTATAATAATTAATATTTTAATTGGTTTTTCATTAAGTGGAATAAATATGTTTGCACATTTAGGTGGCTTAATAGGTGGTTTTTTAATATCTAGTGCTGTAGGTGTTAAATATAAGACTAGTAAATTTGAAAGGATTAACTCAATAATTTGTAGCGTTATATTAATTGTATTACTTACTTATTTGGGTTATTTTTGTTAGGTATTTTATATGATAGTATTTAAAATTATAAGTGTTATATTGGTTTTATTTGGAATTTTAATGGCATTTATTATAAGTTTATTGAGTAGAAAAAATAATAATAAGCCAAAGCAAAAAAGAGAAAATCATGATTTTTGTATTTTAATTCCAGCAAGATATGAATCACTTGTTATAGAAGATCTTTTAAAAAGTATAAAAAAACAAACTTTTAAAATAGATTTTAAGGATGTTTATGTTATTGTTGAATCTATAAATGATGAAACTGTAGATATTTGTAAAAAATATAATGCATCTTATTTTGTAAGAAAAGATTTAGAACTTAAAAGAAAGGGTTATGCACTTGATGAATGTGTTAAATATATTTTAAAAAATAATAAGCATTATGATGCATATTTTATATTTGATGCTGATAATATTCTTGATAAAAATTTTATTAAAAATATGATACCTGTATTTGATAAAGGTTATGATTTATCATCAGGATATAGAAATTGTAAAAATGGTAATGATAGTGTTATAGCAGCATCATCAGCGCTTACTTTTTCATTAGTTAATACAGTTTTTAACAATAGAAAAAATAAAGAAACTAGGAATATAACTTTTTCTGGAACAGGATTTTTTATAAGAGGATCTTTAATAGAAAAGTGGGAAGGATATCCTTTTCATAGTTTAACAGAAGATTATGAGCTTAGTTTATATGCAACTTTAAATAATTTAACAACATATTATAATATTAAATCTATTTTTTATGATGAACAACCTATTAATTTTAAGGCAACATTTAATCAAAGAGTAAGATGGATTAGGGGATATTTTGATGTTAGAAGAGAATATCAAAAAAAAATATTTAAATCTCTTTTAAAAAAGGATAATAACTATGGTTCTAAATTAGATGAATCTTTTGGTATAATTCCTTATATAATAATTATTTTAGGTATATTTATATGGTTTATACCACTTGCAATTTCATGTATTTATAATTATATTTTAAAAAATATGTCTTTATTTGAAAAAAATATAAAAGAAGTTTTAATATTTCTTTTAGTTATATATTTAATATTATTTTTTATGACACTTGTTATTTTGTTATTAGAAAATAAAAAAATAAACATAAATAAAAAAGTAAAAATAAGAACATTATTTTATAATCCTATATTTATAATTAGTTATGTTTTATGTGCAATTAAAGCATTAACTTCAAAAGATATAGGCTGGACAAAAATAGAACATGGAATAAAAAAATAAGACTGATTAAAATCAGTCTTTTAATATTTTATCTGTATTTTTAAAATTTAGTTTAGCTATTTTATTAAGAATATCTTTTCCATATATTTTGACTATTTCTTTTCCAAATTTATCTACTTCTAAGCCAGCACCTTTTGGGACTTTTTTACCTATCATTTTTGATATTTTATCCATTTCTTTTATAAATACATATCTGCTTATTATTGAAGAACATGCAACTGATAAGCATTTATCTTCTCCCTTAGTTGTAAATGTAATGTTTCTAAATACATTTTCTGAATCTTTTAAATAGTTAAAATAATTTCTTGGATAGCAAAATTGATCAATAACTACTTTATCATAATTATAATTATCTTTTTTTAATAATGATAATAATGCTTTATTATGTAAAATAGCTTTTATTTTGTTCATATTAAAATCTAAATGAGAATTATATTCTATATTATTATATATAATAGTTTCATATGGAATTCTTTTAATAATTTTAGGTACTATTTCAAGTATTTTTTGATCTGTTAATTTTTTAGAGTCTTTAACACCTAATTCTTCTAAAAAAGGTATATCATCTTTTTTAACAAAACTTGCTGAAACAACAACAGGTCCAAAATAGTCTCCTGTTCCAACTTCATCAGAACCTGCAGAATTAATATAATAAAATTTCTTTTTTTCTTCAAAAATTTCTATTTCATTTTTCTTTTCTTTTTCTTTATTCTTTTTTTCAATAGGCATCTTTCCATTATTCAAATGAGCTTCCATATCTCTCCACATATTAGCATCTATATCCGCACTTATTCCTTGAAACATTACTTTTCCAGATTCATATAGTGTAATAATAGTACCTGCTTCTTCTGCTTGAAATACTGCATAAGGTGGGGTTTTATCTCTCTTTTTATCTTCATAATATTCAACCATTTTTTGTTTTGTATTATCACTAATTTTATAAACTATTACCATTTTAATTTCACTCCTGTATTTATTTTAACATAAAAATTTTTATTAATAAATAAACTAGACTAATTAGTGTAAAATATTATATAATAAAGATGTATAGAAGATTGGAGGATATTTATGATAAAACATGCAAATAATGAAAATTTCAATGAATTAGTAGGCGAAGGAAGAGTTTTAGTTGATTTTTTTGCTACTTGGTGTGGACCTTGTAAGATGCTTAGTTTAGTTATTGAAAAACTTGATGAAAAAAATGTTATACCTATTATAAAGGTTGATGTTGATGAATGTGAAGAAATTTCAGGTAATTTAAAAATATTTTCCATTCCAACACTTATAATTTTTGAAAATGGAAAAGAATTAAAAAGAAAAACTGGATATATGAGTTTAGATGAATTAGAAAGTTGGGTTAATAATGAATAGAAAAAAAGGATTTACTTTAATAGAATTATTAGCAGTTATAGTTATTTTAGGAATTATTTTATCAATAAGTATAATATCAGTTAATAAAATAAGAAAAAAGCAGGAAGTAAGAAATAGGTTAAATAATGTAAGCCTTATTTTAACAGGTGCTAAAAAGTATATATCAAATCATCCGGAGTTTTGGACAACAACTATAATATGTGATAATAAAAAATGTGAAGAAGATAATTGGTTTAAAACTCATAGTTTATATCCAATAGTTGAAATTAATGCTAAAACAATACCAGGTAAATATATAATGATAGATGATATTTTAAATGATGATAGTATAGATATTGATTTAACAAAATATCCAGAACTTTTTTATTTTAATGTTGATGGAACTGTTGATAAAAATAAAGACACTAAAGGACACCGAAGTCTTTATGTTTCTAAATGTGATATCAATCCATTAAAATATGAAGTTTCATTTAAGTATTATTATGCAGATAAAAATGATTCAAAAAATGGAAAAAGTGCTTGGTTATCAGATTGTGGCTGTGAAGAACAATCTAGTAATGAAAGAACATATGATTTTTGTAGTCTAGGTAATCCTAATTCTGGATGGGATTTAGATGGTAATTATTATGAAAATGGAAAAAGAAATGAAGACAAAGGTCTAGATATTAAAGAAATAAAAAAGCAAAAGTAGATTTTTTGCTTTTTTTATTTTGTTATATAATTATTTAATTCCTTTGGATATTTTCCTTCTTCATAAGTAAACTCATATATTACATTTTTATCAAATTCTTTATAAGTTATTTCATTATTTTTTAAAATATAATTTATTTTGTTAATATTTTCATAATCAAATTCTATGCGTTTTGTTATCATATTTTTAATAGGAATTAAATCATCGTTATTAATTAAACTAGCAACAGAGTTGGTATAGGCTCTAGAAAGACCTGCTGCTCCTAGTTTTATACCACCAAAATATCTTATCACAACTGCTAAAATAAAGTTTAAATTTTTACTTTCTAAAACGTTTAATATAGGCATACCAGCAGTGTGACTTGGCTCTTTATCATCGTTAAATCTTTTAATGTTATTAATTATATAAGAATAACAAATATGACTGGCATCTTTATATTTAGTTTTTAATTCATTTAATTTTTCATTTACTTCTAGTATGTTATTAACTTTATAAATGTATGTTATAAACTTAGATTTATTAATTATTATTTCACCATTTACCTCGTTTTTGATAGTAAACACATTAAATCACCAAAAATATTATAAATGATTATTTCATTTTTATCAAATGTATTATATAATAAACATATAAGTTTTAGAAAATGGTGATAGTAAATGATAAATATAAAAACAGATTCAAGAAAAGTTAAACCTGGGGATATATTTGTAGCGTTAAGAGGAATAGTGGGGGATGGTCATGATTTTATACCTCAAGCAATAAAAAATGGTGCTTCAAAAATAATTGCAGAAGAGGGAACTTATGATGTACCGTACGAAATAGTTTCTGACACAAGAGAATATTTAAATAATTATTTAAAAGAAAATTATAATAAATATTTAAATGAAATGCATATAATTGGAATTACTGGTACTAATGGTAAAACAACTACTGCATATCTTATATATGATGCGTTAAATAAATTAGATAAAAAATGTTGTTACATGGGTACAGTTGGATATTTTAGAGATAAAAAAATATGTGATTTGCCTAATACAACTCCTGAAGTTACTGAAGTTTATGATATGTTAATAGATGCTTATGACTTAGGATATAAATATGCTGTTATAGAAGCATCTAGTGAAGGTCTTTTACATAGAAGGTTAGAAAATGTACCATTTGAATATGCAATATTTACAAATCTAACTCAAGATCATTTAAATATTCATGGTACTATGGAAAATTACGCTAGGTGTAAACAAAAATTATTTAATCAGATAAGACCTAATGGTAAAGCAATTATTAATTTTGATGATCCAAATAAAAATTTATTTTTATTTGATTATAATAATAATATAACATATGGTTTTACTGGTGGTAATTATCATATAACTGATTATCAAATGAGCATTATGGGAAGTAATTTTACATTTATATCAGATGGAGTTAAACAAAATATTAAAGTTCCTTTAATAGGTAAATATAATATTTATAATGTTTTAGTAACTATAATTGTATTAAATTATCTTGGTATAACTTATTATGATATTTATGATGTTTTATTAAATATAAATATGCCATCTGGAAGAATGGATATGGTTGAATATCAAAATAATCGTATTATAGTAGATTATGCTCATACTCCTGATGCTGTTTTAAACGTAATAAGTACTGTAAAGGAAGTATGTGAAGGAAAAATTTATACAGTTTTTGGTTGCACAGGTGATAGGGATAGGACTAAAAGGCCTATTATGACAAAGATAGTAACTGATTTATGTGATAAAGTGATAATAACTTCAGATGATTTACATAATGAGGATCCAAATCAAATTGTAAATGATATGATAAGTGGATTAACAAATTCTAATTATATTATTCAAATGGATAGGAGAAAGGCTATTATAGAAGGAATTAATCTTCTTAAAACTAATGATGTTTTATTAATTTTAGGAAAAGGACATGAACAAGCTATTATAGTAAAAGATAATAAAAGAATTCCTTTTAATGATAAAAATGAAGTTTTAAAATATTTACAAACTAAAAATGTAATTAAAATAGAAAAAATAGATGATTAGGTGATTATATGGAAGTAGGAAATATTGTCTTTTTGAAAAATATATGTTTTAAAGAAGGCGTAGTAGACCATGCCTTCGATAGAGGAAGACCATGTGTTTTTATTGGTGAATTAGATGAAAAAATGTATTTTGTTCCGCTTGCAAGTGTTAAAAATTTAAAATACCGTGATCGTTTAAGAGGAATATTAAAGCCAAATAAAAATAATAATTTAACTAAAATATGTCATACAAATGTAAAAGAATTAATAGAAAAACCAATTGCATTTTATGAAATAAAAGGATATTTAAATGATGAAGAATTATTTAATTTATTTAATGATATTAAGATATATTATTCTACAATTAGAAATGAAAAAAATAGAATAATGGTAATGTTTGCAGATAATTATATGAAATCTTTTAAAAAATATGTAGATTATAATAAAAAAATAGCAAAAAGAAAGTGATTTGACTTTCTTTTTTTAAAATGTTAATATAACTATCAAATAAAAAAAGGGGTTTATGTAATATGGTTATAGAAAAAAGTTGTAAACTTGATGATAAAAGTAAAATTAATGAAATCTTTAAAAAATATATGTATTTGGTAGAAATGTCATTAAATAAGTTTGATTATGATAAACAAGATTATGAAGATTTATTACAAGATGGATATGTACATTTAATAAAATTAATTAAAAGTTATGATAATAGTTTTAAAAGTACGTTAAATCAGTATTTAAATAATGGGCTTAGAAATTATTATGAAAAACATATAAGAGAGTTTTATAATAAGAATGAAATAATTCCTTTTAAATATGTTGATAGTAAAAATGATGATTTTATAACTAAATTAGAAGAAAAAGATTTAATATCTAAAATAGAAGAACTTCTTTTTGAGACAAACTATCTTACATTTTTACAAAAAAATATTTTGATGGCAAGAATTGGTTATATAAATGAAAATAAAATTAGTGATAGTAATCTTGCTTCTTCTTTTTTATGTTCTCGTAGTAATATAAATGGACATTTTAATAACTTGATTTATGTAAAATTACCTAAGCTTTTTAATTATGAAAATTCTATTAAAAACAATTATAATCATTTTACTGATTTATTTTCTTTTTTTGAAACTACAGAAAAAATAGTTAGGTATTTTATTAATGATCTTACTTTAGATGAAATTATGTTATTAAAAAAAGTATGGGGAGAAAATTATGATAATATAAAGGGTATAAAATATGCAAATATAAGTAAGGAAGAAGTTATAGAATATTATACTGTGATACATAAATTATATGATAAAATAACAAGTTGTGATGTAATTGATATAATGTATAAAACTGGACTTGATAGTTTTCAAATACTTAGAAAATAACATTAGATAAAGTATATTATTAGAATAAATGATATGCTTTTTTTGTGTTATAATATCACTAGGTGGTTTATTATGGATAAAATCAAAGAAAAATTAAGTTTACTTACAACAGAACCAGGTTGTTATTTAATGAAGGATTTAAATGATAAAATAATATATGTTGGTAAGGCTAAGAATTTAAAAAGAAGAGTATCATCATATTTTAATAGAGAGCATACCGGTAAAACTAAAGCTTTAGTAGAAAATATATATGATTTTGAGTACATTGTAACTCAAACAGAGGTAGAGTCTCTCTTATTAGAAATCAACTTAATTAAAAAGTATTCTCCAAAATATAACATAATGCTTAAAGATAATAAATCTTATCCGTATATAGAAATAACAGATGAAACATATCCAAGGCTTATAATATCAAGACCTAGAAAAATTAAAGGGCATAAAGGAAAATTATTTGGACCTTATCCTAATGCTAATGCTGCAAGAAAAACGGTAGAATTATTAAATAGAATATATCCTTTTAGAAAGTGTCATACCATGGATAAAAAGGTATGTTTATACTATCATATTGGTCAGTGTCTTGGCTATTGTGAAAAAAAGATAGATAAAAGCATAATAAAAAATATGACTGATGAAGTTTCAAGTTTTTTAAAGGGTAATTATGATGAGGTTAGAAAAAAAATTAAAAACTTAATGGATGAAGCTTCAAAAAAACTTAATTTTGAAATGGCCCTTGAATATAAGGAAATGCTAGAATATATTGATAAAGTACTTGAAAAACAAAAGATTAGCTTAAATGATAATATAAATAGAGATGTTATAAATTATTATGTTAAAAATGATTATATATCATTTCAGGTACTTCACTTAAGAGATGGTAGAATAAATATGAGAGATAAGGAAATATTTCCTTTAATAGATGATGAAAAAGATACATTATCTTACTTTGTAACTAGTTTTTATGATAAAAATGAAGTGCCAAAAGAAGTTTTAGTTAGTAATTCATTTGATACTAATTTATTAAATAGTGCTATTAATACTAAGTTTTTAATACCGGTTCGTGGCACTAAAAAAAAGCTTTTAGATATGGCTTATGATAATGCTAAAATAGCTTTAGAAGAAGAATTTGAACTAATACTAAGAGATGATAAAAGAACGTTTGGTGCAAATGAAGAGTTAGGGAAATTGCTTAATATTCCTAATTTGAAAAGAATTGAAATATTTGATAATGCTCATTTATTTGGGACATTTACAGTTTCTGGTATGGTAGTTTTTACAAATGGGAAAAAAGATACAAAAGAATATCGTAAGTATAAGATAAATTCTGACTCTAAAGATGATTATCATACTATGCAGGAAGTAATATATAGAAGGTATTATAGAGTACTTCATGATAAACTTGAAAAACCTGATTTAATAATAGTAGATGGTGGTATATCACAGATTCATGCTGCAAAAGAAATTTTAGATAGTTTGTATTTAAATATTCCAGTTGTTGGACTTAAGAAAAATGATAAGCATACAACAACATCATTAATAAGTGAAGATAAAGAATATATTATTGATAAAACATCGGATTTATTTCATCTTTTAACACGTATGCAAGATGAAGTTCATAGATTTACGATTAGTTATCATAAAGATATAAGGAGTAAAGGACAATTATCTAGTATTTTAGACAGTGTTCCAGGAATTGGAGATAAAAGAAAAAAAGTATTATTAAAAAAATATAAAACTATTACTAGATTAAAAGAATTAAGTAATGATGATTTAAAAAAGGATTTACCAGATAAAGTAGCAGAAGATTTATTTTTATTTTTAAAAGAATATGAAAAAGATAACTAATCTTTTTCTTTTTTTTAAGTGTTTTTGATTTGTCTAGATAATAATTAAAGTGAAAGGAGGTATATATGAAAAAAATAATTATACTTATTTTATTTATTATTATTTTATCTGGTTGTTATAAAAAGGAAGGAAATTTAAAAGAAAAAAATAGTTATAAAAAAGAGAAAACTATAGTAACTAAAAAGTATTATTCATATACTGTTGCTAGATATGATCATGATGATTACGATGTAAAATTAGAAAATGTTAACCATGTAGATTATAAAGTTAACAATGATTCGTTAGATGAGATCAATAGTGAAGAAACTATAGGTATAAATAATAATTATGAAGAATTTATTGAAGAAAAAGTGTTAGATAAAGAAGAAAAAGACGATAAAATAATAAAGAAAGAAGATGTTTTAACTGAAGATAATGATGAAGTTAATAATGAGAAAAAAGATGATGTAAAAGATGAAATAAAAGAAAATATAACAACTGATAATAAAGAATTACAGTTGCCAATTTTAAATGAAAAAAAAGAGGAAGTATTAGAAGATAAAAAAGAAAATCTTAATTATAATGTAAAAGAAGAATTAAATGAAAATAAAGAAAAAGTGCAATCTGGATATTATTCTCCTAATGGTAAATATTTAGGTACTACAAATGTTAAAGTCATAGATGTAAGTTACTATCAAGGTGATATAAACTGGGATTTATTTGCTAAAGAAAGTGATTGTTATGGTGTTATTTTAAGATTAGGATATTATACTACTTTAGATAAAAAATTCGAATCATATATAAAAGATATAAAAAGATTAAATATTCCATATGGTATATATTTATTTAGCTATTCTAAATCGAATAGTGGTGCTTTAAAAGAGGCTAATTTTGTTAATTCAGTAATAGATAAATATAATTTAACACCAACTTTAGGTATTTTTTATGATATTGAATCATGGAGTAGTAAAAATAGTAATTCTGATGATATTAGTAAAAGTATGTATGATAGTATTATTCAAATATTTATAAATAAAGTTAGTAATTATGTTAATTATAAGTATAAAGTAAAAGTGTATTCTGGTAGATGGTATGCAATGAATAGATTAGGGCCTGTTGCTAAAACATATGTTGATTGGGTTGCAGAGTATAATAATACTTGTAAATATGATTCAAATTATTCAATGTGGCAATATACATCTAAAGCAAAAGTACCTGGTATAAGTACTTATGTAGATGTTAGTTATATTTTAAATTAAAAAAGAATACTTTAAGTACTCTTTTTTAAAGCCATCTTCTAGGTGGATATGGATAATAAGCGTTTGGTGGATAATAATATATAGGTCTATTATTATATCCATAGCCGTTATTCCAAAAAGCAGGAGCAATAGCAGCACCTGTTACACCACCTAATAAAAATGGAAATACAAATCCTCCTGCTAAACGTTCGTCGCCTTTATTATATGGATTAGATGTATATTGATATAAATTATTAGATGATGGGTAGCTATTTTTTATATTTTGATAGTTTTCATTCATATGTTTCACCTACCTCTAAGATAGTATATGAAATAGTAAATTAATTGACATAAATTGCTTTTAAAATGTTATAATTATTTATGTGAAAGAGGTATTGAAAATGGGTAAAATAAAAATAATGGATGATAATTTAGCAAATAAAATAGCGGCAGGAGAGGTTGTTGAAAAATGCGTTTCTGTAGTTAAAGAATTAGTTGAAAACAGTATTGATGCAGGTTCTGATGAAATAAAAATAGAAGTAAAAGAAGCTGGAACTAAATTAATTAAAGTAACTGATAATGGTTCTGGTATGGAACATTCTGATGCTTTACTTGCTTTTCAAAGACATGCTACAAGTAAACTTTTAGATGAAATTGCATTATTTAGAATATCATCCTTGGGTTTTAGAGGTGAAGCTCTACCTTCTATTGCATCGGTATCTAAAGTAACTTTAAAAACATCAACAGGTGGTGTTGGAACTAAAATAGAAATAGATGGTGGTAAATTAATAGAAGATGTTCCAGCTGATGCAAGGTGTGGTACACAAATAGAAGTTAAAAATCTTTTTTATAATACTCCTGCTAGACTAAAATATTTAAATAGTATTTATAGTGAACTTGCAAATGTATGTGAATATGTTAATAAAATAGCATTATCATATCCCGAAAAAAAGATAACATTAATAAGTGATGATAAAGTGATTTTAAATACAGATGGTTCTGGTAATTTACTTAAGGTTATTAAAGAAATATATGGAAGTGATGTTGCTAGAAAAATGAAAAAGATTTCAGTATTTAATGATGATTATGATGTTGATGGATTTGTTTCTTTGCCTGAAGTTACAAGGTCATCTAGAAATCACATGATAACACTTGTTAATCATAGAGTTATAAGAAACGTTGAATTAAATAGGGCAATAAATGATGCTTATCATACATATAAACCAGAAACAAGATATCCAATAGTAGTTTTAAATATAAATACTGATCCATCACTAATAGATGTTAATGTTCATCCTTCTAAATTAGATATTAAATTTAGTAATTTTGATGATTTAAAAGAACTGATAAAAAGTGGTATAAAAAAGGTGCTTGATGAATCACTTTTGATTCCTAAAATAGAAAGTTCAAAACCAATTTTAGATAAAAAGCCAAAAATAGAAGTTCAACAACTTAATTTAGAAAGAGAAAAGATAATTGAAGATAATACAATAGATTATTCGTTATTTGATTCTGATGTAATGGAAGTTAATGAAGATATTGTTAATTATAACGAAAATGAAGATAATAACATTAAAAATTATAGTGAAGAAAAAAAGAAAGTCATTATGCCAGAGATGTATCCTGTAGGTCTTGCAAAGGGAACTTATATAATTTGTCATAATGAGTTAGGTCTTTATATGATAGATCAACACGCTGCAAAAGAAAGAATAAATTATGAGGGCTATAAAAAGGCATTTGCAAATCCTATAGAAGGAAGTATTAAAATGCTTATTCCACTAACTCTTGAATTTCCATCAAATGAATTTATTATAATAAAACAGAATATAGATATACTAAAAAGTATGCATTTTGATATAGAAGAATCCGGAATTAATTCTTTTATTATAAAAGAACATCCAACATGGATAAAAGAAGGATTTGAAAACGAAAGCATAAAAAAATTAATAGAAGTATTAATTAGTGAGGAGAAAAACTTTTCAATAGAAAAATTTAGAGAAAAAGCTGCAATTATGCTTAGTTGTAAAATGGCTATAAAAGCTAATATGAATATTTCTATGAAAGAAATGGAGTCTTTAATAGATGATTTAAGAAAATGTGAAAATCCTTATACTTGTCCTCATGGTAGACCTACTACAATATTTTATAGTAATTATGAATTAGAAAAAATGTTTAAAAGAGCTATGTAGATTTGACATAGCTCTTATTTAATGTATAATATACAAAAGTTAAAAAGGTGGAATTTATGGAAAATAAAAACATTATATCTATAAGCAGAGAATCATTTCTTGAAACAAAGAAAAATTTTGAGGGTAAAAAAAGAGCTTTTGGTAGTTTTTCTTGCGTTTATTTTGATAATAAGAAAGCTTATAAATTGTATAACAAAAAACCATTTTTATTAGATAATAATGATAACATAATATTTAATCATAATGATGTTTTAGAAAATATTTTATACTTTAACCAAAATAAATTTAATATGGTATCAGATATAAAAAAAGTATATTTAGTAGATGAAAATATTGCTATGTATGAAATGGAAGATTTAAGTAATATGTATAATATGAGAAAAATAAATGAAAATAATTTTGATATTACGCTAGAAGAACTTAAACTTACATGGAAAAATGCATTAAAATTAGCTTCTTCTTTATCAAATGAAAATAGAGTTATGTATGATTTAAAAGAAAGTAATGCTTTTATATTAAATGGTAATTTTAAAGTTTGTGATGTAGATTTTTATATGAAAGAGAATATAGATAATATTTTAAATATTAATTATAAATTAGTTAATACAACGTTTATAGATTTTATTGAAAGATATTTATTCTCATATTGCTATGAGTGTAGATATGATAAACATTTAATAGAAAAAGAATCTTATGTAGATGATACTATAGAAGATTTACTTATTAATAGTAATTATTCTTCTAAAACTTTAAAACAAGTAGCTAAAAACTTAAGATAAAATAAAAAGTTATATGTTATAATTAATATGATTTAAGGGTGTGATATTATGATAATTGCTATAGTAGGACCAACTGGGGTTGGAAAAACTAATCTATCTATAGAACTTGCAAAACGTTATAATGCTGAGATAATATCTTGTGACAGTATGCAAATATATAAAAAAATGAATATTGGAACTGCTAAAGTAACTAAAAATGAAATGCAAAATATAAAACATCATTTAATTGATATAAAAGATGTTTCAGAGGATTATTCAGTTTTTGATTATCAAAAAGATGCAAGACTTATATTAAATAAGTTGTTAAAAGAAAATAAAAATGTTGTTATAGTAGGTGGCACGGGACTTTATTTAAAAGCTTTATTATATAATTATGATTTTAAGTTAAATAATAATGAAAGAAAGGATTTTTCATCTTATACTAATGAAGAACTATATAATATGGTTTTAAAAATAGATAAGAATACAAAAATACATATAAACAATAGACAGAGATTGGAAAGTTATTTAAATAATCATAATTATCCTCAAAATAAAAAAGAAGTAGAAAGTAAAATGATTTATAATGCTAAAATAATTGGACTTACAAGACCTAGAGAAGAATTATATGATACTATAAATAAGAGGGTAGATTATATGATTAAAAATGGTTTAGAAGAAGAGGCTAGATATTTTTATGATAATAATATACATAGTAAAGCTATAAAAACTGCTATTGCATATAAAGAATTATATATGTATTTTGATAAAAAAATAAGCAGAAATGATGCTATAGAATTAATAAAACAAAGATCAAGGCATTATGCTAAAAGACAATATACTTGGTTTAATAATCAAATGAATGTAAAGTGGTTTAACATAGATATAAATAATTTTGATAATACAATTAGAGAAGTTGAAGATTACATAGAAAAAAGCAGTTAATTAACTGCTTTTTTTGCTTCTTTATACACATTTTCATTAAATAAATGTTCTTTATCAGATTTACTTTTTAAAACATCTTCATCTATTAAAAAGTAATCATGACTAATAATATCAGAATCATCTGATGTTATAGGGTCATCCCAAGTTAAATCTAAATGTTTCCATACACCATTTATATAAACTAAATTCCATTCATGAGTATCAGATGATATTCGGTAATTTTTAATTTTCATTTTATCTAAAAATAAACTCATAGCATCACTATACCCACTACATATTCCAATACCATCAAATAATACTCCATATGCTGTACTTGAACTTACATTTGAATTCCCTGATGTATTTGTTTTATCATATTTTGTTGTGTTAATTATATAATCGTGGAATGTTTTTATATTTTCTTCTATAGTTTTGTTTTTATCATAATTTTCATTATATATTTGATCTATCTTTTTATTTATTTTTTCTATCTCATTTTTTTTATATCTATCTTCTTTTTTTAAAATTATATTACCAGTACTTGTAAATGTTGTATTTATTTTATTAAAAGTATTAAAAGGATGCACAAAATTACTTAAATCAGTTAAAAAAACATTATTTTCTACTATACTTTTAAAATCATCTAAACAAGTTTCATATTTAGAATCACATTTTAAAATATATTTATTCCAGCCATTATCTAAAAATGTATATATAGCATTTTTTATATCATCTTTTTCTTTTACTTTTGCATTTTTGTTAATTTTAACATATTCATAATTTTCATTTTTTTGATATTCATTACTATTTAAAGTCTGTTTTACATTTTCTTTTATATACTTAGAATATAAATACTCTAACTTGTTTGCTATTAAATAATAGTTATCATATATTAAGTAGCAAGTAATTATTACTATAATTACTGTTATTGCAGTTTTTAACAGTTTTTTATTCTTCATATCATCACCACAATAATTATAACAATAAAACATAAAAAAAAGAAGTATTAATTACTTCGTTTCATTTAATTTTTTGCTTAAATTAGATTTTAAACGTGCTGCTTTATTTTTAGTGATAATTCCTTTATTACATGCTTTATCAATTCTTTTATTAGCCATGTTAAGATTTTCTTCACTTATATTTTTTCTTGCTTTTTTAACAGCTGTTTTCATAGCTCCCTTAGGTACTATATTAGATTCATGTTTAGTATTTGTAACCTTAACTCTTTTTTTAGCACTTTTAATATTTGGCATACTTTCACCTCCTGGCGCACATAACTTCTTATAGTTTATCAAAAAAAATATAAAAAATCAATAAAAAATGCTTTTTTTGGTAAAAATATAAAAGGGTGAATAAAATATGCATAAAATAGATTTAAATAAATTTGAAATAAGAACGGATATGATACTTGATTTAGAAGCTTCAAAACAATCCTATAAGGAAGATAAATATAAAGTAGATGATATTGATGTTTCTTGGATATATTTAGGTAAAAATAACTCTTTAAATAAAAAAGAAGGAATATATATTACTATTTCATTTGATGATATAACTGATACTGATTCTAGATTAAAAGTTAGTAATTTATTTTGTAATGAATTTAAAAAGTTACTAGATAAACTTTCTTATAATCCTAATTTTAAGACAATGGTAATAGGACTTGGTAATCCTAAATCAACACCAGATGCCTTAGGACCATATTGTGTTGATAAAATAATTGTTACTAATCATTTATTTGATATGAATATTAATGTTGATGAAAAGTTTTCTAAAGTATGTGCTTTTAATCCTAATGTGACGGGTGTAACTGGAATAGAAACTGAAAATTATATTAAAGGAATAATAGATGAGGTTAAACCTAATTTAGTAATATTAATAGATGCTCTTTGTTCTTCATCTATTAAAAGAGTAAATAAAAGTATTCAAATAACTGATACTGGAGTATCACCAGGTTCCGGAATAGGTAATAAAAGAAAGGAACTTTCTAGGGAAACTTTAGGTATTCCTGTAATTGCAATAGGTGTTCCAACAGTATTAGATGCATCAACAATTGTATCAGATACAATTAATTATATGATTAAAAATTATGCATATAATAAAAAACATATAAATAGTAAATCATCTAAATTTATAAATAAGCCTGTTAATTATTTAAAAGAAAATTCTAATTTATCATTAGATGATAGAAAAAAACTATTTGGTTTAATAGGTAGTTTAAATAATGATGAAATTAAGTTATTAATTAAAGAAGTGTTAAGTCCAATTGGATATAATTTAATTGTTACTCCAAAAGAAGTAGACTTTGAAATAGATAAATTAAGTGAAGTCATAAGTTATGGGATAAATCATGGTCTTAATAATATATAAATTAAAAAACTATCTTCGACAAATATAATATATATAAAGTGTTATTTTATAATTGGTGATAATAATGAGAGAATTTAAATCAAAAAAATATTTAAGAAAAAAAGTAAAGAAAAAAAGAAGATTAATTTTTGTTTTTTTCTTTATTTTTTCATATATATTTATGGTTAATTATTTAAATAAAAATAGGTTAAAAAAACAAATTCTAAATAAAGATATTAATTATACTAATTTTAATCTTGCTAAAGAAAGTGAAAACTTTATGACTAAAATAGTTAATAATCCTGTTAATTTTTTAAATAGTAATATAAAAAAAGCATATAGTATTTCAAAAAAAACTAAAAAAGAAAATATAAATATAAAAAAGAAGAGTTTTAAAGAAACTAGTGTGATAGATGATAAGCCAGTAATATATGTATATAACACTCATCAAACAGAAAGTTATAGTGATAATTATAGTGTTTTAGATGCAGGGGTATATTTATCTAACAAATTAAATAATAGTGGTTATAATACTATGCTTGAAAATAATAGTATAAAAGTATTTTTAGATAGTAATAATTTAAAATATTATAAATCATATGTAGCATCTAAAACTTATTTAAATAATGCTTTAACAAAAAATCCTACTCTTAAATATTTTTTTGATATTCATAGGGATTCTGCTGGAAAAAGTATAACAACAACAAATTATCAAAATAAAAGTTATGCTAAAATTTTATTTGTTATTGGAACAGATAATTTAAATTATGAAAAAAATAATATAAATGCTACTAGATTAAATGAGATAGTAAAATCATTTGTTCCGACAATTTCAAGAGGAATAGTTTATCATGGTGGTAAGGGGTATAATGGAGTATATAATCAAGATATATCTGAAAATGTTTTTCTAATAGAAGTTGGAGGAAAAGATAACACTAAACAAGAGGTAGAAAATACTATTGATATTTTAATAAACTCAATAGAAGAATATATAAGAGGAATATTATGATTAGTTATAAAAAAATATTTCATGGTTTTATTTGGCTATTATTCTTTTCCTTTTTAGTTTTGTATTTTTCTAGTATGAATGGGTATTATGATGATTTAAATAATAAAAAAGCATCACTTACTGAAGAAAAAGTTAAACAATTTGAAAAAGATGTAAAAGAAGGTAAAAAAATAAAAGTAGAAAACTATATTGTAAATATTAAAAAGGATTATTCAAATAAGATATCTGATTTTGGCCTTTTTACCTCCAAAATAATTGCTAATGGTTTTAAATGGGGAATGAATAATATATTTGGAAGCATAGATAAAATGATGAATGAATAGTTTATATGATGTTGACAAAATAGCACTATTTCTATATAATTTAGGTATATTTAAATTCAAATCGCTTTAGCAAGAGTAGTAGCTAAAATCTGATTATTCTTAAGAGAGTAGCTGTTTGGTGGGATGCTATATAATCTTTTTAGTAAATGGACTTGCAAGATGATGCCGGAAAATTATAGTATGGCATTACGGAAGTTACCCGTTATCTTATAACATATGTATGGTAGTACGTATTAGGTGGCATTAAACTTAAGAATTATAACTCTTATCCTATTGTTGGATTAGAGTTTTTTTAATATATAGGAGGACTTTTTATTATGTTTACAAAACGATGGTGCATTAATAATTTAAATAAACATAAAAAATATAAATAGAAGGAAGGAAAAGTTATAATGGGAAATATTATATTAACAGGAGAAAGACCAACAGGACCACTTCACATAGGACATTATGTTGGTTCACTTAAAAACAGAGTAAAAATTCAAAATGAAGGAAATTATGATGAAATGTATTTGTTTGCAGCAGATGCGCAAGCACTAACGGATAATTTTGATAATCCAAAAAAGGTAAGGGATAACGTAATAGAAGTTGCACTTGATAATTTAGCATGCGGCATTGACCCAGAAAAGGTTAATTATTTTATTCAATCTGAGGTATCAGAACTTACTGAGCTTACCTTTTACTATATGAACTTAGTTAGTGTAGCTCGCTTACATAGAAATCCAACTGTTAAGCAAGAAATAGAATTAAGAGGATTTGAAGAAAGTATTCCAGCGGGATTCTTTACTTATCCAGTAAGTCAAACAGCAGATATAACTGCCTTTAAGGCAAATATAGTTCCTGTTGGAGAAGACCAGTTACCAATGCTTGAACAAGCAAGAGAAATAGTTAGAAAGTTTAATTCTATTTATGGTGATACACTAGTTGAAGCAGAAGCTCTTCTTCCAGAAAACGTAAACGAAAGAAGACTAGTTGGAATAGATGGTAATGCTAAAATGAGTAAGTCTTTAAATAACTGTATCTATTTAAAAGATAGTGCTGATGAAATAAAAAGAAAAGTATTTAGTATGTATACTGATCCAAACCATATAAGGGTAGGAGATCCTGGTAAAGTAGAAGGTAACGTTGTATTTACTTACTTAGATGTTTTTTGTAAGGATGATTCATTTGAGAAATTTATGCCTGAGTATAAAAACTTAGATGAATTAAAAGACCATTACCGAAAAGGTGGCCTTGGGGATATGAAAATAAAAAGATTTTTAAATGATATTATGCAAGAAGAGTTAGCACCTATTAGAAAAAGAAGAGAAGAACTTGCTAAAGATCCAGAAAAAATATATGAGATACTAAAAAAAGGTACAGAAAAAGCAAGACAAAAAGCAAGGGAAACATTAAAAGAAGTTAAAAAAGCTATGATGCTAGATTATTTTGAATAAGAATTTAATTTAATATAGTTAGAAAATTATTTAAATAAAATATAAGTATATATAATTATAAAAGTAAATTGAAGTTTTAATAAAAAGCCTTTAATAAAGGGCTTTTTCCTTTTTAATCAATGTGGTAAAATAAATAAGTAGGTGAATTTATGGAAAAAGAAAACATAAGAAATTTTAGTATAATAGCACATATAGATCATGGTAAATCAACTCTTGCTGATAGGATAATGGAAAAAACAGGAGCTATAACAAAAAGAGAATCTAAAGATCAAATGCTAGATAATATGGATCTTGAAAGAGAACGTGGTATTACTATAAAATTAAATGCAGTAGAGCTTACTTATAAAAAAGATGGAAAAGACTATTTATTTCATTTAATAGATACCCCAGGACATGTGGATTTTTCATATGAGGTATCACGTTCTTTAGCAGCTTGTGAAGGAGCCATTTTAGTAGTTGATGCAGCTCAAGGAATAGAAGCACAAACACTTGCAAATCTTTATCTTGCACTTGAAAATAATCTTACTATAATACCGATTATTAATAAGATAGATCTTCCAAATGCTGATATAGATAAAGTTAAACAAGAGATAATAGAAACGTTTGGTTTTAAAGAAGAAGATATTATTTTAACTAGTGCTAAAACTGGATATGGGATAGATAATCTTTTAGATGCTATAGTAGATAGAATTCCTGCACCTAGTGGTAATAAAAATGAAAAATTACAAGGCTTAATCTTTGATAGTTTTTATGAATCTTATAGAGGTGCAATAATATGGACTAGAATAGTTAATGGAAAAGTATCAGTTGGAGATAAAATAAAGATGATATCAACAAATACAGAATATGAAGTAGTAGAACTTGGTAAACATAATCCATATGAAACAAAAGTTAACAGTTTAAGTGCAGGAGAAGTAGGATATTTATGTGCATCAATTAAAAGTGTTAGTGATATTAAAGTTGGAGATACAATTACATTATCTAATAATCCGGGTAAGTTATTAGATGGTTATAAACCTATGAAACCAATGGTTTTTTGTGGCCTTTATCCAACTGAATCTAATAAATATACTGACCTTAGAACAGCTCTTGAAAAATTAAAATTAAATGATGCAGCATTATCTTTTGAACCTGAAACATCTGTTGCATTAGGTTTTGGCTTTAGATGTGGATTTTTAGGAATGCTTCATATGGATGTTACGGAAGAGAGAATTGAAAGAGAGTTTGGTATAAATATAATTGCAACAAGTCCTTCTGTTGTATATGAAGTAACACTTACAAGTGGTGAAGAAATTTTAGTTGATAATCCAAATAAAATGCCTGATAGAACTAAAATAAAAGAAATTAAAGAACCTTATATAAAAACAAATATTTTTGTTCCTAGTGAATATATAGGCTCTGTTATGGAACTTTGTCAAGATAAAAGAGGAGAGTATATAAATATGGATTATATAACAAGTGATAGGGTAAATATCCACTATGAAATGCCTCTATCTGAAGTTGTTTATGATTTCTTTGATAAATTAAAATCTTTTACAAAAGGATATGCATCATTTGATTATGAATTAATAGGATATAAGGTAAGTAATTTAGTAAAAATGGACATCCTAATTAATAAAGAAGAAGTTGATGCACTATCTGTTATTACACATAAAGACTTTGCATATACTCGTGGTAAAGCGGTAGTAGAAAACTTAAGAAAATTAATTCCAAGACAATTATTTGAAGTACCAATACAAGCAGTTATTGGAACTAAAGCAATTGCAAGAAGTGATATTAAAGCACTTAAGAAAAACGTCCTTGCTAAATGTTATGGGGGAGACGTATCAAGAAAAAGAAAACTTTTAGAAAAACAAAAAGAAGGTAAAAAAAGAATGAAAAGAGTTGGAAATGTTGAAATTCCACAAGAAGCCTTCTTATCAGTTTTAAAAGTAGATAATGAATAGGAGAAATTATGGTACAAATAGATATGGAACATGAAAAATTGAAGCAAATAGCAATTGAATATTTAGAAAATGATATTTCAATTAATGATCTTGCAAAAAAACATGGAATGTCAAAAACGACACTAATAAGATATTTTAATGGAGAAAGAAAAACACTAAGATTAAATAAAAACTTACAAATATTAATTGATGAAGAAAGAAAAAAGAGATTTTTAAGTTCTAAGTATACTTATGGAAATAAAGGTTATTTTTCTCTTACAAAAGATGAGATTATTTCTTTAGCTAATTATTACGTAGAAAATGATGATATTAATTTAGAAGAGTTAGCGTTATTTAAAGATGTTTCTAAAGGAACTATATATAATAATTTTACATTAGAAAATCTAGGAGAAGAATTATATAATGCTGTTTTAGAAAAATATGAATTAAATCATAAAAACACATTTAAGAGATAATTATGATTAAAAGTTGTTATGTTCATATTCCTTTTTGCAAAAATATATGCTCATATTGTGATTTTTGTAAAAATTATTATGATGATACTATTGTAACTAAATACTTAAATAATTTAAAAAGTGAAATAAATATAAATTATAAAGGTGAAATATTAAATACATTATATATAGGTGGTGGAACTCCAAGTTCTTTATCAAAGAATAATTTAAAAATATTATTTGATATTCTTAAATTATTAAAATTAAATAGTAGTTATGAATTTACTTTCGAATGCAATTATGAAGATATAAATGAAGAATTATTAGTTATTTTAAAAAATAATAGAGTAAATAGAATAAGTATAGGTATTCAAACCTTTAATGAAAAATTTTCTAAAATCTTAAATAGGCCAATTAATAAAAAAGCTATGATAGAAAAAATAAATCTTACAAAAAGATATTTTTCTAATATTAATATAGATTTAATGTATGCCATACCAGGTGAAAGTGTAAATGATTTAGTAAATGATTTAAAAATAATAAAAAAGCTAAATGTCCCACATATTAGTACGTATGCTCTTATTTTAGAAGAACATACCAAATTAGGGTTAAATAATATAAAAGAATTAGATGAAGATATACAAAATAAAATGTATTATAAAATAGTTAGTAAATTAAAAGATAATGGATATAATCATTATGAATTAAGCAATTTTTCTAAAGATAGTTTTTCTTCTAAACATAATTTAACATATTGGAATAATGAACAGTATTACGGCTTTGGAGCGGGAGCATCAGGTTTCATTGATAATGTTAGATACGATAATACTAAAAGTATATTTAGATATAATAATGGAATAACTAAAATTATGGAAGAAAAATTAACTAAAGAAGAACTTATAAAAGATGAAGTTATGCTTGGACTTAGAAAAATAAAAGGAATTAATATTTTAAAATTTGAAGAAAAATATAAGTTGCCTATTAATAATATTTTTGATATTTCAAGTTTGATAAAAGATAAGGTTCTTATTTTAAAAAATAATAATTTATTTATTCCTGAAAAATATTTATTTGTTTCAAATGAGATTATTTTAAAATTGCTTGATACTTACAACTTGAATTGAATAAAAAAATATTGTATAATACTAATTATAGTACGGAGGGGCCTATTATGGAAGAAAATAATAATTTAGAGCAAGAAGAAGTAATTGAAGAGTTAAATGAAAATAACGATATAACAGAAGAAAGTAAAGAGGAAGTTTTAAGTGATATTCCAACTGTTTTAGAAAATAATGATTCTTCAGTATCTAATCAAAAAATTAATAGTGATAATAATACTAATGAAAATATAGTTAGTGATAATAGTGTTAATGAAAATGATACTGATAAGTTAGATTCTACTATTAGTTATGAAACTGTAAATGAAAGTTTAAATGAGAAAAAGAAAAGTAAAGCACCGCTAATTATATTATTATCTATTCTTTTGTTTATTGATATAGTAGCATTAATTATATATATAATAGGTGTTGATAAGATAATTAGTTTTATAAAGTAATTTGTCAGGTTTTAAACCTGATTTTTTTAATAATTTTTAATAAAATATTAGCACTCATGTATTGACATTGCTAAAATTACATATTATAATACTGTTAGACTACAAAAAAAGAAGGTGATTTATTTTGCTAAGTGAAAGAAAAAAAGAACTTCTTAAACTTATAGTTGAAGAATATATTAAAACTGCAATGCCTATTGGCTCTGGAGGATTATGTAATGTACTTAAATGTTCATCTGCAACTATAAGAAATGAAATGGCTTCTTTAGAAAATATGAGTTATTTAGAAAAAACACATACATCATCTGGCAGAGTTCCAAGTGAAAAAGGATATCGTTATTATGTTGATAATTTAATGGAACCTAAAAAAATGACTGATGAAGAAGTACTTAAACTTCAGACTATTTTTGATAACAAACAATTAGTATTATCAGATGCAATTACAAGAAGTATGGAAATAATATCGGAAATAACTAATTGTACTTCTGTGGTTTTAGGATCGTCTGCTAGAGAAAATAATTTAAAAGAAGTTCAAGCAGTTCCTTTTAGTAATAATAAAGTAATTGCAATTGTTATAACGGATAAGGGACATGTAGAACATAAGGAATTAAATGTTGGTGAAAATGTATCACCTTCTGATATTAAAAAAGTAGTTGAATTAATTAATAAACTTCTAATAGGTACACCTTTAAATGAGGTAAGTTCTAAACTTGAATTTGAAATTAAACCAATAATAGGTAATTATGTTAAATCGCATGAAGCATTATATCAGGCATTTTATACTGCTTTTAGTGAATTCTCATATAAAAGTCATATGCATATGTCAGGTAGGACTAAATTTTTAGATTATAGAGAATTTGATAATGTTTCAAAGATAAAAGAATTACTAAATAAATTTGATAATGAAGATATGATAGAAAAAATAGAAGCTGATGATAAAGATATAAATGTTTATATTGGTCATGAAAGTAATTTTGATGATGATGTTTCTATTATAAAGACAAAGTATGCTGTAAATGGTCAGGAAGGTACAATAGCAATATTAGGACCAAAAAGAATGGACTATGAAAAAGTTGTATCATTACTTGATTTTATAAAACATAACATAGAAAGGTAGAGTATGAACGAAGATAATAAAGAGATAAAGGTTTCTAAAAAACATAAGAAAGAAAATAATAAAGAAAAAGAAAAAGTAGAACTTACTAATGAAGAAGTAATTGCTATGAATAAAAAGTTAACTGAAGCTGAAGAAAGATATTTAAGATGTCAAGCAGATTTAATTAATTATCGAAAAAGAAAAGATGAAGAAACAGAAAAGTTACTTAAATTTGCTAATGAAGATTTAATTCTTGATATACTTCCAGCATTAGATAATTTTGAAAGAGCATTAAATTTAGAAAGTAGTGATTCTTCATTGCAAGATGGAATGAAAATGATATATAAATCATTAGTTAATACTTTAAATAAATATGATGTAAAAGAAATTGAATGTTTAGGAAAAGTATTTGATCCAAAGCTTTGTAATGCTGTTATGACTGATTCTAAAGATGATAAGGAAAAGGAAGTTGTATTAGAAGTATACCAAAAAGGTTATACTTTAAAAGATAAAGTTATAAGACCTGCAATGGTTAAGGTAAATAAATAAGAAAGGAAATGATAATTATGGGAAAAACAATAGGAATTGATTTAGGTACAACAAACTCATGTGTTGCTGTATATGAAGGAGGAGAAGCTAAAGTTATAGCTAATGCTGAAGGAGAAAGAACAACTCCATCAGTTGTTGCTTTTAAAAATGGAGATATTATAGTAGGAGGTTCTGCTAAAAGACAAATGGTAGTTAATCCTGATACTATAAGATCTATTAAAAGATTAATGGGAACTTCAAAGAAAGTTAAAGCAAATGGTAAAGAATATACACCAGAAGAAGTTTCTGCAATGATTTTAAGTGATTTAAAAAAGACTGCGGAAAGTTATTTAGGTGAAAAAGTTGATAAGGCAGTTATTACTGTTCCAGCATATTTTAATGATGCACAAAGACAAGCTACTAAAAATGCAGGTAAAATAGCAGGCCTTACTGTTGAAAGAATTATAAATGAACCTACTGCAGCTGCGCTTGCTTATGGTCTTGATAAACAAGAAAAAACTCAAACAATATTAGTATATGATTTAGGTGGTGGTACATTTGATGTATCAATTCTTGAATTAGGTGATGGTGTATTTGAGGTTAAATCAACATCAGGAAATAACCACTTAGGTGGAGATGATTATGATGAGAGAATAGTAAATTATTTAGTTTCAGAAATTGAAAAGGAACATGATGTTAACTTATCAGGTGATTCTATGGCTATGCAAAGATTACAAGATGCTGCAGAAAAGGCTAAAAAAGATTTATCTGGTATGACAACAACTCAAATTTCTCTACCATTTTTAGCACAAGGTAAAGATGGTGTTATAAACTTTGAAACACAACTTACAAGAGCTAAGTTTGAAGATTTAACAGATGATTTAACAAATTCTACTTTAGAGCCAGTAAGAAAAGCATTAAAAGATGCTAAATTAAAAGCTAGTGATATTGATAAAGTATTATTAGTAGGTGGTTCAACTCGTATTCCAAAGGTTCAAGAATTAATTAAAAAAGAATTAGGAAAAGAACCTTCTAAAGGTGTTAACCCTGATGAAGTAGTTGCTATGGGAGCTGCTATTCAAGGTGGAGTATTAACTGGAGATGTTAATGATATAGTATTACTTGATGTTACACCACTTTCACTAGGTATTGAAACAATGGGTAATGTTATGACTACTTTAATTGAAAGAAATACTACAATACCAACTTCAAAATCTCAAGTATTTTCAACTGCTGCAGATAATCAACCTGCTGTTGATATACATGTACTTCAAGGTGAAAGACCAATGGCAAGTGATAACAAAACTCTAGGTAGATTCCAATTAACAAATATTCCACCAGCACCAAGAGGAATTCCTCAAATTGAAGTTACATTTGACATTGATGCTAATGGTATCGTAAATGTTAAGGCTAAAGATTTAGGAACAGGTAAAGAACAAGCTATTACAATTACTTCTTCAACTAACCTTACTGATGAAGAAATTGATAAGATGATGAAAGAAGCAGAAGCTAATAAAGATGCTGATGAAAAGAAAAAAGCTTTAGCAGATGCTAAAAATGAAGCAGAACAAATGATCTTTACAACAGAAAAAGCTATTAAAGATTTAGGTGATAAAGTAGATAGTAAAGATAAAGAAAATGCAGAAAAATTAGTTTCAGAACTTAAAAAAGAACTTGAAAGTGATGATGTAGATAAGATTAAAGAAGCAACTTCTAAACTTTCTGAGGAAGCAATGAAATTAGGTGCTAAGGTATATGAAGAAGCTAATAAAAAAGCAGGGGAAGAAAATAACCAAAGTGATAATAAATCAAATGAAGATGAAGTAGTAGACGCAGAATTTGAAGAGAAAAAATAAAAAATAATAGTAGTAAAGTTCTAGCATTTAAAGCTAGAACTTTATGTTTAAATAAAAAGGAGAGTCTATGGCTAAAGAAGAAAAGTTAAGATGTGAGATTGAAGATAAGTATAAATGGGATTTAACAAAGATATATAAAGATGAAAAAGAGTGGAAAAAAGATTTTGATGATGTAAAAGAGAAAATATTAAAAGTTTTGGAGTATAAAGATAATTTTCTAAGTAATGGTAAAAGACTTTATGAATATTTAAAATATGATGAAGAAGTATCAAGAAAATTAGAAAAAATATATTATTATGCTCATCTAAATTATGATGCTAATACTTTAGATGAAAAATATAAAGTAATGACAAATAAAGTTTCTGATTTATTTACTAAATATAATGAATTATCATCTTTTGTTGTTCCTGAAATATTAAAACTAGATGAAGAAAAATTAAATGAATTTTATAAAGATGAAGAAAAATTAGAAGATTATAGATTTAGTATTGAAAAAATATATAGGTTTAAGAATCACACGTTAGATGAAGAAAAAGAAAAGATGTTATCAAATTTATCTAAATGTCTATCTAACCCAGAAGAGACTTATGAAGCGTTAACTGATTCTGATTTTGAATATGATTATATTACTGATGAAAAAGGTAATAAAGTTAAGTTTAATGAAAGTAATTACTCATTATTTATAAAATCAAAAGATAGAAGTGTGCGAAAAAAAGCTTTTGAGATGCTTCATAATAAGTATAAGAAATATATAAGAACTATAACATCTACTTATAAAGGTGAGGTAGAAAATAACGTTGTATTAGCTAAAATAAGAAATTATGATAGTGCAATTAGTGCTTCTTTATTTTCTGATAATGTATCAATAGATATTTATGATAATTTAATAAAAGTTATTAATGATAATATGAATGTATTATATGATTATTATGATTTAAAAAAAGAAATTCTTTGTCTTGATCGTCTTTGCATGTATGATACTTATGTTGAAATAATAAATAAGGTAGATAAAAAATATTCATTTGATGAAGCTAAAGAAATAGTAATAGATGCATTAAGCGTTTTAGGTGATAACTACATCAAAAACTTAAATAAAGCCTTTGATGAAAAATGGATAGATATTTATCATAGTAAAGGTAAGAGATCAGGTGCATATTCGTCAGGTAATTTTGATGTTAATCCATATGTTTTATTAAACTTTGAAGGAACGCTAAATGATGTATCAACGCTAGCTCATGAACTTGGACACTCTATGCATACATACTTATCTTGTAAAAATAACCCTTATCAATATTCATCATATGAGATATTTGTAGCAGAAGTTGCATCAACTGTTAACGAACTTTTACTTGCAAATTACATGCTTAAAAACTCTAAGAATAAAGATGAAAAACTAGCTATTATAAATCATATTTTAGATTTATATAAGGCAACACTATACAGGCAAACAATGTTTGCAGAGTTTGAAAAAGAAACTCATAATTTAAGAGAAAAAGGTGAAGTATTAACTAGTGATTTATTATCAAATACATATTACAACCTAGTTAAAAAATACTTTGGACCTAATGTTTTATGTGACGACTTAATTAGATATGAATGGGCTAGAATACCGCATTTTTACTACAACTTTTACGTATATAAATACGCAACTGGAATATCAGCTGCAAGTTATATTGTAGATGGTATTTTAAATAATAAAGAAGGTGCACTAGAAAACTATATGAAATTTTTAAAATCAGGTGGTTCGATGTATCCTTTAGATGAGTTAAAAATAGCAGGCGTTAATTTAAATAGCAAGTCCGTTATTTTATCAGCTATTAAGACTTTTGAGAAATATTTAAAAGAATTTAAAGATATATATAATAGTTAGGAGGTATTTTGTAAGGATGAAGAAAGACTATTATGAGGTACTTGGTGTTTCTAAAACTGCAACAGATGCTGAAATTAAAAGTGCATTTAGAAAGTTAGCTAAGAAATATCACCCTGATGTTTCTAAAGAAAAAGATGCAGCAGAAAAATTTAAAGAAGTTCAAGAAGCATACTCAGTATTATCAGATAAAGAAAAGAAAGATAAATATGATAGATTTGGTCATGCAGCATTTGACCAAAACGGAGGCTTTAATGGAGCTGGTGGTTTTTCTGGCTTTGCTGATTTTGATGCATCAGATATATTTAAAGATATATTTGGAGCAGGTTTTGGTTTTGGTGGAGATTCATCGTTCTTTGGAGGCGGAAGATCATCAAATGCCACAAAAAAAACAAAGGGTCCAGATATTAATGTAATATTTGAGATGGATTTTGAAGAGGCAGCATTTGGAACTAAAACAACAGTTTCATTAAACATTGATGATAAATGTCCAGACTGCAATGGAAAAGGTGGAACAGGCATTAAGACTTGTCCTGATTGTAAGGGAACAGGATATATAAAAGAACAACAAAGAAGTATTTTAGGAGCATTTATTACACAAAGGGTTTGCCCTACTTGTTATGGTACAGGTGAAACATACACAAATAAATGTACAACTTGCCGCGGAACAGGTAAAAAGAAAGTTAAGAAAAACATCATAGTAAACGTTCCAGCAGGAGTTGATACAGGTGATCATTTAAGAGTAGCAAATAAAGGTCCAGCAGGAGAAAATGGTGGACCAAATGGAGATGTTTATATTGAAATAAAAGTAAAAGAACATCCAATATTTAAAAGAGATGATAATGATTTATTTGTAACTTTACCACTTACTATTACGGAAGCTACTTTAGGTTGTAAAAAAGAAGTTCCAACCCTTGATAGAAACGTTATTTTAACTATTGCTCCAGGAAGTCAATCAGGAGAAAGACAAAGACTAAAAGGAAAGGGACTTAAATCTCCTTCAAAACGTGGTACAGGGGATTTATATGTTATATTAAAAGTTATAACACCAACTAAATTAGATAGAAAGCAAAAAAAATTATTAGAAGAATTAGCACAAACTAATTTAAAAACTTCTGACTTTACTACTTTTGATAAATTTGTTAAGAAAAATGGATAAAATATTATCCATTTTAATTTGACTTATTTTTAAACAAATGTTATTATAACATGAAAAAAAGGTGGTATTATTATGAATATAAATGAAAATTATGAAGAAAAAATTGAAAATTATATAAATAATAGCAATATATCTGATCCATATTTATTCTTACATAATTTGTGTTATAAAATTAATAAATTAAAAACAGATGATATTAGTTTTTATATAAATAATTTATTAAAAAATAAAAAGATAAATAATATATTAAATGAGCTTACTATTAATAATAAAATAAATATAACTAATATATTAGAAAATTATAAAACAAATACTTTTTTATTGTTATTAGAAATATATTGTGATAAAAATAATATAGAATTAATAAATGAAGAAATAACAAAAGAAGAAGTAATTGAAGATGATTCATTTAAAACTTATTTAAAGGAAATAAGTAAAATACCATTGTTAAATAAAAATGAAGAACAGGATTTATTTTTTAAATTAAATAATGGTAGTTTATATGCAAAAAATAAGTTAATTGAGTCTAATTTAAGATTAGTTGTATCTATTGCAAAAAAATATGTTGGAAAAGGATTATCAATTGATGATTTGGTTCAAGAAGGAAATATTGGTTTAATTAAAGCAGTTGAAAAATATGATGTTACTTTAGGATATAAATTTTCAACATATGCAACCTGGTGGATAAGACAAGCTATAACTCGTTCTATAATAGAAAAATCAAAGATAATTAGAATTCCAGTACATAAAAATGAAAAATTAACTAGATATAAAACTGCTTATAATAAGTTGTTATCTGAATTAAATAGAAGACCTACAGAAGATGAATTAATTAAAATATTAAAAATAGATAAAAATGAACTTGAAGAATTAAGATCGTTAGACAATGATTTTATATCTTTTGATGCACCTATTAAACAGGAAGAAGAATATTCTATTAAAGATAGAATAGAAGATCCTACTGTAAATCTTGAAAAAACCTTTTTAAATAAAGAATTAAAAGAAGAAGTAATAAAATGTTTAGATGTTTTAAATGAAAGAGAAAAAGAAGTTATTTTATTAAGATATGGATTTAAAGGTGGAAGGCCACATACTTTAGAAGAGATTGGTAAAAAGTATGGTATTACAAGAGAAAGAGTAAGACAAATTGAATCAGTTTCATTAAGAAAATTAAATACATTAAGTAAAATATCTATATTAGCAAATGAAAAATATTTAGAAAATATAAATTATAATTTATTACTTGAATTTCAAAAATGCAATAATCAGAAAAAATTTGATGCGTCTTCTGATCTTGTTAAATTTAATAATGGAAAAGTTATGAGTAGTTGGTTTTATGAATTTATATTACCAGTTATAAATGATTTCCCAATATTAACAAAAATTAATAAACAATATAAAAAATATGTATCTATAAAATATAAAAATAAATTTTTAATTGATAATAGTATAAAATTAAAAGATACATTTTATAGTCAATTTAATGCATCTAAAGAAGAAGTTAATAATATTATAAATTCTAATTTAAAAGATAGAGAAATTAAATTTATAGTAAAAGTAAATATTAATAATAGTTCTTATAAAATGGAAAATAATGAGAAAATGATTTATGAATGTTTAATTTCAAGAATTAGTTATTTAGTTGAAAATTTTAATAATATTAAATATGTAGATGATGAATATGAAAAATATAAAAGTAAAAAATTACTTAGTTAAAAGATAATATTATATTATCTTTTTTTAATTGCAAAAAAAATGGTATAATAATAAATATAAAAGTAGGTGAGACATTTGAAAAAAATTGTTGGATTATCAAAAGATGAGGTAAAAGAAAGAAAATTAAAAGGTCTTGTTAATTATGATACTACAGCGCCTAGTAAAAGTGTAAAGCAAATATTATTTGAAAATACTTTTACATTGTTTAATTTTATAAATATTATACTTGCAATTTTAATTATTTTGGTTGGTTCATATAGAAATTTACTTTTTCTAGGTGTTGTTATTTGTAATACTTTAATAAGCTCAGTTCAAGAAATAAGAGCAAAAAAAACAGTTGATAAGTTATCTATTATTGCATCTAGTAAAGCTAAAGTTATAAGAGATGGTATAAAAAAAGAAATACATATTAATGAAGTTGTTATAGATGATGTTATTATGTATGAGCTAGGAAATCAAATTATAGCGGATTCAAAGATAATAGAAGGAAGCTGCGAGGTTAATGAATCTTTTATAACAGGTGAGTCAAAAACTATATATAAAAAGCAAGGTGATATGCTTTTATCTGGTAGCTTTATTGTAAGTGGTTTTGTATATTCTAAAGTTATTCATGTTGGAATGGATAATTATACATCTATTATTTCTCATGATGCAAAAATGATGAATAAAGAAGTTAATTCGCAAATAATGAAGTCTTTAAATAGAATAGTTAAATATATTTCTATAACTTTAATTCCAATAGGAATACTATTATTATTAAAACAATTTTCTCTTCCATCAAATACTACTCAAAATGCTGTTGTTTCTGTTGTTGCAGCTTTAATAGGAATGATTCCCGAGGGACTTATACTTCTTGTGTCAACAGTTCTTGCAATTAGTGTTTTAAAATTATCTAAATATAATGTATTAGTTCAAGATTTATATTCTATAGAAACATTAGCTAGGGTAGATACTTTATGTTTAGATAAAACAGGTACAATAACTGAAGGAAAAATGAATATTTATGATGTTGTTTTAGCTGGTAGTCATAAAATGGAAGAAATAGATTCTATGATGGAAGCTTTATCTACTAATTTAAATGATAATAATCCTACTTTTATTGCTATAAATGAAAAGTATGGAAATAATTCACCATTAAAAGCTATTAAAACCATTCCTTTTTCTTCAGAAAAAAAATGTTCTTCAGTTATTTTTGATGATTACAGTATAACTATTGGAGCTCCTGAGTTTATTTTAAAAGAAAAAGAAGATGAGTATAAAGATAAAATTAATGAGTTATCAGAGGAAAATAGAGTATTAGCACTTATTAAAACGAAAGATAAAAAAATAGATGTATTAGGTTTTATTTTAATAAGAGATAAAATAAAAGATGATGCTAAAGATACATTATCATTTTTTATGGATAATGATGTTGAATTAAAAATCATATCTGGGGATAATCCTAATACTGTTAGTTCTGTAGCTAAAAGTGTTGGAATTAAAATAAAAGGTGTTTATGATGCTAGGTGTATTAATGAAAATACTGATATTAATAATATAGTAGAGGAAAATAATATATTTGGTCGTGTAAAACCAGAAGAAAAAAGGCTTTTAATTAGAGCGTTAAAGAATAATGGACATGTTGTTGCAATGACAGGAGATGGAGTAAATGATGTTTTAGCTTTAAAAGAATCAGATTGTGGTATTGCAATGAATTCTTTATCAGATGCTGCTAGAAATGTTTCAGAATTAGTTTTACTTGATTCTAATTTTGAAGCAATGCCTAAGATTGTAAAAGAAGGAAGACAATCAATAAATAATATTGAAAGATCAGCAACTTTATTTTTATCTAAAACAATTTATGCTTCACTTTTAGCAATATTATTTTTATTTATTAATTATTCATATCCTTTTTGGCCTATACAAATGACTTTAATAAATAGTCTTACTATTGGTATTCCTGCATTTATTTTAGCACTTGAAAAGAATAACGAAAGAGTAAAAGGAAAGTTTTTAATTAATGTAATTAGTAAATCTATACCAAGTGGTATTACAACAGTTATAAATATTTTATTATTAGTATTTTTATCTAATATTTTTAATATAAGTGAAGGTCAAATTTCAACTTGTGCTGTTATAATAACAGGATATACAGCAATTCTTTTGATATATAGAATAAGTAAACCACTTAATTTACTTCGTAAAGCTTTATTATTTTCTTTGATATTTATATTTTCTTTAGCACTTATAACGCCAATAGGAAGAGAAGTTTTTTATCTTGAATTTTTAAGTCCTAATTCTTTGTTAATACTTTTACCTCTTATGTATTTATCAACTAGATTATTTGTATTTTTAAGTAGAATATTAAATGTAATAATAAAAAGAAAAGGTAATTGGTTTATATAATATTTATATATTTGATATATAATAAATAATGTGTTATAATTTATTTGTTTTAAAAGCAATGAAGGAAAGAAAAAGGTAAAACTATTAATAAGAGAGCGTATAAATGGTGAAAGTACGTAATAGATAATAACTATATAAATGGTTCCGGAGCTTTTTGACTGAATAATTAGGTTAAAACGGTAGCTACGTTATAGCATAAGAGCATATATATTTATATATGAATTAAGGTGGTACCGCGGTTATAATCGTCCTTTATTAAAGGATGATTTTTTATTTTGAAAGGAGAATTATTATGGATAAGAAAAAATATTATATTACAACTGCAATAGCATATACATCAGGTAAACCTCATATTGGAAATACATATGAAATAGTTTTAGCAGATGCAATTGCAAGATACAAAAGACAAAAAGGTTTTGATGTATACTTTCAAACTGGAACTGATGAACATGGTGAAAAAATAGAGTTAAAGGCTAAGGAAAGAGGTATTAGTCCTAAAGAATTTGTAGATGAAGTATCTACTGAAATTAAAAGAATATGGGATATTATGAATACATCTTATGATAAATTTGTTAGAACAACTGATCCTCATCATGAAAAAATAGTTCAAAAAATATTTGATAAAATGTATGATAAAGGTGATATTTATAAGGGAGAGTATTCTGGACTTTACTGTACACCTTGTGAATCTTTTTGGACGGAAAGTCAGTTAGTAGATGGTAAATGTCCTGACTGCGGAAGAGAGCCTGTAGAAAAAAAAGAAGAAGCATACTTTTTTAAACTATCTAAATATCAAGATAGATTAGTAAAATACATAGAAGAACATCCAAACTTTATAAGGCCTGAGTCAAGAAAAAACGAAATGCTTAATAATTTTATCAAACCAGGTCTTCAAGATTTATGTGTATCTAGAACTTCATTTGATTGGGGAATACCAGTTGATATAGACCCTAAACACGTTGTGTACGTTTGGCTTGATGCTTTAACAAACTATATAACAAACATTGGATATGATCCAGATGGTTCATCTAGTGAGTTTAATAAGTGGTGGCCTGCTGATTTACATTTAATTGGTAAAGATATAATAAGATTTCACACTATATACTGGCCTTGCTTTTTATGGAGCTTAGATTTAGAGCTTCCAAAACAAGTATTTGGTCATCCTTGGTTACTTACTAATAATGATAAAATAGGTAAATCAAGAGGAAATGCAATATATGCAGATAACTTAGTAGATTTGTTTGGAGTAGATGCTGTTAGATATTACGTTTTACATGAAATTCCATTTGCAAATGATGGTAACTTAACTTATGAACTATTAATAGAAAGAACTAATACTGATTTAGCAAATACACTAGGTAATTTAGTTAACAGAACAATATCAATGGCTAACAAATACTTTGATGGAAAAGTTACTAATAAAAAGGCATATGATGCTTTAGATAAAGAATTAATTGATATGGTAAATGCTTTAGATGTTAAAGTAGAAAAGAAAATGGAAAGGTTAGAAATTGGTTTTGCATTAGATGAAATATTTGAAGTTTTAAGAAGATTAAATAAATATATTGATGAAACTATGCCATGGTCTTTAGCTAAAAAAGAAGATAAAAAAGATAGATTAGAAACAGTTTTATATAATTTACTTGAATCTATTAGAGTATGTGCAAACCATCTTACACCTTTCTTAACTAATACTTCAAAAGAAATATTAAAGCAATTAAATACAGTTGATACATCACTAGAGTTTAATGAAAATAACTCTTATAACAATATGAATGCTGAAGTGTTATTCCAAAGAATAGATAAAGAAAAGAAACTAAAGGAAATAGAAGAAAAGAATTGGTAATATATATATTACTATTTAATTACATAAGAAATTATGTTTCAAACGTTAGCTAGTAGTAATTAATTTTACGCTAGCTTTTTTATTTATTATAATATTTGAATATTTTTATTGTAAGAAATCATTAAAATTAACCTAATAAATAATAATTGTATATTAATTGCAATATAAAATAAATTAGTATATAATAATGGTATGTGCAGGTAGCGTTTGATTTTACTTGTAAAATCTTTTTAGCGAGTCGCTAAAGTAAGAAATTTTAAATATAGACATTAAACTTATAATTAAGGTGTACCATCATACGTTTCACGTATTTAAATGTACACCTTACTAATTAAAGTATGTGTTAGTACCTGCATTAAGGAGATGATAATATGTGGAAGTATTTAACTGAATCTAAATATAATGAACTATTATCATCTTTTAATTTGGTTAATACATCTGATATAAAAAAGATGAATAAAATACTTTATGGTATCAGTAATAACATAGATTTAAATTATGAGGAGATAATAATTAAAAAGAAAAATAAGAACTTAAGATATTTAAATGAACCTAGTCCTATTTTAAAAAGTATCCAAAAAAGAATTTTAAAAAACGTTTTGGAAGAAAAGATGATATCTAAGTGTGCATATGCTTATAAAAAGGGATTATCTACCATTTTAAATGCTAAAAATCACGTAGGGCGTAAGGTGATTTTAAAATTAGATATAGAAAATTTCTTTGATAATATTAATTTTTACAAGGTATATAACTCTTGTTTTAATGAGAGTTTATATCCAAAAAAACTAGGTATGCTTTTAACTAATTTATGTGTTTATAATGATATGCTTCCGCAAGGAGCACCAACTAGTGGTTACATATCTAATATAGTTCTTAGAAACTTTGATTGTAATATAGATGAATACTGTAAAGATAAAAATATTAATTATACTAGATATTCTGATGATATGACTTTTTCTGGAGATTTTGATATAAGAAAGTTAATTAAATATGTAAATGAATTGTTATATAAGGAAGGATTTAAACTTAATAAATCCAAAATAAAAGTAGTTTTAAATACCACAAGGCAGCAGGTAACAGGGATAATTGTTAATGAAAAAATAAATTTAAGCAAAAATTATAAAAGAAAAATAAGACAGGAAGTATATTACGTATTAAAGTATGGAGTAAAAAGCCATATTAAAAAAAGAAATATTAATTTATCGTGTAATAAATATTTAAGTGTACTTCTTGGAAAAATAAATTACGTATTAACCGTAAATCCAAACGATAAAGAATTTATTAATTATAAAAATGAAATTAAACGTATAAAGAATAATTAATTTTATTCTTTTTTTGTTGCATATTTCTTTCTTTTACATAAATAACTATAGAGGTGATTAGTTTTAATGATATGGACTAATTCTAAATATGTAGGTGAGAAAGATATATTTTTAGCAACTAATAAAAATTATAAATATATAGATTTAAATTTACTTAAGAAAGTATCAGAAATAGTGTTTGTAAGTGATGAGAATAAATATATATATGATAATTATTATGACAAAATAAAAGATATTAAATTAATTGGGATAACAGGTACTAATGGTAAGACTACAACTTGTTATTTAATATATCAAATGCTTAATTTAATTGGAATTAAAACAGCTTATATAGGAACTATTGGTTTTTATATTGATGATATGGTATTTAAACTTGATAATACAACACCAGAAATTAGTCTTTTATATAATATGCTTTATTATGCTAAAAAAAGAAAATGCAAAGTAGTTGTTATGGAAGTATCATCACATGCTTTAAAACAAGATAGAGTACATGGCTTATTATTTGATGCTATAGCTATTACTAATATAACACAAGATCATTTAGATTATCATAAAACATTAAAAGATTATATTAATAGTAAAAAGAAATTAATTTCCATGACAAGGAATAAGAAAATATGTGTTTTAAATAAAAAAGATAAATATTATAAAAAATTTAAATCTAAATTTAATAATAATATAATATTAAATAAAGATATTAAAATAAAACACATAAAAAATAGTTTATATAAAACAAATATAATAATTAAAGATGATAAAAAAGAAATTTTTGAAACTCCTTTTATAGGATTATTTAATGTTTATAATTTCTTATATGCATATTTAATAGTAAAAAAATTAGGATATAATATTTTTTTATTAAAGAATAAATACGTTTTATTAAAAGAACCTAATGGAAGAATGGAGAGTATAAAATATAAGACAAATAAAATATTTATAGATTATGCTCATACTCCTGATGCTGTTTTAAATGTTTTAAAAACAGTAAATAAAATAAAAAATAATGGAATTATAACTATAATAGGGTGCGGAGGAGACAGGGACAAAGAAAAAAGACCAATAATGGCTAAGTTAGCTTGTAGATATTCTAAATTTGTGATATTTACAAATGATAATCCAAGATGGGAAGATGAAAAAGAAATAATGAAAGATATATTAAAAGGAGCTTTAAAAAATTATAAGGTTATATATGATAGATATGATGCAATAAAACATGGTATTAATTTATTAAAAGATAATATGATATTAATGATATTAGGAAAAGGACATGAAAATTATCAAATAATAAAAGATAAAAAAATATGTTTTTCAGATAGAAATTCAGTTAGAACTATAATAAATAATATAAAATAAAAAAGACATTTAAAAATGTCTTTTAATAATCGTTTAAATCAACTTTTTCTTTTTCTAAAAAATCTTTAAATTGTATTTTAAATTCTTCTATTTCTTTTTTTACAACATCAGAATATACACTTTGACAATTTGCAATTGCTTTATAAAAATGTTTAAATGTAACAAATTCACTATTATCAAATTTTGCATAACTAAATGCTTTAGATAAAAGAGCAAGAGCATTATCAGGGTATCTAGAACCTAATTCATAAACTCTTTTATATTCACTTGTCATATTAACTATAAACTTCATAATATTTTCTATAATAAATTTAGAGTAAGCTAATTTTACACCAGTTTTCTTTTCTATTCTAGGATATGATCCCATAAGAATTTTAACAGTTGTTTTGGCATCTGGTTCTGCAACATCAATTTTTTCAAAACGTCTTAAAAACGCTTTATCTCTTATTAGATATTGATTATATTCATCAAGTGTAGTTGCACCTACTACTTTTATATCACCACGAGAAAGAGCTGGTTTCATAGCATTAATGAAGTCAACACCACTATTTCTAGATTCAATAACAAGGGTATGTATTTCATCTATAAAAAGTATTGTATTTTTAGCTTTTTCAACTTCTTTTAATAAAACGTTGATTCTAAGTTCTTCATCTCCATCATCAGTTATAAACTTTCCTAATAATTGGGATGTATTAACTTTTATAATATCATATCCTTTAATTGCATTTGGTACTGTATTATTTTGAATTTTATATGCAATACCTTCTACAATTGCAGTTTTACCAATACCTGCCTTACCAACTAAAATAGCAGATTTATCAGGTGTTAAAAGGGTAAGTATTGTTTTTTCTATTTCTAAATCTCTTGCAATAGCAGGATTTGTGACATATGTTTTAGTAGATAAATTTTCACCATACTTTTCTAATATACTTGTTTTTTTATCATCAGTATCTTCATCAAAAGATAATGTTTCATAATCATCCATAGTTTACTTCCTTTCTTTTTATATACTATCTTTTATTATTATATCAAAAAATAAAATATTTTCGAACTTTTATTTACTTAATTTACATTCTTTGATATAGTATTATTTATTGGGAGGTTTTATTTATGGAAAATAATAATTTTTATACATATGGTATGATTAAACCAGATGCGATTAATTATGCAAAAGAAATAATTGAGATGATAGAAAAAAATGGGCTTAATGTTGCTTATATAGAATATGATTATTTAACAGATGAAATAATTGAGGAAAATTATCCACATTGTATTGGAAAGGATTTCTTCTCTGGTATGAAAGATAATTTACAAAGTGATTTAGTAATTAAAATGCTTATTTATGATAAAACAGGAAATGCAGTTTCTAATTATAGAAAAGTTTTAGGTAAAACAAAGTCTTGGGAAGCAGAAGAAAATACTATAAGAGGAAGATTCGGAGATAAAAAAGTAGCATATAAAAATGCAGCTCATGGATCTGGTAATGAAAAAGAAGCTAATGAAGAAATAGTTAGATTCTTTAAAAATAATATATCATTAATGTTAAACGAACTTAAGATATATAACGAAAAAGAAGTGCTTAATAAAGTTATAAGCTATATAGATGATAGTTATGCTAAAGAAAATATAGAAGATAGATTAAATAGAGCTAAAAAAATGTATTTAAATGGTAATAAATAATGCAACAATATTTTGCAAAGAATAAAAATTTAGACTTAGAGGATAGTGATTATCATCATATAAAACATGTTATGAAGATGAAATGTGGAGATTTAATAAAAATTGTTTTTAATGATACTTTATATATGTGTAAGCTTAATAATATAAATGACATTTCATTTGAAGTAATAGATAAAATTATTCAAAATAAAAAAAAGCAAAAACAAATTGATGTTGCATTTTCACTTATTAAAGAACAAAAACTTAATTATCTTTTACAAAAAACAACAGAGCTTGGGGTAAATAGAATAATACCTATTGAAACAAAAAGAAGTGTTGTAAAAATAGAAAATAAAAAAAGAAGCTTAAAAATAGAACGTTGGAAGAAAATATTAAAAGAAGCATCTGAACAATCTTTTAGAAACGAAATTCCTAAAATTAATGATATTTCTAATTTAAAAGACTTAGTTAATATGAATTATGATTTGAAACTTTTGTGTTCATTAAATAAAAATACGAAAAATATAAAAAAAGTGCTTCCAAAATTTGATAACTGTGTTAAAATATTACTAGTTGTTGGTCCTGAAGGTGGTTTTGATTTAAGTGAAGAAGAATACTTACTATCTAATGGTTTTGTTAGCATATCTTTAGGTGATACGGTTTTAAGAGCAGAAACAGCACCTGTTGTAGCTCTTTCAATGATGAATTATGAATTTATGAGGTGAGTAGTATGAAAAATTTATTTGCATCAGCGTCTTATTCTTTTAATAATTTTTATAATAATTTGACGACCCCTGGGCAAATGATTTTTTCAGTCATAATGTTTTTAATTATGATTTTATGCTTACTTCTTTTTTTAACATATATAATTCAAAGTTTAAATGCAAAAAAAAGAATAATAAAATTAAAAGAAAGATTAAAAAATAATCATTTTAAAGTTGATAAAAAGGAAAATAAACAAGTATTAAAAGAGGAAAAAACAGATATTAAAGATATAGCAAATGCTATTAATAATGCTTTAAAAGAAGAGCCTATTTCTCTTACTAATTTTGAAGAAGATCAAGAAAAAACAGCTATAATATCCATTGATGAATTAATGGAAAAAGCAAAGGATTTAGAATTAATTGATGATGATTACGAAACAGGTGTTAATTACCTTGAAAAATATAATTTAGAACCTGCTGAAGTAGATAATTCAAAAGTAGAAGATGCACAAAATAAGGAAGTTAAAGCATTTAAAGTATCACAGGTTATATCTCCTATATATGGAGTTAAAAAAGAAATAATAAATAATGATAGAAAAGCTTAAATTTAAGCTTTTTATTTTTGAAGGATGGTAATAGTTATGAAAATTGCAGTATATACTTTAGGTTGTAAAGTTAATACTTATGAAAGTGAATATGTTATAAAAGAATTTTTAAAAAGAGGTTATACTTTAACAGATTTTTCTGATAATAGTGCAGATATATATTTGATAAACACTTGTACTGTTACTAATACTAGTGATCAAAAATCTAGAAAAATGATAAGACAAGCAAGAGCAAAAAATAAAGATGCTATAGTAGTTGCAATGGGATGTTTTACTCAAATAAGAAATAATGATAATCAAATTATGGATTTTGTTGATGTAGTAATAGGAAATAAAGATAAAAGTAAGATAGTTGATTTAACAGAAGAATATATTAAAAATAAACAAAAAATAGCTAAAATAGAGGATATTAATGAGGCTGATTTTGATGATATGGAAATTAGTTATTTTAATACTAGAACAAGAGCTTTAGTAAAAATAGAAGATGGTTGTGAGAATTTTTGTTCATACTGCATAATTCCATATGTAAGAGGCAAGGTAAGAAGTAAAAGGCCAGAAAAAGTAGTAGAAGAAGTAAAAAAATTAGTTAGTAATGGATATAAAGAAATTGTTTTAACAGGTATTCATACTGGTCACTATGGATCTGATTTAAAAGATTATGACTTTAGTGATTTACTACTTGAACTAGAAAAGATAGATGGCCTTGATAGAATTAGAATATCATCTATTGAAATAACAGAATTAAACGATAAGTTCTTAAGTGTTTTAAAAAAATCTAAAAAGATAGTTAATCATATTCATATACCACTTCAAGCGGGAAGCAATCATATTCTAAAACTTATGAATCGTAAATATGATAAGAAATATTATTTAGATAAGATAAATAAAATAAGAGAAATAAGACCAGATATGGCATTTACAACCGATGTAATAGTTGGCTTTCCAAAAGAAAGTGAAGATGATTTTAATGAAACAATAGAATTTGTAAAAGAAATTTCTTTTGAAGGAGGACATGTTTTTCCTTATTCAAGAAGAAATAAAACACCTGCTTCACAAATGACAGGCCAAATAACAAAGGAAGAAAAGCATAGAAGATGTAAAGAATTAATAAGCGTATTTGATAGTTTAGAAGAATCATACTATAAAAAACATATTGGATGCACTTTAACCATAATTGCAGAAACCTATGAAGATGGTTTCTTAACAGGGCATTCTGATAACTATTTAAAAGTTAGATTTAATGGTTCAGAAGATTTATTGGGAAAAGAAATTAAAATTAAGATAAATAAGTATGAGAATAAAATGTTATTTGGTAGTATGATTTAAATCATATATAAATACATGTTTAATAAAAAAATAACCTTTTTATATTGGTTATTTTCTTTTTTAGAAAAGTCACATAAAGCACACCACATTGCTAATTCTATTAATAAAATTGTACCCATTTTGTTATATCCTTTCTTTAATTATTAAATATTTATGGATAATAATTAGTATTATGTTTATTATAACATATAAACTAAATAGCAAAATAAAGATGGTTAATGCATAAAAAATGTGTTAAAATAAACTAGCAAGGTTAGGAGGTAAAATATGGAAACATACATAAAAGGGACATATAAAAGATGCATATTTTCTTCTAATGATGGATATACTATTGGACTTATAAAAATAAAGGAAACAGATGATCAAGATTTATTAGAATACATAGGAAAGCAATTTACTTTTACAGGTTTATTTGCTGGATTAAATATGGATGAAGATTATACTTTCTATGGAAATACTATTGATAATCCAAAATATGGTATTCAGTATAAGGTAAATAGATATGAAAAATTAATGCCTGAAGATAAAGATGGAATTATTATATTTTTATCTAGTGATATATTTCCTAAGGTTGGTGAAAAAACCGCTAAATTAATTGTAGATACTTTAGGAGAGGATTGTTTAAAAAAAATAACAGAGGATTATGAATGTTTACTTAAAGTTCCTAAAATGACAGAAAAAAAAGCTAGTGAAATACAAAGTAGGTTAATTAAATATAATGAAAGCTATGAAACTGTTATATATTTAACTAACTTAGGTTTTGGAATGAAAGATTCTCTTAAAATATATAATCATTATCTTGAAGATACAGTGCGAGCTATTAATAATAATCCATATGAATTAATTGATACAATAGATAGTATTACTTTTTCTAAAATTGATTCTTTAAAAGATAAGTTTAATATAAAAAATGATGATGAAAGAAGAATTTTAGCATTTATAGTAAATACTATAAAAAATACTTGTTTTATAACAGGTGATACGTATTTAGAAATTGATACTATATATAATGCTATTAAAAGTACTTATGAAAATGATATATCAATTGAAAAATTAAATTATTATTTAATGGAATTAAATAATTTGGGTAAGATAATTATTGAAGATAATAAAATAATGTTATTTAGTTATTATAAATGTGAAGATTATGTAGCATCTTTAGTATATGATTTATCTAATAGAGATGATATAAAAATAAAAGATATAGATTTAAAAATAGAAATGTTAGAAAATTTTTTCAATATAAAATATAATAACGAACAAAAAAAGGCTATAAAACAAGCTTTAGTTAAAAATTTTTCTATAATAACAGGTGGTCCTGGTACTGGTAAGACAACAATAATAAAAGGTATTACACAAGGGTATAAAATGATAAGTGGTTACTCATTTGATAAACTTAAAGAAAGAATGGTTTTACTTGCGCCAACAGGTCGTGCAGCTAAAAGAATGAGTGAGGCATGCTTGTATCCAGCATCTACAATACACAGGTATTTAAGGTGGAATAAGGAGACGTTAGAATTTGGTTATAATGAAAATAATAAATGTAAAGCAGAGTTTATAATAGTTGATGAAACAAGTATGATAGATATAGAATTAATGAGTAATTTATTTAAAGCATTACCAATAAATGTAAAAGTTGTTTTTATAGGTGATTATAATCAATTAGAAAGTGTAGGACCTGGTAATGTATTAAAAGATTTAATAGAATCAGATATGATAAATACAATATTTTTAAATGAAATATATAGACAAGATCAAAATTCATATATAACAGAATTAGCATATTTAGTAAATAATGGTGAATTAACTGAAGGTTTTTTAGAAAAAAAGGATGATTATAATTTTATAAAGTGTGATAGTAATGATATTTTAAAAGGTGTAACAGATGTTTGCAAATTAGCAATTAAAAAAGGTTACGATTTAAAAAACATTCAAGTTTTAGCACCTATGTACAAAGGAATAAATGGAATTGATAATTTGAATAAGGTGCTTCAAAAAGTTTTTAATCCACCTAGTGATAATAAAAATGAAACGTATGATGTTGATGTAATATATAGACAAGGAGATAAAATTTTACAATTAGAAAATATGCCAGATGATAATGTTTTTAATGGTGATATTGGTTTTATTGAAAAAATAAATGGAAATGAAATAACTGTATCATTTGATGGTAATAAAGTTAAATATAAACCAAAGGATTATAAAGCTATTAAACATGGGTATGCAATAAGTGTTCATAAATCACAGGGAAGTGAATTTGAAATAGTTGTTATGCCAGTTGTAAATGAATACAAAATAATGTTATATAAAAAATTAGTTTATACTGCAATTACTCGTGCTAAAAAGTCTCTTATATTATTAGGAGATCCACTTTCTTTTTCTAAGGCTGCAATAAATAAAGGTAATAAGGATAGAAAAACCCTTTTAAAAGAAAGACTTGAAAGTAAAATTATAAGTATATAAATAAAAATACTTAACATAATAATAATGGCATTAAATTGTATGCCATATTCATATTTTTGTTAAGAGGTGAAATAATGAAAGCACTAAATAATCTTGGATGGATGTTTTTAGGTACTCTAATAGGTTCCGGTGCATTTTATTGTTATAATGAATGCTCATGCAATGGAGGAATTAAACAGACTATAAATAAGGTTAAAAAAAACGCAAGTAAAAAATTAGAAAATATGATGGATTAATAGTATAAAACTATTAAAGAAAAAACGGTAAAAATATTTTGCCGTTTTTTGTTTAAATATGCTATACTATAATTAGGAGGTAATTATATGAATATAGAAAGGAAAATAAAAAAAGCATTTAATTTATCACTTTTAACTTCAATAGTATTTGTTGTAGTAGGATTATTTTTATTTATAAAACCAGATACTACATTATCTGTAATATCTTACATATTAGGTGCTATTTTAATTATTAGTGGAATAGCATCTGGATATAGATATTTTTCAGAGAAAGGAGTATTAAATATTTTTAGCTTTGATTTAGTATATGGAGTACTTCTTTTAATATCAGGAATATTTTTAGTAGTAAGACCTGATTTATTATCTGTACTTTTTCCAATTATACTTGGTATATGGATAATAATTAATAGTGTTATTAAATTTCAGTATGCACTAGTTTTAAAAAGAATAAAAAATGAAGACTTTTTATATACTGCTTTAATTTCTTTTTTAACACTTATTTGGGGAATTGTATTAATATATAATCCTTTTAAAACTGCTTTATTAGTAACTCAAACAATAGGAATATTTATAATTGTTTATGCAGTTTTGGATATAATTGATAATTTTATAATAAGAAAAAACTTTAATGAAATTATAAAAATATTTAAATAAAAAGGTAAGCTTATGAAAAGAAAAAACAATAAAAAAGGATTCACATTAATAGAAATATTAGTAGTTATAGTACTTATTATATCTATTCTTGCATTAACCATTATAAGTATAGTAAAGATAAGTGAAAAAAAGAAAAAAGATTCTTATAATTTAGTTGTTAAACAAATTGTTGTTGCAGCAAAAAACTATTTAGAAAATAATAAGTACTATTTAGAAAACTTAACAAATTCTAATTATATAAATATTTCTCTTGGTAAACTTATAAAAGAAGATTATTTAAATGTAGTTGTTAATCCAATTACAAATAAAAGATTTGATAAGTGTAATTATGTAAAGGTAACAAAAAAAGATAAAGATAAATTAAATTATGAATTTAAAAGTACAGAAAAAGATTGTAGTGAAAAGAATTTTGTTAAAATTGGACCAAGCATAACTTTAACTATAGAAGAAGGTAAAAAAGGAAATTATAATTGGTATAAATATAATACTAAGCAAACTCCTGGAGTTATAGTTAAAGTAACTGCAACAGATGAAATGTTTGGTATAACAAGTATTGAAATGAAAACTAATGATGGATATAAAAAAATACAAATGAATCCGTTAGATACTAAAAGGGGAGCATACGCATTAGATAAATCATCATTTTCAAAAACTACTAGCGGTAAAAAAGTATGCTATAAAGTAACTAATAGTAAGGGATTAACAAATGAAGATTGTATTAATTTAAAAGTAGATATTAATAGACCAAATTGTGAATTAACTGTTATTGGAGATATGATAGATGAAAAAACATATGTTTACTATGCTTCTGGTAATATTTTATTTCCTGTTAAATTAAAATTACCTGAAGTTGTTCTTTCATATTCTGATATAGGTAGCGGAATATCAAGTAAAAAAATAAGTAATGATAATAATTTAACTGAAGATTATTATCCTAGTAATAAATATACTCAAGATGCTAAAAATAATGCATATTGGGAAGGAACTGTAAAAGATTATGCTGGAAATGTTGGGTGGTGTGGCAAAGAATTTAATGTTAAAGAACAAAAAATAATTGAAATGGTTTCAAGATATTATTGTGGTAAAAAAGATGGAACATCTACTGTTTGGACAAATCAAGATAGAACGATAACTCAGGAATTTAAAAAAACACTTAGTAATGAAAAACAAACTATAACTAAAACTTTTAATACAACAACAAAAACTAGTAAAATTTCATATAATGGTGCAAATTGTAGTGTTAATGTATATGTTGATAAAGATAAGCCTGTTTTTGATTATATTAGTTTAACTAATAATACGGTTAAATTGTATCAATGGGATAATTATGGAAGTAAAATATTAGAAAAAGATGTTTATCTAACAAAGAAAGATAATGGTAAATATTATGGTGAGGCATGTGTTTTAAATAAACCAGGTTACTTTAATGTACAAGGTTATAATATAATGGCTAAAGATGAAGCAAGTGGTATTAATGGTAATAGTTATGAAACATATTGGGATTATTTTAGTATAAGAAAAAACAAACAAATTGGCACGCAATGCTTAAAAACTGCAGGTGATAATCCATGTTTAATGAAACAACATGTTTATGTTTATGATAATGCAGGTAATAAAAGTGATGATATTGGCAAAATAGAAATTAAAATAGGATATCAAGGTATTGATAATTTTTGTAAATAATAAAGGAGAATGATTATGAAAAATAAAAAAGGTTTTACCTTAGTAGAATTATTAGTGGTAATAACACTTGTTATTTCAATACTTTCAATTTCAATAGTAAGTTCAGTAAAAATAAGTGAAAGAAAAAAGAATGAAGCTTATAAAGAAATTGTAAAAGAAATAGAAACAGCAGCAAGTCAATATTTTAATTCAAGAGAATATTTATTTGAGGGAATAGAAGGAGAAACATATGGTGAAATAACTTTACAAAAACTAGTTAAAGAAGATTATTTAAATAAGGTAACTGATCCTAGAACAGGTAAATCTATTAATTTATGTAATTATGTAAAGATAAAAAGAACTTCTGATGGTATTATTAAAGCTTCGTACGAAGAAGATAATGATAGAAAGTCATGTCCTGATTCAAATAAATCTATTATATATCAATATGGTGGTCCTAAAATTGAATTAGATATTTCAGGTATTTTAGGAAAAAATAATTGGTATGTAAGTGAAGTTATGGTAACTGCTAAAGCAGATGAACAAAAAAATGGAAAGATAACAAAATTTACAAAACTTATTAATAATACACAAACTAACTTAAAAACAGATGAATTAAAAGACACTAGTAGTTTTAATAATGAAACAGCTATTGTTGTGTATGAAGTTTCAAATGAATATGGTAAAACTGCACGTGCAGAAACGCAAGTAAAAGTTGATACAATAGCACCTACAATATCTGCTGGATCTAGTAATGAAAATTGGACTAATAAAATTCAAAACTATTGGTTTTATGATGAAACAGATAATTTATCAGGCATTGATTATGATTCTATAGTTGGTTATGCAAACAAAATGGGTTTAACAGATAATGAAGCAGAACAACAAAAATATAAGTGGAATAAAGATAAAGAAAATTACTTTGAAGGACATAATAGTAATGAAAATATGATGTTATCATTAAATTCAGGGACTAAAAATAAACTTTCAGATGAAGGCTCAAGAAGAATAAGATATAAAATTTGTGATAAAGCTGGAAACTGCGCATTTAGTAATGAAGCTAAAATAAGATATGATAAAACAGCACCAACTATAGTTGCTTCAGGGGCAGGGCATGTTGCATGTACTAACGTAAATAATAAATTATTGTCTCACGGATTTAGTGTACAATATGAGGATAATTTAACAAAAGTACATGTAAGCTTTCAATATTATTCTTGTGGTGGAAATTGGAGTGGTGTAATAAATTCTACAACATCAGCCGATAATAAAAGATATATTCAAACAGATTTTTCAGGTTGTAAATCCAAAAATTCTGGAATGTATTATATATTAACAGATGAGGCAGGAAATAAAAGTACAATAACTTTAACTGATCCTGGATATAATTATGCAATTAATTCAAAAGGAAATTGTGAAAATAATAAATGGTATACTAATTATCAATAGAGTAACTATTATAAGTTGCAATTTATAATAAAATTTTATATAATATATTTATATTTAAATTCATTGATGAAAAATTAGTAAGTAAATATAATTATTTAAGAGAGCTAATGGTTGGTGTAAATTAGTATGATTATTTACTGAAGCTATTTTCATAGAAGTAGTTAATAACTACCGGTTAAAACCGTTATATAAATTAAGAAAAAATTAGGATGGTACCACGGCTCCTCGTTCCTAGAATGAGGGTTGGTACCATTTTTATTTTAAGGAGGATATATGAATTTTGAAAAACATGATACTAAAATATTTATAGCATCTGGAAAAGCAAACTCAGGTAAAGATACTACATGTGAATTAATTAATAATTATATTAAATTAAAAGGTTTAAAGTCAGTTAATTTGCAGTTTTCTTCTTATATTAAGATGTATGCTAAAATAATATCTGGTTGGGATGGAAATGAAGATACAAAACCTAGAAGTTTACTTCAAGAATTAGGTACTGATGTTATAAGAAAATATATTGATGAAGACTTTTTTATTAATAGAATTATTGATGATATAAAAGTTTATTCTTATTATTTTGATGTTATAACAATTAGTGATGCTAGATTTCCTAAAGAGTTAGATTCTATTAAAAATAATTTTAAGGATGTATATAAAATAAATATTAAAAGACCAAATTTTGAAAATAATTTAAATGATATTCAAAGAAAGCATGTAACTGAAGTAGCACTTGATAATTATAATGATTATGATTATATTTTAGTAAATGATGGTAGTATAAATGATTTAAATGATAAAATTAAACAAATAGTAGATAAGGTGATATAAATGAGAAAATTAAATAGTAAAGAGCTTAGATCTGAATGGATAAAATTTTATGAAGAAAAAGGACATAAAAATATAGGTGCTGTATCTTTAATAGGAGACGGAACAACTGGAGTATTATTTAATGTTGCTGGAATGCAGCCTTTAATGCCATATCTTTTAGGTGAAAAGCATCCTCTTGGTAAAAGATTATGTAATGTTCAAGGATGTGTTAGAACTAATGATATAGAATCAGTTGGTGATTCATCTCATGCAACTTTTTTTGAAATGATGGGAAGTTGGAGTCTTGGAGATTATTTTAAAGAAGAAAGATGTAAATGGAGTTATGAATTATTTACCAAAGTATTAGAAATACCACGTGATAGACTTGCTACAACATGTTTTTGTGGTGATGAAAATGCTCCAAGGGACACAGAGGCTGCTTTAATTAAAGAAAAAGTTGGTTTCAAAAAAGAAAATATTTATTTCTTGCCTAAAAGTGAAAACTGGTGGGAAATAGAATCAGGTCCTTGTGGTCCGGATAGTGAATATTTTTATATAACTGATAAACCTCCTTGTGGTAAATCTTGTAATCCATCTTGCAATTGTGGACGTTTTATTGAAATAGGTAATGATGTATTTATGCAGTATGAAAAAATAGATAAGGATAAATATATTCCTTTAAAAAATAAAAACGTAGATACTGGTTGGGGATTTGAAAGAATACTTGCATTTTTAAATACAGATGATGGTGATATTTATAAAACTGATTTATATACTGGTGCAATGAATATTATTTTAGATAAATTAAATTATAAATATAATGATAATGAAGAAATAGATAGATCAATTAGAATTCTTTTAGATCATACAAGAACTGCTACTATGCTTTTAGGTGATGAAAAACATTTAACACCATCAAATGTTGGTGCAGGTTATATTTTAAGAAGATTAATTAGAAGAGGAATAAGGCATGTTAAAAAGCTTAATTTAGAGCCTTCTATAATGGTTGATATAGCTAAATACTTTATTGAAAATGTATATAATGTAAGTTATCCTAATTTATTAGAATCTAAGGAATTTATACTAAGTGAAATAACAAAAGAAACAAATAATTTTTTAAAAACTTTATCACATGGTTTAAAAGAACTAGAAAAAATGATAGAAAAGAATATAACAGATGATAATAGAAAATTAGATTCATCTTTATGTTTTAAATTATATGATACATATGGTTTTCCTTTTGAACTTACTAGTGAGATTTTAAAAGAAAAAAATATATTAGCGTCAAAAGAAGAGTTTGATTCATATATGAAATCTCAAAAAGAATTAGCAAGACAAAATGTTAAGAAAATTGATGAATTAAAAATAATGGGTGATATAGTTAATTTTAAAGATAAAAGTAAATTTGTTTATGATTCTTTAGAAACTGAATCTAAAGTAATATATGCATCAGATAATAGTGGTAATGAATCTGAAATATTTACTGAAGGATTAGTTATTCTTGATGTAACGCCATTTTATGCAACTATGGGTGGTCAAGTTGGTGATATTGGTTATTTAACTAATGATAATGGGTTAAAGGCAGAAGTAATTAAAACAGAAAAAACACCTAATAAGCAAAATGCAATTTATATTAGAATAATTAGTGGAAGTATTAAAGTTGGTGATAAGGTAAAAGCTAGTGTAGATAAAGAATATAGATTTACTACATGCCAAAATCATACTGCAACTCATTTGCTACAAAAATCATTACAAGAAATTTTAGGTGATGAAGTAGTTCAAGCTGGAAGTTTTGTAAATGATAAAATATTAAGATTTGATTTTAAGTATACTGGTAAAATAACTGATGATGATGTAATTAAGACAGAAGAATTAGTAAATAATAAAATAAAAGCATGTTATCCAGCTTTAATTAAAGAAATGAATATAAATGAAGCTAAAAAGATGGGAGCAATGGCATTATTTGGAGAAAAATATGATGATTTAGTAAGAGTTGTTAAATTTGGTGATTCTACCGAATTATGTGGTGGTACACATGTTTTAAATACTGGAGATATAAGAAGTTTTGCAATTAAATCTATAGAATCTAAAGGGCTTAATATTTATAGAATAGAAGCTGTTTGTGATACTAATTTAGAAATAGAATTATTTGATGTTATTAAGCCATATAATGATGAAATGATTTTACTTTTAAAAAAGGCAAAAAAAATAATTAGTAATGCTGAAGAAAAGGGTATTAAGCTTTCATTAGATGTTAATATTTCTAATGAAAGACCAAAAAGTTATAAAGATATAATTGAAAATCAAAATGAAGTTAAGAATGTAAGAAAAAAAGTAGCAATTTTAGAGAAAACCTATAATACTGAATTAACTAATAGGCTAATTTCAAATACATCGTTATATGTTAAAGAAAAAGTATCTGGAATATATGGAGATGTAGTAATTAAAACTTTTAATGATGAGGCAATAGATGCTTTAAAACAACTTGCATCATCAATTGTTAATAAACTTGATAATGGAATTGTATTTTTAATAAACGTAAAAGAAGATTCACTTAATTTTATTGCAAAAGAATCTAATTCTCTAAAAGATACATTTAATGTTGGCAATTTAATTAAAAATGTAAGTAAAATAGCTTCAGGATCAGGTGGAGGTAGTGCACTTTTTGCGCAAGGAGGCGGCTCTTCTGTAGATAAATTAGATATGATATTAACATATGTTAAGTCTTTAATAGAAAAAGAATAATGAGGTTTTAATTATGAGTGAAGTTTATAATCATAGAAAAAAAAGAAAACTAAAGAAAAAAATTAAGTATTTACTTATTATGTTATTAATATTTAGTTTAATGTTTATAATATATTTATATTCATTTTCTAAGACTTCTTTTAAAAGCCAAGAGGTATTATTTAAGGTAGATAATGGTTCATCTGTATATAAAATTGGCAAAAAATTAAAAGAAGAAAAATTAATACATAGTTATTATGCATATAAATTATATGTTAAATTAAATAATATTAATGCTTATAAAGCAGGAACTTATAAGTTAAATAAAACTTATAATTTAAAGAAAATTGTTAGTATATTAAATGGTAATTATTATTTAGAAGATGGATATAAAATTACTTTTAAAGAAGGAAAAAACATAAGAAATATTGCTAAAACAATTAGTGATAATACAAATTTAAAGGAAGAAGATTTTTATAATTTGTTAAAAGATGAATCATATATAAATAATTTGATTAATAAGTATTGGTTTTTAACAGATGATATAAAAAATAAGGATATTTATTATCCTTTAGAAGGCTATTTATATCCAGATACTTATTATTTTAAGGAAAATGTTACTTATGATGAAATAATAAATACTATGTTAAAGAAAACAGATAAAGTTTTAACTAAGTATAAAGATTCTATTTTAAATAGTAAAATGACTATTAATGAAATTATTACATTATCTTCTATAATAGAACAAGAAGGATTATATAAAAATGATAGAAAAAAAATTGCTGGAGTGTTTTATAATAGATTAAAATCTAATATGTCTTTAGGTAGTGATATTACAACATATTATGCATTTAAAATTGATCTTGGAACACGAGATTTAACTGTAAAAGAGATAAATACATATAATCCTTATAATACTCGTGGACCTTTAATGAATGGAAAACTACCAGTTGGTGCAGTTGGTAATTTTAGTGAATCATCACTAGATGCTACGTTAAATCCTGAGATTAGTGATTATTATTATTTTGTAGCGGATAAAAGTGGTAAGACTCATTTTACGAAGACATATACTGAACATCAACAGGTAATAAAAGAATTAAAAGAAAGCAACAATTGGATTACTTTTTAAAGAATATTAATATAAAAATATTCTTTTTTTATGTTATAATTATTAAAGTTAAGGAGAAGAAAATGCGATCAGGATTTGTAAGTTTAACAGGAAGACCAAATGTAGGAAAATCAACTTTAATTAATGCACTAGTAGGATATAAAGTTGCAATTACATCTGATAAATCTGGAACAACTAGAAATAATATACAAGGTATATATAATGATAATGATAGTCAAATAGTATTTGTAGATACACCAGGTATTCATAAACCACTTAATAAGTTAGGACAAAGACTTAATTATGAAGCTTATTATTCAGTTGAAGATGTAGATATTGTGTTATTTTTAGTAGATTCAACTAAAGAATTAGGTAATGGTGATAAGTTTGTTATTAATAAATTAAAAGAAATTAAAAAACCGGTATTTTTAATATTAAATAAGGTAGATAAAATAAAAAAAGAAAAGTTATTTGAAATAATATTAAAATATAAAGATTTATATGATTTTAAAGAAATAATTCCATTATCAGCACTAAAAAAAGATGGTATTAGTGAATTAATTAAGACACTTAAAAAATATTTACCAGATAATGTTATGTATTTTCCTTTAGAAAGTTTAACTAATACAACTTTAGAATTTAGAATATCAGAAATAATAAGAGAAAAGGTACTTAGATTAACAGAGGATGAAGTTCCTCATGCAATTACTTGTATTACAACTAATTTAGTAGAACAAAAGGATAAAATGATAATAGATGCGGTAATTATAGTTGAACGTGATTCGTTAAAAAGTATAATAATTGGTAAAAAAGGTTCAATGCTTAAGGAAATTGGGTCTAAAGCTAGAATGGATATTGAAAAAATGACTAATAAAAAAGTATATTTAAATTTACTTGTTAAAACAATTAAAAACTGGAGAGATAAAGAAAAATATTTAAAAGAATTAGGTTTTTATGATATTGATGAATAGCTTTTAAATTTAATTACCACTATATATATAGAAAGGTGTGGTAATATGACAAGTAATGATGCTTGGGAGTTATTTAAAAAAACTGGAGAAATAAAATATTTTTTAAAGTATAAAGAAGTTATAAAGAAAGAAGATTAATAAGTTGCAGTTAAAACAAATTGAAGGTTTTGTAATTGATGAAAAATCATATAAAGAGACAAGTAAAATATTAAATATTATTACAAATGAAGGTTTAAAAATTGGAGTAATATCTAAAGGATGCAAAAAAATAAAAAGTAATTTAAGAAGTGCAAGTCAAAAATTTACATTTGCAAATTTTGTGATAAGTTATAAGGAAAATGGCTTATCAACACTTATATCAGCAGATATTATTAACCCTTTTTTAAATATAAAAAAAGATATTGAAAAAATATCATATGTTAATTTTATATCTGATTTAACTAATCAAGTTATAAAACAGTCTAATAATAAAAATATATATGATATTTTAATATCTTCCATTTTAAAGATAGAAGAAGGATATGATCCTGTTATAATAAGTAATATTTTGGAAATAAAGTATTTAGATTTTTTAGGTATTTCACCATATTTTGATGGATGTGTTGTTTGTGATAATAAAGATGTTATAACTTTAAGTGTAGAAAAAGGTGGGTTTACATGTCTAAAACATTATGATAATGAATATGTTGTAAGTAATAAAACAATAAAAATAATTAGGATGTTAAAGTATGTAGAGATAAAAAAAATAGGTAAAATAAACTTATCAGAAAAAGTAAAACAGGAAATAAATAATTTTATAGATGCATATTATGATAAATATGCAGGGTTATATTTAAAAAGTAAAGATTTTTTAAAAAACATTGTTAATTTGAAATAATATATGTTATAATACTTTTATATAAATGTGCGATGACAAAGCTTGGAAACTTTATCAGCAGTATAAAAAAAGATGATTCTTCTAGAATAAAAAGGGTGGAACCGCGGATTCTTATTCGTCCCTTTATAACTAGAAGATTTTTATATTTAGAAAGGATTAATATGAAAGATAAATTGATATATAGAATTAGAAGTAATAATTCTAATAGTTATGGTGATAAATATAAATACGTAAATAGTGCAAAAGATATAAAAGATGATTTAATAAGTTTTTTAAATAGTAATTATTTATATTCCGTAAGTAAAAAAACTGGTTTTACAAAAGAAGTATTAGATAAGAATATGGTAATATTAAAATCATTTGATAATATTTTTGAAATGGAAAAAGAAGTTTATGAGTGTTATAAAAAAGAAATTGATAATGCTATTTCTAAAAATGTTATTAGTTTAATAAATGAATATGAAAAAGATGTTTATTCTGGTTTAGTAAAAATAAAATTAAGTCCTACAACAAAGGCAATAAAGCCTGTTTTAAAGACGAATGATGGGCTTTATAAGACAAAGAAAATAATTGGTATTGATACAATATATTTAAATTATACTGATATAAATGACATAAAACTACTTAAGAAAATGATTTTAGAGGTAATAGATGATAATTTTTATGGTCCATATTTTGATAAAAACTATTTAATTTTATCTAATAAAAATAAAAAAATTAAATTAGATAAAAATGTATATTATTTATTTGAGAGAGTAAAATTAGATCAAATAAGAGAAAATAAAGATAAATCAAAACAGTTAAGGATGGTAAGATAATATGAAAGAAAATATAAGTATGGAAAATTTAGTTAATTTATGTAAACAGTATGGAATAATTTATCAAGGAAGTGAGATATATGGTGGTCTTGCTAATACTTGGGATTTTGGACCTGTTGGAGCAGAACTTAAAAATAATATAAAAAAAGCATGGAAAAAGAAATTTATTCAAGAAGATGTTAATAATGTTGGTTTGGATAGTGCTATTTTAATGAATCCTAAAGTGTGGGAAGCATCAGGACATATTTCTACATTTTCAGATCCATTAATTGATTGTAAACATTGTAAAACTAGATATAGAGCAGATAAATTAGTTGAAGATGATGGAATAGAAGATGCTGGTGGAATGTCTAATACTGATTTAATAAATTATATTAATGAACATAAAATAGTTTGTCCTAAATGTGGTAAATTAGATTATACAGATATTAGACAATTTAATTTAATGTTTAAAACATTCCAAGGTGTAACAGAAGATAGTAAAAGTACTATTTATTTAAGACCAGAAACTGCTCAAGGAATTTTTGCGGATTATCAAAATATTCAAAGATCAATGCGTCTTAAACTTCCTTTTGGTGTGGGACAAATTGGTAAAAGTTTTAGAAATGAAATAACTCCAGGTAATTTTATTTTTAGAGTAAGAGAATTTGAACAAATGGAATTAGAGTTTTTCTGTAAACCAGGTAGTGAACTTGAATGGTTTAAATATTATAAGGATTATTGTAAAAACTTTTTACTTAGTCTTGGTATTAAGGAAGAAAATTTAAGATTAAGAGATCATTCTAAAGAAGAGTTAAGTTTTTATAGTAATGCTACAACTGATATAGAATATAAATTTCCATTTGGATGGGGAGAATTATGGGGAATTGCAAGTCGTACTAACTATGATTTATCCCAGCATCAAAAAACATCAGGGGTTTCTATGGAGTATTTAGACCCTTTAACAAATGAAAAATATATTCCATATGTTATTGAACCTAGTGTTGGAGTTGAAAGATTAGTATTAATGGTTTTATGTAATTCATATCATAAGGAAATGCTAGATAATGGTGAAGAAAGAGAAGTTATGAAATTTCATCCTTTCTTAGCTCCATATAAGGTTGCAATACTTCCTTTAGCTAAAAAGTATCATAGTGCAAAAGCTCAAGAAGTATATAAAATGTTATCTAAATATTTTATGACAACATATGATGAAACAGGTTCTATTGGTAAAAGATATAGAAGGCAAGACGTTATTGGAACACCTTATTGTATAACAATTGATGATGAAACAATAAATAATAATACTGTAACTATAAGAGATAGAGATACTATGAAACAAATAACATTATCAGTAGAAGAAATTAATGATTATATAAATTCTAAAATTGCTTTTTAAAGGTGATAATAATGAAGGAAAGTAGTAAAAAAATGACTTTAAAAAATTTAATAGAAAAAGAAGAAGAATTAATTAATTTAAAAGACTATGAAAATGCTTTATCTACTGCTAATTTAATAATAAGTAAATTTCCAAAGAATGCTTATGGGTATAAATCTTTAATAAGAATAAAAACAAATAATTTTGAAAAATATGTAAATCAAGAAGAATTAAAGGAAATAAAAAAGCACTATGAGATGGCATATAATTTATCCAAAAAGAATGATAAAGAACCTTTTAAAGAGTTATTTGAAAGTTATTTATATGATTTAAAAGAAGTAGATAATTTAAATAAAATAAAAAAAGAAATTATTTCTAAAAAAATATTAAAGAAAATTGATAATGACGCATTAACACTTATAAATCAGAATTTAAATACAATATCAAATTATGATATAAGTGGTAAAAAAATAAAAAATATATATGACTTTATAAATGGTATAATTTTATTTTCTTTTTTTGTGTATAATATTTTTAATCCTAATTTTCTTTTAATTATTACAATTCCATTCGGTATATTTGGACTTATAACAATGTATAGTTTTATAGATTCAAATTTATTTTCTAATAGTAAGAATAAAAAAAATAATGAATTTAATGATATTGTTAAAAATTCTAAAGAAAATTTATCTATGTTAAAAGAAGATATTAAAAAAAATGAAGATATGATTTTATTTTATGAAAATCAAAAAGCAAGTTCAATTAGTAAAATACCTGAATCTTTTAAAGAAGATATATTATATTTAGCTAGTGATAATGAAGATAAAGAAACTGATATAATTATGGATTCATTATCAAAATTAGATATTGTAAAATTTTCTTATTTACTTGAAAATAAAAGTACTTTAAGTACTGAAGAAATAAATTTAAAGATTAATTCTTTAAAAGATATTAGTGATAAGTTAACTTTATATGTTAATGATAAACAATTAAAGAAAAAAAATAATATAAATGAAGCTTTACTTATGAAGGATATAAAACCTATTAATATAGTTTCTTTAATAATTACTTTATTAATTAGTATAACATCATCTATAGTAATATTTACTAACTTCTTTGAGGTTAATACAAGAGCTTTATTAATATCCTTATTAATAGGAATTATAACTTCTTTAATTTATAATGTTGATACCGGAAAACATAAATCTTTAAGTGAAATGTTTAATGATAATTTATTATCAACTATATTTAATGCAACTATTATGTATGATTTAATATATTATAAATTAACTAAAGAGCTATCAATTGTTTATGGTTTTTTTCAGATACCAATTACACTTTGCTTAATTTTAATAGGGTATGTAATGTTTATATCTTTATTAAAATATAAACATTTACTTAAAAGTCTAAGAAGTTAAGTTTATATTTACTTTTTGTTAAATAACTGTTAAAGTATGTAGATGAGGTGATTAAATTTGAATTATAACAGTGAAGTTTATGACACTTTTTGCTTATTTAATAGGTATTTAAATAATAATATATCTTTTTTTGAATCTTTAGATAGTAATGAAAGTGAATTATATTCTTATATGTCTTCTTTTATTGATGAATTATGTGAGAAGTATAAAATGTTCTTAAATGAAAATAATTTTCAAATTAACGATATTCCAGAAAATATTAGAAATTATGTATTTAAAGGAAAACAAAAAAGTATTGCTAAAAAATAATTAGCAATACTTTTTATTTTAAAAAAACAAGTAAGTTACTCTTACTTGTTATAGAATTCAACTATCATTGATTCTTTAATGTCTGCAGGAAGTTCACTTCTTTCAGGCATACGAACATAAGTACCTGATAATTTTTTCTTATCAAAATCAACGTATTCTACGGTCTTGTTAATCTTTTCTAAAGCTTCTAAAATTGCTTTGTGGTCGCGAGATGTTTCTTTAACAGCTATTACGTCACCTGGTTTAACTTGGTATGATGGAATATCAACCTTATTACCATTAACAGTAATGTGTCCGTGATTAACAACTTGTCTTGCAGCTTTTCTTGTTGTAGCAAGACCCATACGGTATACAACGTTATCTAATCTACTTTCTAATAGTTTTAAGAAATTTTCACCTTGAATACCTTTCATTTTAGCTGCTTTTTCAAATGTTAATCTGAATTGTTTTTCATTAACTCCATACATTAATCTAACTTTTTGTTTTTCCATTAATTGAAGTTTATATTCAGATGCTTTACCACGTTTTTTATCATTTCCGTGTTGTCCTGGACCATATGGTCTTTTAACTAATTCTTTTCCAGTTTCTAATAAAGAAAAACCTAAATGACGACTTTTCTTATATATTGGACCAGTATATCTTGACATATAATCATTCCTCCTTTGTTTTTTAATTGTAAACTAAAGGACCATTGCCATTTAATAGGGAGTTTGTTTTAATATTTTCGTCTTTGCAGCTATAAAGATTACTAATATAACTATATGCAAACAAACACGTTATTAAATTCAAATAGTGCTGCTTAAAGTTTACACGTTTTAAATTATATCTAATTATATGTTTTAAGTCAAGTATTTACTTGTTAAAACAAAGAAATTATGATAATATAAAAAACATCTTTAAAGGAGAAATTATGAATTTTAATATAGATGATAAAATATATAGTAAGATTACGAATTTTGGTAAATTAGAGGAAACATATTTTTTTACTAATGAAGATATGCATTTATATGAAAAAGAAAATAGCCAATATAAAAAGGTTCTTACGATTACATCAAGTGGAGATCACGCTTTAAATAGCATTCTTAATGGAGCTGAAATAATAGATTCTTTTGATATTAATTTGTATAGTAAATATATATCAGCACTTAAAATAGCTATGATTAAAAGATATAATTTTCATGAATTTTATAGAAAAATAGAATGGATAATTTTAAATAAAAATTTTAGATATAATAAAAAAGATAATATAATAGAAGATATTAAAAATTATCTTTCATATGATGAATATAAATTTTTAAGTTATTTAGATGATATATTTATAAAAAATCCTAATGTATTTTATAAAATAATTAATTTGTCAGTAATGTGTGGTTTAAATAGATATGAAAATCAAAAAGATTATAAAATACTTAGAAAAAATTTAAATAACGTAAAAATAACATATTATGATTGTGATATTTTAGATATACATAAAGAACTTAATTATAACAAATATGATGTAATTTATATAAGTAATGTTTTAGAACATATCTTGTGTAGTGGAACATTTAAATATATTAAAAATTATCAAACTGTTATTAAGATTTTAGATGAGTTAATGTATCCTAACTCAAAAATATATGGCTATGATTTTAGTTTTATAAGTGATTATAAAGCTAATTTACCAAAAGAATTATTTTATAATTATAGAGAAACTTTAGGTAGAAAAGAAAAAATAGAAGAAAAAGCATTTGTATTACATAAGTTAAAATAAGACATTAGTTTATGTCTTTTTTTATTTATTATTTTAAACTAGTGCAAAATGTCGTAATATGTGTTAAAATATTTTTATATAGTAGGAGGCATAAGACATGGGAAGAGGTTTATATATAGGCACTATAATTATTTTAATATTATTAATTATAATTATATTTAAAGTAATATATAAAAAAAGAAAAGTAAATAGTTTAGAAAAAATTATAAATAGACTAGAAAAAGAAAAAAACTTACTTATTAATGTACCAGTTTTAAATGAACTTAATAAAGTAGAAGCACTTGTTAAAAATAATAAATTAGAAGAAAAGTATAAGGGCTGGAAATTAAAGTTTGAAGTAATAGAAAAAGAAACTATTCCAGAAGTTAATGATATGTTAATTGAAGTAGATTTCCTAACTGAAAAAGGAAAAACAAGTGAAATATATGAAAAAATAACTGATATAGAAATTAAATTATATGAAATAAAATTTAAAATTAAAAAGATTATGTCTGAAATTAAAGAAATTACTAAAAGTGAAGAAAGAAATAGAAGTACTATAACTAAATTAAAAGCAACATATAGAAAACTTAAAAAACGATTTGAAGAAACTAAAAGTGATTATGAAGAAACTGCAAAAACTATTGAACTACAATTTGAAACTATAGAAAAGCGTTTTGAAGAATTTGAAGTTGTAATGGAAAAAAAGGATTATGAAGAAGTTATATATGTTGTAAAAGGTCTAACAGAAATGATAGAACATATGAGTATAGTAATTAATGAAATTCCCGAAATTATGCTAATGGGAAAAAGTCTTATACCTAAAAGAACTGAAGATATATCATCTTTATATATAAAAATGACTAGAGAAAATTATCAGTTAGACTATTTAAATGTAGAATATAATATAATGGAAACTGAAAAAAAAGTAAATGCTATTTTTGATAGAGTTAGAGTATTAAATTTAGAGGATGTAACATTTGAACTTAAAACAATACTTGATTATTATGATTCGTTATTTAATGATTTTGAAACAGAAAAAATTACTAGAAAATATTACGAAGAAGGATTAAAAGACTTTGATAGTAAAAATAAGCATGTAAGTAAAATATTAAGTGCTATGGAAGATAATATTCCAGAGATGAAAAAAAATTACAATATAACTAATGAAACATTAGATTCTATAAAAGAATTTTTAAGTGAATTTAATGGAATTAATAGAGATTACGATAAATTAATAACATTAGATAAAAATCATTCATTTCCATATTCAAAGTTAAATCAAGAGTTAGAAATAATATCACTTAAACTTTCTAAGTTAGATGAAAAATTAAGTAATTTGTTACAAAAAGTAGGTAATTTAAGAGATGATGAAGAGCGTGCAAAAGGTCAATTAGAAGATATTAAACTTTTGCTTAAAAAATCAAAATATCAAATAAGAAAAAATAAATTACCTATTATTCCTGATAATTATTATGTTGAACTTAAAGAAGCATCCCTTGCTATTTTGGAAATACAAAAAGAATTAGTAAAAAAACCACTTGATGTAGATGTTTTAAATGTTAGAGTTGATACCGCAAGAGATTTAGTATTTAAATTACATAATACAACAACTGATATGGTTCGTTTAGCACTTTTATCAGAATATGCAATAGTTTATGGGAATAGATATCGTTCATCAAAACAATCAATTAATGAAGGCTTAAATAAGGCTGAAAAGTTATTTTTTGATGGAGAGTATAAGAAGTCATTAGACTTAAGTATAAGTACACTTGATGTTGTAGAACCAGGTATACATAAAAAGATTTTAGAATATAGTAAGTAGGTGTAAATATGAAAGAATGGTTATTAAAAGAAGATAAAAAAAACAAAGTAGGTAGACCACGCCTTGCAGATAGTATTGTACTAAAAAAAGCTGTCTGTTTACTTGTATTTTCTTTTGCCTTATCTTTCATACTTATATTTGGATTTATATGTGAAATTAAAAATGTAAATCCTATGAGTTATGCATATTCTTTAACACTAGAAAAATTAGTTGGTAATATAAAAGGAAATAAAAATTTTCTAGTTACTGAAAGTTATTTGCAAAATGGTGATTTTGTAATGAAATTTAAACCTCAAGAAAAAGTATTACAATATCAAGGAAAATATAAATATGTTTTATATAAATTATCTGACTCAAAATATAAAAAAGTAAAAGAAGAAACTTTTGATATTGATACAAAAGAATTTAGTGTTAAAGTTAAAAGAAAAGTTAATAAAAATGAGACTTATAAAATCAATTTATATGTTTTAAATGCATCTAAAATTACTGATTCATATGCACCAAAAGGTTTTTCTTTTTCAAAATCTAAAAGTCAAAATGAAATGTATAGCTACAAAATATTTACGGTAAAAGGTAAATATAGTCCTATTAATAATGAAGAATTAAAAGAAAATAAAGAAAATAAAATAAGTGTTACAACAGATTATCAAGATCCTAGAAAATTTATTGTTAAAGTACCTAATTATAATTATAATATATTAGTAAAATATACAGATGAATCTTCTAAAGATGTTATTTTGGCAGATTATAAAAATTTAAATGGTATATCAAGTTATGTAGTACCTTGTATAAATAAAATAAGTAATGTTACTATAAAAATATGGCCAAATACAAGTTCAAAAGATGAAATAGAAAATATAAAATTATCTTCTTGGAATTTAAATCAAGATAAAAATAATAATTACTATATATCAAATACATATTTATTAAAACCTGAAAAAGCTTATATTGATTAATTGTAAAAGGAGATATTAGAAAATTGCCTTTTTTATTTATTAGAAAAACGTATTGAATAATATTATAATATGTGATATTATAGCAGCTATATAAAATTTTAAATAATTATATTTTTTAATGCTTAATGGAGGCAGAAACGAATATGAATAAAGAAAACTATCAAATTATACGTGAAATTGCATATAATTTACCTAATCCAGATAGAGATATAATTATGCTTTACCTTGGATTTTATTATGGAAAATCATATAATAAAAATGAAATTGCTGATATGTTGTCCATTTCACAATCAACAGTTTCAAAATTAATAGGAAAAAATTTAAAAATAATAAAAAAACATTTAATAAAAGAAGGATTAATCAAAGAAGAAATAAAAAATATAAAAGAAATAAGAGAATATCTAGAAGAACATCCAGGTATAACAAGTTATTGTAAAATTTATGATAAAATGCAAACAACAGGTGGTAAGATAGGAAGTTATTTACAAGAATATAAAGAAGAAATAATAGAGATATCCAAAGAAAATAGCGATGCAAAGTACATATGTGATTATTTTGGATGGAATATAACAAAAGAAGATATATTAAAAGAAATAAGAGAATATCTAGAAGAATATCCAGGTATAACAAGTTATACAAAAATTGATGATAAAATGCAAATAACAGGCAGCAAGATAGGAAGCTATTTATCTAATAATAAAGAAAAAATAATAAATATGTCAGATGAAAATAGTGATGCGAAGTACATATGTGATTATTTTGGATGGAATATAACAAAAGAAGATATATTAAAAAAAATAAGAGAATATCTAGAAGAACATCCTGGAATAACAAATTTTAGGAAAATTGATTATAAAATACAAACTACAGGTGGTAAGATAGGAAATTATTTATTTTATAAAAAAGAAGAAATAAAAAAGATATCAAATGAAAATAGTGATGCGAAGTACATATGTGATTATTTTGGTTGGTTAGAAAAAAAGGCAACTATAGAAGATATTCTAAAGGAAATAAAAAAGTATCTAGAAGAATATCCAGGTATAACAAGTTATCGAAAAATTGATGATAAAATGCAAACAACAGGTGGCAAGATAGGAAACTATTTATCTAATAATAAAGAAAAAATAAAAGAGATATCAAATGAAAATAGTGATGCAAAATACATATGTGATTATTTTAAATGGATTGTTGTAAATGATGAATTAAATGTAGATTATAATTACATTGATGATCAGATTATAAAAGATAATTTAAAGATAAAGATGATGAATAAAAAGTAATACGATCATCTTTTTTGATAGAAAAATTTGACATTTGTTTTCCGCAATTTTCAAAAAAACTTGATTTAGTGGTGAGTAAATGCTATTATAAACATGTAAAAAGTAAAATAAGGAGGAGTAATTGTGGATAAAACAAGAAATAAAATATTTGTAGGATGCTTAGCACTACTTTTAGCAATGGTAGCAGGTTATGCATTATTTAGTCAGAATCTAACAATAAACGGAACAGCTAAAGCACAAGGTGAATTTTCACTTACAACGACTTGTACACCAGGAATATTAGATGAAATAAAAAATTATGATGCAGGTTATGGAAGCCAATCAGGTTATTCTAATGATAGATGTTCTGTAGAAAATGATACGGTAACATTTCATACAGATTTAGCGTATCCTACTGCAAGAAGATATTTTACTGTTAAGGTAGTAAATACAGGAAGTGTAACAGCAGTAGATGAAAGTGTAGATGTTTTAACTCAATATATGGGTAATTTTGAAAACAATAAAAATTGTCAATATAATTCTTCAGATGATTCATTAGTAAGGTGTTATAATCCAAATGGAAATGATACAACTAATTCGAAAACTAAATATATTAAAAAAACAAAAAATGGAGAAATATCATATTTGACAAATCATGATAAATTAACATTAGAACCAGGCGACACTTTTTACTTGACTTTAGGAATAACTTGGCCTCATTTATTCCAAATGCCTAAATTTCAAACAGGAGAATGGTATTTTAAATTAACTAGACAATATACTTTAGATTTTGTTCAAAAGACTAATTAATTAGTCTTTTTTTTGACAAAATTTTACAAGTCTATTATCCACAAGAACAAAAAAACTTGATTTAGTGATGAGCAAATGCTATTATAAACATGTAGAAAGTAAAGGTAAGGAGAAGTATTTGTGGATAAAACAAGAAATAAAATATTTGTAGGATGTTTAGCACTACTTTTAGTAATGGTAGCGGGTTATGCATTATTTAGTCAGAATCTAACAATAAATGGAACAGCTAAAGCGCAAGGTGAATTTTCACTTTCAATGACTTGTACAACAGGAATATTAGATGAAATAAAAAATTATGATGCAGGTTATGAAAGTCAATCAGGTTATTCTAATGATAGTTGTTCTGTAGAAAATGATACGGTAACATTTCATGCAGATTTAGCATATCCTACTGCAAGAAGATATTTTACTGTTAAGGTAGTAAATACTGGAAGTGTAACAGCAGTGGATGAAAGTGTAGATTTATATATGAAGTTTGCTACTGGTGAAATTGATAGTACATCTCCTCTATATAAAGCAAATCAAAATTGTTTATACAAAGTCTCAGATGATTCAGTAGTACAATGTGTGGGACTTACAGCTCAAGATTATGTTATTTCAGGAACGAAATTTATTAAGAAATCTGTAAATGGAGAAGTAACATTTATGAATGATAGAGATAAATTAACATTAGAACCAGGAGATACATTTTATTTGGTTTATGGACTAGGTTGGCCAAGTAGATGGGATAGAAAGATGATTCTTCATCCAAATGAGTATTATATTAAAATAAGTAGAAAACATTTATTAGATTTTGTTCAAGAGACTAAGTAATTAGTCTTTTTTATATATATTTTTCATATTGTTTATTAGGTGATTAAATAATATGTTTAAAAACACTATAAAATTATTAAGTTTATTTCTTCTTTTAATATTTAGTTTTATTTATACTGATAAAGTGTTTGATGAAGCTAGGAAAAATGATCCATTAATGAAAAAAGTAATGAATTATAAAAAGAAAACTGATGGAAATGTTATAGAACCTATAATTAGAGATGATGAAATTATTCTTGGAATGTCAGGATTAGTAGTAGATGCAGAATTATCGTATAAGAAAATGAAAAGTGATGATAAATTTAATAAGAAGAACGTAGTTTATAAAAAGAAACTACCAGATAATTCTATTACAAAAGATAATAAATATTATATTACTAAAGGAAATGGTAAGAATAAAAAGGTTTCAATAATATTAAAGGTAAGTAATAAAACAAATATAAATTTTGTAAAAAGTGTTATATTAAATTCAAATTATAATTTATCTTTTTTTATAGATAGTAATTTTATTAATGATAATTTAAATTTAGTATATCAGATAATAGATAAGGGTTATGAGGTTTATAATTATGGTATAAATGGTGCTTATAATGGTAAAAATATATTAAAATATAATAAGCTAATAGAAAGTATGAGTTTAAAAAAAGCATTATATTGTCTTAATGAGAAAAAGAATGAAGAATCTAAAGAAGCGTGTGATTCAAAAAAGATGTATTCTATAAAGCCTAATATAATAGAACCGGATTTTAGTAGTTTAAAAAAAGAAATATCATCTGGAAGTATAATTTCTTATGATATGGACTATCTTTCACTAAATGATTTACTTTTATCTTTTAAAGTGATAACTAGTAGGGGTTATGAAATAGAGAAATTATCTACATTATTAACTGAATAAAAAGTTTTGTTTTTAGAACTTTTTTCTTTATATATTAACTTATAAATGTTATAATGTTATTGCTGTAAGTTAGGTGATATTATGCATGATAAATTAAAACTTTTTTTAACGAAAATAAATTTACCAGAAAAATATTATGAATATTTTAAAGATGGTGAAATATTAAAGTTAAGGCTTGATCAAACAAGAAAAAATGGTGTATTTGTAATTAAAGTTAAAAATATATTAGATGATGATATATTGGATTATATAGATAATAATATTAATAATTCTTTTCCTGATATGAATTCTATTAAAGCGTCATTTGTAATTGAAAATATTGATTATAATGAAATTATAAATTATTATAAAAGGGCAATTATAAAAAGTACATTAACTAAACCTATGAAAGAATTATTTAGTGAAAAGAAAGTATCTGTTAATGATAATATTTTATTAATTGAGTTAGATAATATAGCAGAAGAAAATATTTTAAATAATAATATAGATAGTATAATTAATTATTATAATAGACTTGGTTTTTCTAAAATAAAAATTGATATTAACATAAATAAATTGAATAATAATACTTATTTAGAAGAAGTTATAAGTAATGCTGAAGTAAAGCAAAAAGAAGAAAAAGAAGAAGATAAAGTTTTACTTGGAAATTTAGTAAATGATGATACTACTTTAATTAAAGATATAATAGCAGAAGAATCAGGCGTTACTGTAGAAGCTTATGTATTTGGTATAGAAGAGTTTGAGTCTAGTAAAAGTGCTTTTAAAATACTAACGTTTAAAATAAGTGATAATACTGATAGTATATATGCAAAGTATTTTACAAAGGATAAAGATATTTTTAAGAAATTATCTAAAAATATGAAATCTGGGTGGTTTAGAATTAATGGGTATGTGAAGCAAGATATATATGCTAAGGATTTGGTTTTAAACATAAGAAACGTAAGTAAAATTCCATCTAAGGATGTAACAATAAAAGATGATGCTAAAGAAAAAAGAATTGAACTTCATGCCCATACTATGATGAGTCAAATGGACGGATTAACTAAACTTGATTTAGGAAAACATACGTGTGAACTTGTTACAAATGCTATTAATATGGGATATAAGGCTGTTGCTATAACTGATCATAATGGCTGTCAAGCATTTCCTATTGCATATAGTCTTATTAAATCACATAATAAAAATATAAAAGATCCTAAAGATCATTTTAAGGGTTTATATGGAACAGAACTTACGTTAGTTGATGATACAGTTAATATAGTAGTTAATCCAACAGATTTACCATTAGAAGATACATGTTATGTTGTTTTTGATACTGAAACTACTGGTTTTAATGCTGCTGGTGAAGATCAAATGATAGAAATTGGTGCAGTTAAATTAAAAAATGGAGATATTATAGATAGATTTGATAAATTAATTGATCCTAAAAGACATATTCCAGATAAAATAACAGAACTTACATGTATAACTGATGATATGGTATCAGGCTGTGAAAGTGAAGATGTAGTAACTAAAGAATTTTTAGCTTGGGCTGGTGATTTACCTTTAGTTGCACATAATGCTAAATTTGATATTTCATTTGTTACTATGGCTATGAAAAAGTATAATTTAGGAGAATTTAAAAGTACTGTAATTGATACACTAGAATTATCAAGGACTTTAGATCAGGGTTATGCAAGACATAGCTTATCAGCATTAGTTAAAAGATATAATGTGCCATGGGAAGAAGATGCTCATCATAGAGCTGATTATGATGCGGAAGGTACAGCTAGAGTATTTAGTAAAATGCTTGATAAATTAGTATCTCAAAATTATGAAAAGATTAGTGATTTAGAAAAATTAGTTTCAAAAGATGAAATATATAAATTTGGTAGAACATATCATTTTAATGCAATTGCTAAAAATAAAACAGGATTAAAAAATATATTCAAGATGATATCTCTTGCAAATACTGTTTATTTATATAAAACTCCTAGAATCTTAAGAAGTGAGGTAGAACGTTTAAGAGAAGGTGTTTTAATAGGTAGTGGCTGTTATGAATCTGAAGTATTTAACCAGGCTAGAAGTAAAGATGGACAAGAGTTAAATAATATAATTAATTTTTATGATTATGTAGAAGTTCAACCACCTGATGTATATGATCATTTATTACAATTAGGAGATTTTAAAAATGAAGAAGAATTATTAAATCATATAAGAAAAATAATAGATGCAACTAAAGCTTGCGGTAAGTTAATTGTTGCAACAGGAGATGTACACCATTTTACTAAGGAAGATAGAATATATCGTGAGATAATTGTAAATCAAAAAGTGCCTGGTGGAGGAAGACATCCTTTAGCTAAAAAAGAAATAAAACAAATACCTTCACAACATTTTAGAACAACAAATGAAATGTTAGATAATTTTTCATTTTTAGATAAAGATTTAGCATATGAAATAGTTGTTACTAATACAAATAAATTTGCAAGTTTAGTTGATGAAATAGAAGTTATCATTGATACTCATGGTATACCATTTTCTCCAAGAGTAAAATCTGATGATGGCAAAACTTATCTTGATTGTCCTCGTGTTGTAACAGATTTAGTATATAATAAAGCAAAAGATTGGTATGGTACTCCACTTCCATATAATATTGAAGAACGTATTGCAATGGAGTTATATGGTAATATTGTATATAAGGTATGTGAAAGTAATTTAAAAAAAGAAAATAAAGATATTAGTGAAGATGAATTAAAGAAAAAAACGTATGCATCTCTTCATGATGTAATTATTAAAGGTTTTGATTCTGTTAAAGAATTATTAAGTAGTTATTTTAAAGAAAACTGGGATAGTTTAGATGGTCCTTTAACAGATGATTCTCTAAAAAATAAAGTAAATAAAGAATTAGGTGGTATTATAGGTGGTGGTTTTGATCCTATATACTTAATTGCACAAAGACTTGTTAAACATTCAAATGATGATGGCTATTTAGTTGGTTCCCGTGGTTCTGTTGGTTCTTCGTTTGTTGCAACAATGATGGGTATAACAGAAGTTAATCCTCTTCCAGCACACTATAGATGTTTAAAGTGTCAACATAGTATATTTACATTTGATGATGGAAGAGCACTTGGTAGTGAATATTCAACAGGATTTGACCTTCCAGATAAGAAATGTCCTTGTTGCGGTGAAACTTTATATAAAGATGGACAAGATATGCCATTTGCAACATTCCTAGGTTTTAATGCAGATAAAGTTCCAGATATAGACCTTAACTTTAGTGATTTAAACCAGGCATCTGCACACGCTTATACGAAGGTTTTATTTGGTGCTGATAATGTATACCGTGCAGGAACAATTGGTACAGTAGCAGAAAAAACAGCTTATGGTTTTGTTAAAGGATATCTAGAAGAAAAGGTAATTACTAAAAGAGCTGCGGAAATAGAGCGTTTAGCATTAGGATGCACTGGAGTTAAAAGAACAACGGGTCAGCATCCTGGTGGAATAGTTGTTATTCCAGATTATATGGAAGTATTTGATTTTACACCTTTTCAGTTTCCAGCAGAAGATGCATCTAGTGCTTGGCGAACAACTCACTTTGATTATCACGCAATTGATGAGTGCGTTCTTAAACTAGATATACTAGGCCACTCAGACCCAACACAGCTTAGAATGATTCAGGATTTAACTCATACTGATATAACAAAAGTTCCACTAGACGATAAAGATACGATGAGTATATTTACGTCAACAAAGGCGCTAGGAGTTACTAACGAACAGATAATGTGTAAGACAGGAACACTTGGAATACCAGAATTTGGTACTAACTTTACAATTGGTATGGTTTATGAGACAAAGCCTACTACTTTTGCAGAATTAATTAAAATATCAGGTCTATCACATGGTACTGATGTTTGGCTTGGAAATGCACAAGACTTAATAAAAAATAATATCGTTCCTTTTAAAGATGTTATAGGATGTCGTGATGATATAATGGTATACTTAATGTATCATGGAGTAGAACCTATTAAAGCATTTAAGATAATGGAATTTGTTCGTAAAGGAAGAGCATCAAAAGATCCTGAAACTTGGAAGGAACACAAAAAGACGATGGAGGATGCAGATATTCCAGATTGGTTTATAGATTCTTGTGGTAAGATAAAATACATGTTCCCTAAAGCTCACGCAGCAGCATACGTTATATCAGCCTTTAGAATTGCTTGGTATAAAGTTCATATGCCAGTATATTTTTATGCGTCTTGGCTTACATCTAAAGCAACAGACGTTGATGTTGATGTAATGATTAAAGGATATGATGCAATAAAAGCTAAAATAATTGAAATACAAAATAAAGGTTTTGAAGCAACTAACAAAGAATTAGGACAACTAGAAAGTCTTAAGGTATGCTTAGAAGCGGCAGCAAGAGGTATTTCATTTGCACCAATTGATCTTTATAAAAGTAATGCTACTGTTTGGGGTGTTAAAGATGAAACAACGATATACCCACCATTTTCTTCTATTGATGGCCTAGGTGATACGGTTGCAGTTAAAATAGTTCAAGAAAGACAAAAAGGAGAATTTATTAGTATTGAAGATTTGCAAATAAGAGCAAAAATATCTCAAACATTAATTGATAAAATGCGCTTAATGGGTATTTTAAATGATATGCCTGAATCTAGTCAGCTTAGCCTGTTTTAAAAGTGGATTGCACTCCGCTTTTTTTCTTTTGCTAAAATTTGTATAATAATGTATAATTAATAATAGTTTGGCGGTGTTTAAATGATAAGAAAATTAGATATTAATGATATAGATAATTATTGCAATTTAAGAGTAGCAATGCTTTTAAGTGATAAAAGTGTGTCATATAGTAAAGAAGAATTAGTATTACAAACTAGAGAATACTATGAAAATTATATTAATAAAACGTTATTTATATTTGGATACATAGAAAATAAAGAAATTGTTTCAGTAGCGGCATATGAGGTATTAAAAAGACTACCAACACCAAAGATTAATAACCTAAATAGTGATATTGCTTATGTATGTTCAATATATACTAAAGAAGAATATAGAAATAAAGGGTATTCTAAATTATTATTAAATGAGGTAATAGAAGATGCTAAAAAAAGAGGTCTTACAAGATTTAAATTAAGTTCTCACAATGAAATTGCTATTAAAATGTATGAAAAATTTGCTTTTAAATCTGACCTTACGGCAATGGTGAAAAATGACTAAGAAATTATCTAAAAAAGAAAATAAAATCCTAGTTATGCTGGCTTTCTTTTCATTATCAGTTGGATTGTGGACTAATTTTAAAGAATTATGGCTTCAGGCAAATAATTTAGACGTTGGTCAAATAAGTGGTGTGCTTAGTTTTGCAACGTTTTTATCAGCGGTTATAATTATTATTATTGCAACTAAAATCAAACTAAAAAACATAGTTTTATTAATTAAATATACTCTTATTATTAAAATATTAGTTATGTTGTTATTATTTTTATTTAATAATAGTAATTTAAAATTTGTTATATACTTTTTGATAATTTTAGATATGATGTTAGAAAAAATATATATAACAAGTATTTATCCTTTAATTGTCTTAATAAAAAAAGATGATGATTTTTACTCTAAAAGAAAACTTACTGAGTATTTATTTAGAGATCTCGGAATATTCTTGGGAGCTTTATTTATAGGAAAGAATATTTTTAATTTTAATGTGAATTATAATGTGTGTTTATTTGTATCAGTAATAATTATGATGTGTTCGGTAATCTCACTTAGCTCAATAAAGATTGACTCTCAAAATGTTAAATCTAAGGTTTCATTTAAAGAAATTTTTGATAGTAAAATTAATAATGTGTATTTTATGTACGGAATATTTGCAAATATTGCGATGAAAAGCGCATTAGGTCTTAAAATGCTAATGCTTACTAATAAACTTAGTTTTAGTGTTACAAACGCTACTTTATATGTCTTAATAATTGGATTGTTATCTGATATAGTAGGAATTATAATACTTAAAAAAATTACGTTTAAAAATAATTATATAAATATTTTTATAAAATTTGGAATAAGAAACATCCTTTATTTAACAGCTTTTTTATGTAATAATGTTAATGTTATTATGATAGCAATTACATGGTCACTTCTTATATCAACCGCGTATGAAAATATTACTGAGGCTCCATACATAAATAGAATAAAAGATAGTAATCAATTGTTTTTTAATAGTGTAAGATATGGTATATGGATAATAGGAGAATCTATTGGACTATTTTTTGCAGGAGTTATGTATAAATTAGGTTTAAGATATATATTTGGATTTTCTTCTATATTTATTTTATTACAGATTATATGTCAAATAATATTAATTAATATGTTAAAAAAAGAAAGGAAAATTAAAAATGAACAATGATATTATGAGTATTGCAAAGGTAGCTAGCAAATTTTGGGCAGATAAGATAACGTTTCCAAATCTTAATAATGGAAATGATGTTTCTAATTGTTTGGATGAGATATTATTACAAGCTAAACTTCAGAATACTTTAGCGGTAACAAATGAAAAAAAAGCACGTTTTGAATTAGAATTAAGAAATATCATTTTTGATAAATTACAAAAAACAAACAATTTAACTATTTATGTTGATTATTCAGGTGATGAAATATTAACAGAAGCACTTTTAAAAGCTGGATTAGAAAACGTAATTCTTCCTTGGAAAACTGTAATGTGGATAGAAGGACTAAATATAAGTGTAAGAGAAGGATATGGGTCAGAAATAAAAGAAATATATTTACCTAATAGTTATTCTTACATTGAGGATGAAGATAAAAAACAAAAAATAAAATAATTATGACAAGAGGCAATACTTTTTGTCTTTTTTCTTTTGCTAAAATTTGTATAATAATGTATAATTGATAATAGTTTGGAGGATTAATTATGAAAAAAATGATAGTGTCTGATTTTGATGACACATTATATTACCATGGTTTTATTGATCCAAAAGTTGTCTCAAAAATTAGTGAATTTAGAAAAAACGGCAACGTTTTTGTTATTGCAACAGGATCTTCTTATACCGCTTTTAAAAGGAAAATAGAAAATTCCAACATAGAATATGATTACTTAATAATAAATCATGGCTCAGGAATGTATCTTGAAGATAAATTGATTTATGATGAAGAATTAGATATAGATGCGTTAAATGAAATTATAAATAGATATGATCTTTCTAAAAAAGAAAAATATACTTTGCAGAAAGCAACTAAAGGAAATTTTTTCTCAACATCAAGAGAAGGACTTGTAAAACCAAATTGTAAAAAAATAACAAAAATTCATTTAGAATTAAATAAGAATAATTATGATGATGAAATGAAGTATTTAAAAGAAAGATATAAAAATTTATTTAATATTTATGAAATATCAAATAATTGTGAAATCGAACTTATATCTAACAAAACAAGTAAATTGAAAAAGATTGAAGATATAATCATAAAAAATGACATTGATAGAAATTATGTGTATGCAATAGGTGATGGAAATAGTGATTTTGAAATGATAAGAAAATATAATGGATATGCCGTTTATAATGCACTTCCACGAATTAAAGAAGTTGCCATAAAAACTGTAAATGATGTAGGTGAATTAATAGATGAAATTAAGTAAGAGAAATTATAATTGTTTATTATTGATGAGGGTATTAAAGCAGACTATAAACATATTTACTGATAGTTTCTTGGTTTTGTATTTTTTACAACTGTCAAATAATAATATACTACCAGTTGGAATCTTTAATTTATTTAAGTATACAATGATTATAATAACAATGTTTACTATAAGAAACTTGCTTAAAAAAAGTAAGAGAATATTTCTACTTAGAATTGGTGTATTTTTAAATTTTGTATTCTTTTTCTTATTGTTCATTTTTAAAGAAAAAATAATTAATTATGCTTGGCTTTTAGGATTCATTGGTGGTTTGGAAGAAGGACTTTATTTTTCGGTATTTAATATATATGAAAGCAAAATACCTAAGGATAATTTTGCAAAATATTCAGGCATGTATACTGCTTTAAATTCTTTAATAGCGGTTTTGATACCAATTATATTTGGTTCTGTTATGAGTTTTAGTGGATTTGATAAGTGTTTGATAATTATTTTTATATTTGTTTTTATAAAGATAATTATTTCCTTCATATATAAAGATGTTAATATTCCAAAAGAAGATAAAATGAATCTGAAAAAATATATAAGTATTTTAAAATCAAATAAGAACGTATTACTAAGTCATTTTGTGTCATTTTCTAATGGCTTGACATATAGTGGAGCTTTTAGTTCATTAGTAACTGTTTATATAATAAAGGTGTTTAAAACTGGTTTTTCTTTAGGTGTTTTAACTTCGGTGTTTGCACTTGTTACGTCTTTTGCAAGTTTCATATTTGCACATTTGATAAAAAGAAAACAATATATATTTTTAATCAAAACTTCAAATTTTTTAACTATTATTGCGTTAATATACATGATATTAGATTGTAATATTTATAGTATTATTTTCTTTAATTTCATTCAATCTTTTGCTAAAACTTATGCTTCTTTAATTAATGAGGGAAATACTATGATTGTTTCTAATTATGACATAATAAAAAAAGAATATAAGGAAGAGTATTTTTTAAATCATGAGTTATTTATATATTTTGGAAGATTAATAAGCTATGCAGTATTTTGCTTGTTAGCTTTTGCTAATAACACCTTGTATGTAAATGTCATAATGGTAGTATTTATTATTTTTATAATATATCGTAGCATTGTATCTATTCTTTTACAAAGAAAAAATGATTAATATTTAAAGAGCAATTTGACAAAGCTCTTTTTTTCTGCTATTATAACTGACCGTTAATGAAGGGGTGTTTATATGGAAGATATAAAAAGAAGCATGACTTACAAAGAATATTATAATTTTATATCAAATGAAATTAATACTATTAATAAAAGTATCAATGTTAGAACTTATGAAAATAATAATTTTAATAATTTTTGTAAATCAACTGAAAATAATCATGTACTTAATATAATGTTAGATTTAGAAAGTATGTATAATTATTTAAATGATCCTAAAAAGAAGAATATTATAATTAATTCTTTAAAAGCAGTTTTTGGTACAGAATTTTTTGATGATATGGATGAAGAAAAATATAAAAGATGTAAAGAAAAAGGATTATTTTGTAAAGATGATATAGATAAACTTTTAAAAAATGCATATGGAAAATTTTATGGTTATGATTTTTCAAGACCTAATTCTTATGATGAACTTGCTTCTTTTTTATTAAAATGTTTTGAAATTTTTAATAATAATTTAATAAAAAATGAAGATAAGAAAAACTATATAGCTATTATTTATGGATTTAAAGCATTAATTGAAAATAAATATATGGATAATATTGCAAAAAAAAGAGAGGCAATATATATATTAGATAAATATAATGAGTTTAAAAATGCATATAATGAGTTTAGAAAGGTTAATATAAGTGAAAAAGACCATGAATATATAAAATTTGTATTAAATAAAGATGAAAGAAAGTTTATTGATGTAAGAGATGGAATAGAAAAACCAATTGGTTTAGGAGATGTTTTTTTAGTATTTATATCTGATTATAATATGGAACATGAAAATTTTAATAAATCAAAAAATGATTCTAAAATAAATTCAAAAGTAGATAATTATTATAAGAAAATAAAAAACATAAGTGTATCTGATTTAGAAAATAAAAATTTACCAAAATATAGTAATAAAAATTTTATAGAGATAATGAAAAAATTAATATCTAATTTTGAGGAAGATTTAACTAAAGACGAAGCATACTTACCATATTATACTTTATTAATGATACATCAAGCTTCATTTTATAAAAGTAAATATTATAAAGATAATATATTAAAGCAAAATTCAAAGGATAAATAACATTTATTCTTTTTTTGTGGTAAAATTATTATTAGGTGGTATATATGAATTTTACTTATAATAATAAAAATTATCCTATTATAATAAATTATAAAAATAATAAAAATTTATATATTAAAGTAGATGATGATTTTAATATAAGAATAAATAGTCCATATCTTTATCCTAAATTATTAATAAAGAAAATAGTTAAGGAAAATTATAAAAGCATAGCAAAAATGATAGATGAAAAAGAAAGAAAAAAGAGTGTAAATAACAGCACAAATAAATTATTTGGAAAAAAGATAAATGTTACTTATAGTAACGTTAAAGGGCCAATTTATAATTGTTATGACCTTATTGTAAGAGATGATGTTATGTTAAATAATTGGTATAAAAGTGTTTCAAAACAAATGTTTGAAGAAGAACTTAAGACTATTTATGAAAAATTTGAAGAAAAAATACCATATCCTAAATTAAAAATAAGAAAAATGAAAACTAGATGGGGAGTATGTAATAAAAAAGATGATAGTATAACTTTGAATTTGGATCTTGTAAAAGAAGATAAAATATATTTAGATTATGTAATAGTTCATGAATTATCACATTTTATTCATTTTAATCATAGCAAATCATTTTGGCTATTAGTAAATAAGTATGTTCCTAATTACAAAGAAATAAGAAAGGAAATGAGAACATGGTAATAACATCAGTTAATAATTCAAAGATAAAAGAAATAAAAAAACTTAAGAATTCTAAATATTCTAAAGAACAAAAACTGTTTTTAATTGAAGGTGAACATTTAGTAAAGGAAGCTTTTAAATTAAATTTACTTAAATTAACTATTTCTTTAGATGATGTTTCTTATAACGTGCCTAATTTAATAGTAAATAAAAGTGTACTTGAATCATTAAGTTCTATAAACAGTACTCCAAATATAATAGGTGTATGCAAATATATAGATGAAAATAAACCATTAGGAAACAGAATATTAATTTTAGATAATATACAAGATCCTGGTAATTTAGGAACTATAATAAGAAGTTCTGTAGCTTTTAATTTTACTTCTGTTGTACTTAGTTTAGATACTGTAAGTAAATATAATAATAAAGTTATAAGATCAACTCAAGGAATGCTTTTTAATACAAATGTTATATCTTGTGATATAAAAAGTTTAATAAAAAAATTAAAAGATGAAGATTATATGATATATGCAACAGATGTTGTAGGTGGAGTTAATGTAAAAGATATTAAAAAGCCTTCTAAATTTGCTATAGTAATGGGCAATGAAGGTTCTGGTGTATCTTCTGATATAAAAGATTTAGCAGATTGTAATTTATATATAAAAATGAATAAAGATTGTGAAAGTCTTAATGTAGCGGTTGCATCTTCTATTTTAATGTATGAAATGCAAGATTAGTTAAATATGGTGGTGATAAAATTGAAGTTTTTAAATATAGGAAAATTAGTTAATACTCATGGAATTAAAGGAGAGGTTAGACTTATTTCTTCTTTTAAGTATAAAGATAAAGTTTTTATTCCAAATTTTAAGGTATATATAGGAAATAAAAAGGAAGAATTTGAAATTGAAAGATATAGAAAACATAAGAATTTTGATATGTTAATATTTAAAGGAATAGATAATATAAATTTTGTTGAATATTTAAAAGGAAGTTTTGTATATATAAATAAAGATGATTTAAAACTTGATAAAAATACTTATTTGGCAGTTGATTTAATTGGATTTAATGTTATAATAAATGATAAAAAAGTTGGTGTTATAAACAATGTTTTAGAAACTCCTGCTAATGAAGTTTTAACTCTTGATAATGGTGTTATGATACCTTATGTTAAAGCTTTTATTAAAAATATAGATATTAATAATAAAAAAGTTTTTGTAAATGATGTGAAAGGGCTTATATCATGAAAATAGATATTTTAACGTTATTTCCTAATATGTTTAATGGATTTAAAGAAGAATCAATAATTAAAAGGGCAATTGATAATAAAAAGGTTGAAATTAATACTATTAATTTTAGAGATTTTGCAACTAATAAACATAAAAAAGTAGATGATACTCCGTATGGTGGAGGAAGTGGTATGGTGCTTATGTGTCAACCAATATTTGATGCTGTAAATAGTGTAAAAAAAGAAAATAGTAAAGTTGTACTTTTATCTCCACAAGGAAAAAAATTCAACCAAAAAAAAGCTTATGAACTTTCAAAAGAAGAACATGTTATTTTAATTTGTGGTCACTATGAAGGTTTTGATGAAAGAATAAAAAGCATCTGTGATGAAGAAATATCTATTGGAGATTATGTATTAACTGGTGGGGAATTACCTGCTATGGTTATTTGTGATTCTATTGTAAGATTAATAAAAGGGGTAATTGATGATGAATCATCTTTATATGAAACTTTTAATGATAATTTATTAGATTATCCAACATATACTAAACCTAGAAATTATAAAGGAATGAAGGTGCCAGAGGTATTATTATCTGGTGATCATGAAAAGATAAAAAATTGGAGACAAGAAAAAAGACTTGAATTAACAAAAGAAAAAAGACCAGATTTATTAAATAAGAATTTAAAATTAGAAAAAAAAGGTATTAAGAAAAATAAAAATAAAATATACATAGATGATGTTAAAGATATAAAGGTAAGAGAAATAAAAAAAGATACTAAAGATAAAAAAACTATTAAAACAAAAAATAAAATATCTTATACACTTGTTAAAAAAGGAGATATAAGAGCAATTACAATATTAAAACCATCTTCTATATTTGGATATAAGTTAAAAGGTAAAAATGGTAAAAAGGTTAATAAGTTGGTAATTGTTAAAGATGATTTTATAAGAAAAATAGCTTATAAAAATGTTTTAAAAAAAGTGGATGTATTAGCATATAGATTTAATTTAGTATTAGAAGATGATACAGATCAAGATGGCACATCAAGAGTTTTAGGTGAAGCTGAAATGTTAAAACAAATGATTATTAATACATATGCATCTTACATAGGAAGCGAAAATTTAGATAAAATTATTAAAAATATAAATTATTTAATAAATCAATTTGTAAAAGCAAAAACTATAAAAACATCATTTAATGAAAAAATAGATAAGGAATATAAAGTAAGATAACATGATTAAAGATATATTTTATAATGAGATAATTAATGAATGTGCATCAAATAAATTAAAAATAGGAGATGATACACCTGCTATTTTGTTTGATACTATAATAAATGAAGAAAAAATAGATACATCTAATAAAAATAATATTAAACCAATTCTCGTTATAAATGATACGAATTCCTTTTTTATTGCACTTGAAAATTATGTGAATAAAGCTATATTATTTTACTTTGATGGAAATTTTACTCACGATAATGTTAAAGCTGTAATTTGTTATGTATTATCAAATGCAACTGATTTTGATTTATCTAACCCTGTTTCTTATTTAAATTTAAGAAGTAGCTTTTTAAGTAGTGATATACCATGTTCTACTATTTATAAAAATATTTTTGGGTATGATTCAATTATAAAAATAAAATCAGAAAAATCTATTTTAGAAGCTCCATTTTCATTTTCTTGTAAGTTAAAATATTATGAAGATGAGTATGAATTTCCAAATATCTTTTTTGGTATATCAAATGATATTTGTTATATATATGCCATTCAAAATAAATTTAGAGAAAAAAATGATTTTCAAAAGAAAATAAATAGACTTTTATATAAAATAAATAACGGTTATGAATTTTATTGTGATAATGATCTGTTAAATCCTAATGATGTTACAATGTCTTTTTTGGCAATAATTACAATATTTATTAATTATTTAAATGAATTAGGTATTAATAAAATTAATGTACCAATAAATTTACCTATTAGGTACAATGCTCATTATGAATCTTATAAAAGAAGATTAGAATATAATAAAGAAGTTTTAGATAATGATAGTTTTATAAAGTATAAAGATGATTTAGATTTAAAAAATAAATATTATGATGATAATACTATATTGAAATTAATAAGAAATTTTTATAGACTTCAAAGTCAAGGAGATGTACTTAAAATTAATAAATATCCTTTTATGGATGGTTCTATTTTAAGTATAAATATAAATAGGAATGGAATGTTTAATAACGAAATTTTAAATGAATTGTTAAATAACTCAAAAATAATTAAATAAAACTTGCGTAAAAGTTAATTATATGTTAAAATTTTATTGTTTTAAAAAGGCAATCCGCCGCATACTTTATATTTTGCATGATTGCTGGTTATATGTTATAGGAAGGAGACTTAAGAGAAGATGAATAAAATCGATAAAATTACTAGTAAACAATTAAATCCTTCAGTTCCTGAATTCAGGGTAGGTGACACTGTAAGAGTAGGTGTTAGAATAATTGAAGGTAAAAAAGAAAGAGTACAAGCTTTTGAGGGTGTTGTAATTTCTAGAAAAGGATCTGGTGTTTCTGAGACATTTACAGTACGTAAAATGTCAAGTGGAATTGGTGTTGAAAGAATTTTTCCAGTACATTCACCAAAACTTGATTCTATTGAAGTTGTAAGAAAAGGTAAAGCAAGAAGAGCTAAGTTATATTATGTTAGAGATATAGTTGGCCAATGGAAATTAAAAGAAAGAAATTAATAAGGCTATTTATGCCTTATTTTTTTATTAGGAGATAAGAATGAAAAAGGAAAAATTAAAAAAAATAATAAAGGAAGTATATCCATATTTTGTTATTGTTTTAGTTGTTGTTTTAATTAGAAGTTTTATAATTACACCAGCTATAGTTGATGGTAAATCTATGTATCCAACTTTAAATGATAATAATATAGTTATATTAAATAAGCTGGATTATAAGATAAATGGACTTAAAAGATTTGATATAATTGTAGTTGATTATAATGGAGAAAAACTAATTAAAAGAGTAATTGGTCTTCCAGGTGAACATATTGAATATAAAAATAATATGCTTTTTATTAATGGCTATCTAACAAATGAAAACTTTAATCATGATAATACTTCTAATTTTAAATTAGAAATGATAGGTTATTTAAAAATACCTGGAGATAAATATTTTGTAGTTGGAGATAATAGAAATCATTCAACAGATTCTAGAATGATAGGTCTTATTGATAAAAAAGATATAAAAGGAAAAGTATCTTTAAGATTATTTCCAATAAATAAATTTGGAAAAATAAAATAGAATATAAAAATAATTTTGTTAAGATTTAGAAATTTCTAAATCTTTTTTAATATTTAAGATTGAATGTTTTTAATCTTTATGATATTATACATGCTTGTAAGAAGTGATAAAAATGTATAATAATTTAAGTAATAAAGAAAATTTAAAAAGATTAAAACTACTATTACAAATGAAAAAAGAAATAAGAAAATTGGAAAGAAAATTAAGATACTCAAATTCGCTTTTTTATGTAAATATAATTGATTCTAAAAATAAAGATTCTTCTTTAAAAAATAAAGAATTAACTAAAAAGTTACAAATAAAAAAAGATAATTATGAAAGATTAACAGAAAAAAATTATGTTAAATAAAGAAAATAAATTTTTGTTAAATAGACATTTTATTATTCCTTGTAAATGTAGTGATATCTTTGAATTTATAATGCCAAATGAAAATGATAAAATATCTAAAATGAATGGTTTAGATTTACAAAACTTACTAATATTAATTGATGATTATAAAATTAAATTAAGGGATGAATTGAATATAGAAAAAGATATTACATTTGGTTTAGAATTAGAATTTGAGAATGCAAAAAAGAGTAAAATAAAAAAACAATTAGATGAAAATTTATTGAGTAATGAGTGGATATTAAAACAAGAACTTACATTAAAAAATGGGGCTGAAATTAATTCACCAATATTAACTGATAATAAAAAAAACTGGGAAGATTTAAATTTAATATGTTCAATACTTAATAATTTATCTTCTATAAAGAAAAAATCAGGTGGACATATTCATGTAGGGGCTCAAACTCTAGGAAGTAATGTTGATTCTTGGGTAAATTTTCTCAAATTATGGGCTGTTTATGAAAATATAATATTTAGGTTTTCTTATGGTGATTTTTTAACATTTAGACCTAATATAATGAAATTTGCAAAACCAATAAGTGAAAATTTTTGGATAGATTCTTATGATTTAAAAAGTTCAAAAGAAAGTCTTGATTCATATATTTTAAAAAATAATTGTGAAAAATATCAAGCAGTTAATTTTTGTAATGTAAAAAAAGATATGTATGATTATTTTCATATAGAAAATACAATCGAATTTAGATGTCCTAATGGGACTTTAAATCCGATAATTTGGCAAAATAATGTTAATTTTTTTATAAAACTATTAACTTATTGTAAAGGTTCAGATTTTGATAATGAAATAATAGATAAAAGACATGAAATTAACCTTGATATATATAATAATCTTGAGTTATATAATGAAATATATCTTAATCAGGCTTTAGAATTATGTGATTTAATCTTTACAAATAATACAGATAAAGTATATTTTTTAAAACAATATTTAAAATCTTTTAAAATATCAGAAAAACATAAACATTATTTAAAAAACTCAAAAATTACTAAATCAAAAAAAATTACTAAATAAGTTTTATTATATTTTAATAAATAATAGGTTGCACACAAAAATCATAATTAATGATATAATTAATAGGTAAAGTATCAAAAAAGAAAAATGAGAAAAAAGAATAAAAGTACAAAAAGTTTACCATCTATGAGCATCAACTGGTTGATTACGATTTATCCAAGAATAGGAGAAAACTCTGATAAAATAAGGAATTAAGAGATCTAACATCTTGTACGTTCATGATAAGATATAGTAAAAAATCAATAAAAAGTAGTCAAAAATAGTTAAAATATGTTAAAAATATTATAGAAATTAAGGTATTGATTACGAGACAGTAATCAGGGGGGATATAATATATGAAAGTAATTAAACATGAAAATGAATTTGGATTAATAATATCTTTTAAAGAATTAGATAAACAATTTGATGTATCATTTAGTGGTAATGGTGATTTATATTGGACAATTCGTTCTGAAAACGTAAATGATGATAATAATTTTATAATTACTAAAGAAAATTATGAAGTATATAGATTATTTGAAGAATTATTTGATGATATTGAAAATATTAAAATATCTGATGATGAAGAATATATTACTTTTTATTTAAAAACTGAAGAAGAAAAACAAGAGTATATTAAAAATCAAAAAGATGAAATAGAATATGAAAAAAATAAATATAGATTATTCAATCTTTCAAATTATAATGAATTATTTGATAAAGAAAATAAAACTATTACATGGTATTCAGATGAAACTAATCATGAAGTTGCTAATATCTTGAAAATAAAAAAGGAAAACGAATCATTTGAACTAGAATTTTATATACAACCGTATATCGAAGGATATGATAGAGATTTTAATTCTTTATATCATATACCAATTAGATTTAGAAATTCTGGTAGTTCGTATGATCCATTTAATATAGTATTTATGAGAATGTATGAGAAAATGAAACAAGTTGATAATGTTAATGATTATGGACACCAAATTCATATAGAAGAATACTTATATAATCAAAATAAAATAAAAAAACTAACTAAATAGTTTAAATTCTATATGTACTGGAAAGGATTATAACTCCTAATCATCACGAAGCAATTATAAGTAAAAAATTAAATTTATCTAATATTGCTAGATTAGAATTAGAAAATAAAGTAAAATGTATTTATATTGATAAATATAAAAATGTTAAAATTGATTTTAAATAAAAAAATTAATAGAAGGGAGAATAACATATGGACAATAAAAACTTACAAATAACCAATCATGACTTTTTAATATATAGAGATTCAAACAATGATATTAAGGTTAGTGCAATGTTAATAAATAACGATATATGGCTTACTCAAAATTTAATTGCAGAATTGTTTGGTGTAGGAAGAAGCACAATAACAGAACATATTAATAATATATTAAATAGTGGTGAACTTGATGAAAATAACACCGTCGGAAAAACCGACGTTGATAATTCTAAAAAAACTGTAAAGATATATAACCTTGATATGATTATTGTATGGTACAGGAAAAATATATCAGCAAAAGTTATGCAAGAGTTAGCATATAAAGAACACAATAAATTTAAAATTAGACAGGATCAATTATATAAATCTGATTTCAATAAAATTTTATAGGTTTTAATAAAACAAAGGTGGCCTGTAAAAGTTCTGGATTTAATATAGACGAACAATTTGCTGAGGTCAACAAGTTGTAAAAAAAATAATAATGAAATAAAATGACAGAGAATGAATGTGAAAAGAGTTAACAACAGAAATAAAATAAATATCAACTGGTATATACAGACTAATGTAAAACCACTCACAAACATTTATAAATAAAGCATTTTCTATTTATTTCTTTTTACATTTTTTAGATAGAATTATAAAATAATTCAAAAAAGGATGGTAACTACGATTTATTGAAAACTAATATTTCAGACAAAGGAGATGATAATAATGGCAAAAGATTTAATAATTAGAAGTAGTACTGAAGAATTTATAACATTCAAGTTTCAAGAAAAAAGATAAAGGCATTCAAGTTAGATATGAAAATGAGACTTTATGGATGACACAAAAAGCTATGGCAGAATTATTCGATGTTGAACAACCTGCAATAGCAAAGCATCTTATAAATATATATAATGAGAAGGAGTTAGACAAAGATTCAACTTATTCCAAAATGGAATTAGTTCAAAAAGAGGGAAATAGAAGTGTTAAGAGAAATGTTGAATTTTATAATTTAGATGCCATAATATCAGTTGGATATAGAGTAAATTCATTAAGAGCAACACAATTTAGAAGATGGGCGACAAATATACTTAAAACATTTACAATTCAAGGATATGTATTAGATAAAGAAAGAATGAAAAATGGTTCATTTATTGATAAAGATTATTTTGAAAAGTTATTAGAAGAAATCCGAGAAATTAGGCTATCTGAAAGAAGATTTTATCAAAAAGTAACTGACATTTATGCTACAAGTATAGATTATGATCCTAAATCTCCTATATCAATCGATTTCTTTAAAAAGGTTCAAAATAAAATGCACTTTGCGGTATCACATCAGACGGCTGCTGAAATTATATATAATAGAGCAAATTCAGAAAAGAAACATATGGGACTGACTTCTTGGAAAAAATTTCCTAATGGAAAGATAATGGAATCTGATGTTATAATTGCTAAAAATTATTTAAATAAAGAAGAATTAAGTGATTTAGAGGGAATTGTTAGTGCATTTTTAGAAATTGCTGAAAATAGGGCGAGAAGACATATTCCAATGACGATGGAAGACTGGTCATCTAGAATAGATAAGTTTTTGCTTGCAGATGATAGGGATATATTAAAAGATGCTGGAAAAATATCACATGAAATAGCTTGTGATAAAGCATTAACAGAATTTGAAAAATATAGAATAAAACAAGATAAATTATATAAATCGGATTTTGATTTATTAGTAGAAGAAACAAATAAATGATGAAATGAAAGGAAGATTAGAAATATGCTTAATTTAGAAAAAGTAAAAGAAGAATTAAATAAATGGAATTTTAGTTATAAAAATAATATTGTACCGGGACATAGTACCTATAAAGTAAAATGGGTTTTACCAGCTGGTCCAGTAATTGTAATTGCATCGGAAAGAGCAACATCATACTTACTCGGGTTCGATGAAAAAGGAATTCATGTTTTTCCAGTAGAAGGCAACTGGAATATATTAGATTGCTGCTTAATCGAATGGAAAAACATCAAAAAATTTGAAATGAAAAAAGGTGTTTTACTCGAAAATACGATGAATATTACGACTAATGAAATGAAAGTATCATTAAAAATAAATAAAATGGTTGCAGGTAATCCATGGGTTAAAGAAAATATAAAAGAATTAGAAAAACTAAATTATTATAAAAAATAGTTATATAAAAGTGTAAAAAAGTTTTTATTAAAAGGAAAGTGAAATTTTATGGATATGTATCAAAAAAGAAAAGCAAGATCAGAAAAGAAAAATAACAATCAAGAAGAAAAGTTAACTAAAGTCGGAATTAACTGGTACCCTGGCCATATGGCTAAGACTAAAAGGGAAATAAAAGAAAAGATAGATTTAATAGATATTGTATTTGAAGTAGTAGATGCTAGAATACCATATTCTTCTAAGAATAAAGAGATTGAAGAAATGACTAAAGGTAAACCTAGAGTTATTGTTATGACTAAGATTGATTTATGTGATAATGTTAAGACCAATAAATGGATTAAATATTATGAAGATAGGGATTATATTGTAGTACCTATTGATCTAATTAATAATCCTAATACTAAGATTATATTTGATAAGATTAAACCTTTAATTGATGAAATTAATGATAAGAGAATTAGTAAGGGATTAAAACCTAGAAGAGCTAGAATACTAGTAATGGGAGTTCCTAATGCTGGTAAATCTACTTTAATAAATAGACTAGTAGGTAAGAAGAGTACTAATGTAGGTAATAGACCTGGTGTTACTAAAACCCTGGAATGGATTAGAATTAATGATAAAGTTGAACTATTAGATACTCCAGGTATATTATGGCCTAAGTTAGATGATGAAGAGGTAGCTCATAATTTAGCTAGTATGACTGCAATTAAAGAAGAAGTATTAGATTGTGAAGATATTGCTATATATATTATAAATAAAATGTTATCTGATTATCCAGATAATATTAAAGATAGATATAATATTACTAATACTGGTGATATTGTAGATATTCTTGATCAGATAGGTAAAAAAATAGGAGCTTTTAGAAATAATGAAACGGATTATGATAGGGTTTATAAAAGAGTTATAAAAGATTTGCAAGATGGTTATTTAGGTAAAGTTACTTTTGATGATATAAAATAAGAGTATAGATTTTGTTCTATACTCTCTTTATTTAATAATGTTACCAAGTATTCCATATGATATAATACTCATAATGATACTAGCAAGAATTATTCCTAGCATGATATAAAGAAATGATTTCTTTTTATTCATATTAAGTAGTACGGCAAGACCTGCTCCTGTCCAAGCTCCAGTTCCTGGAAGGGGAATACCTACGAATAACATAAGACCAATATAACCATATTTTTCTATTTGATCTTTTTTTGATAAGATTTTATTTTCTATTTTATTAACAAATTTTGTAGTAGCTTTGAATTTTTTTAACCAATTTAAAACTTTTTCTAAAAATAATAAAACAATTGGAATAGGCAAAGTATTTCCTATTATACTTATAATATAACCAGGTAAAAAGTCTAGTTTAAGTAGTGATGCTGCGAGTAATCCTCCTCTTAATTCTAATAAAGGAAGCATAGATATAATAAAGACTACTACTTCTTTTCCTAATCCATTAAATAAATTAATTAAACTTTCTACTAAATTTTCCATATAATTATCCTCCACTTCTAAATTATATCAAAATATAAATAATAAGTAAATTATATTTAGTATATTTTACATTACTTAATTGCTTTTTACTATAAATTATTGTATAATCAATATGAAAGGAATATTTATGATGTATAAATTAAAAAAACAATTACCAAATATTATAACTTTATCAAGAATTATTTCCTTAATAGTAGGTTTTATTCTTTTTATGAAGGGTAATACTATCTTATCACAAATATTTTATATTTATGGGGCTATATCTGATTCGATAGATGGTTATTTTGCTAGAAAGTTAAATGCTTATACTAAGTTTGGTCAGTATTTAGATGCTATTAGTGATAAATTATATTTCTTATCATTAATAATTATATTATTGGTAAATAAAAAATATTTAATTATATTACCTACGATAATGGAACTTATAATATCTATAATTAATTATCTAATGTTAAAGAAAAATAAAAAGGTATTTACTGAGAGGGTAGGTAAATTTAAAACTACATTACTTATTATAACTTTAATAGTGGCTCTTTTATCAATTGAGATAAAGATATTTAATTATTTATATATAATATTTTTAGTATTAACAACATATTTTCATATAGAAACAATATGTGCTTATATTAATCAATTACATGGTAAGAGTAAAGAGATTATAGTTAGTTTTAAAGGTAAAAAGATTAGTGAGAAAATTAAATTGTTATTAGATGAATTTATGCAGTATATAAAAAATCCAATAAAAATAATAAAATAGGAGGAAGATTATGATAGATATTAATTTAATTAGGACAAATAGAGATTTAGTAAAAGAAAATATTAAGAAGAAATTTCAAGATAAAAAGCTTCCGTTAGTGGATGAAATATATGATATGGATATTAAGTATCGTAGGATTAAGACTGAAGCTGATGAGGCAAGAAATAAAGTAAATAATTTGAGTAAAGAGATTGGCTCATTAATGAGAGATAAGAAAATTGATGAGGCTAATAAAATTAAAGAAGAGGTATCTATGATTAAGAATAGTATACCAGATCTTGAAAAGGAAGAAGAAGTTCTTGAGAATGAAATAAAAGAAAGAATGATGAAGATACCAAATATTATTGATAGTTCTGTTCCAATAGGAGAAGATGATTCTAAGAATGTTGAAATTGAGAAATTCGGAGAACCATTTGTGCCAGAGTATGAAATACCATATCATGCTGATATTATGAATAGATTAAATGGATTAGATAAAGATTCTGCTGGTAGAACTAGTGGTAATGGCTTCTACTACTTGATGGGAGATATTGCTAGATTAAGTACGGCAATGCTTAATTATGCTAGGGATTATATGATAGATAAGAATTTTATTTATTGTATTCCTCCTTTTATGATTAGAAGTGATGTGGTAAGTGGTGTTATGTCTTTTGAAGAGATGGATGCTATGATGTATAAGATAGAGGGAGAAGATTTATTCTTAATTGGTACTAGTGAACATTCTATGATTGGTAGATTTAAGGGACAATTACTAAAGGAAAGTGAACTTCCTATTACAATGACTTCTTATTCTCCTTGCTTTAGAAAAGAGGTAGGGGCTCATGGCATTGAGGAAAGAGGAATTTATAGAGTACATCAATTTGAAAAGCAAGAGATGATTGTTCTATGTAATCCTGAAGAATCTATGGATTGGTATAATAAGATGTGGAAATATACAGTAGAGATATTTAGAAATATGAATATTCCGGTTAGAACACTAGAATGTTGTTCTGGTGATTTAGCAGATCTTAAAGTTAAATCTTGTGATGTAGAGGCTTGGAGTCCTAGACAAAAGAAATATTTTGAAGTTGGATCATGTTCTACACTAGGAGATGCTCAAGCTAGAAGGCTATCTATTAGAGTTAAAGGTGAAAATGGTAACTATTATCCTCATACTTTAAATAATACTGTACTTGCTAGTACTAGAGCACTTATTGCACTTATTGAAAATAATTATAATGAAGATGGTAGTATTAATATACCTGAAGTATTAAGACCTTATATGGGTAATAAAGAAATGATTGGGGTAAAAAAATAAATGAAATTTGGTGATAGATATATTAAATTTATGAAAGATAGATATGGGATAGATGAGTTATATAAATTTCTTCTTTTGATATGTTTTGTTTTAATTGTTATTAATACTTTTATTAGTAATAATATTATTAGATTATTTGAGGTATTACTTATTGTTATTATATTTTATAGATATATGTCTAAGAATATTAAATTAAGAAAGAAAGAGAATGATAAGTATTTAGAAATTAAAGATAAAATTATTAAATTATTTGATTATAATAAGAAGAAATATAAAGATAGAAATACGCATATGTATAAGAAATGTCCTAAATGTAAACAAAAAATTAGATTACCTTTAAAGAAGGGTAAACATACTGTTAAGTGTCCTAATTGTGGTAATAAATTTGATGTTGCTTGTCATAAAGATGAGAAAATTAAAGTAGAAATTATTAAATAATTATTAGATACACTCTAAGCCTAGGTCTTAGAGTGTTCTTTTTAGCTTATAATCTAAAAAGAAATATCAACCATATTTATTATATATGGGTAAAAAATAAATAAAAATATTTCTTCAAAATACTTGAAAAATTAATGTTTTTATAGTATATTTATTTATAGAGTATGGAGAGTGTGATAGATGAAAAATAAAATTAATAAGTTTATTCATAGCAAATATTTATTAATTTCGTTAGTTGTACTATTGATTTTATTAGTTATGGCTACTGGTACTTATGCTTGGTTTACTTGGAGAAGTACTAATAATACATCTCTTACTATGAATATTGGTAAATTAGCAGATGTAATATTTACTAGTGGTAATGATATATCTACTAGTACATTAGCTCCAGTATATAATTATACTGATGGAGAAAAAACTACTTTTAGTATTAATAATAAAGATACTAGTGGTACTATACTTAGTTATAGTGTTAAATTAAATATTACTAGTATAGCTAGTGAACTAAAGAGTGCTGATTTAAAATATGTTCTTTTAAAGAATGATACTATAGTACAAGAAGGTAATTTTAGTACTATGGTTGTAGGTGCTAACACTATATATAGCAATTCTATATCATCTAGTGGCACTACTAATTTTATCTTTTATCTATATATAGATGGTAATGAAGAGAATGATTTAAATATGATGAATAAGTCATTATCTGGTACTTTAACGGTTGAAGGTAGTGAGGTTGAATTGAAAACTTTATATAGTCATATAGAAAACTTAATGTCAGATGGTGATATGACTACTGTTACTAATAACAGCATTGATTATGATTATAATACTACTAATTATTTGATGAATGATTCATTTGATAATATTAGGTATTATGGAGCATCACCAAACAATTATATATACTTTAATTGTGATGATTATTCTAATCAGTCAGCAAACACATGTGAAGTTTGGAGAATAATAGGAGAATTTAACAATTTAGAAACTAATCATGTTGTGAAAATAATTAGGAATGATAGCATCGGAAATTTTTCACTTGATACTACTATGAGTACAGACTCATTTTGGAATTTACCTTTAGTTAATATTTTAAATATCATGGCTGATCCAAGTGAAAGTCATGCCTTCTATCATGCTAGAAATAGTGGTAAATGTGATAATGTTAATAATGAGGGAACTTGTGACTTTACAACTACAGGATTAAAGAATGACTTAACTAGAGATTTGATTTATAGAGCTAGTCTTTATGGTTTTGATTTGTTTGATGGCGACAAATTTCCCCAAGAAGTATATGAAAATGAGATTGCAAATGGAACATATGCAAAATTAAACGTAGCATTGATGTATGAGTCGGATTATGCATATGCAGCAGATTTTAGAGAATGTACGGTACAATTGTTAGGATATAATATTACAGAATGTACCACGAATAATTGGCTGTTTAATAATCAAAAAGAGTTAATTATGAGTGCAACCACTAATATAAATAGTAACATTGATGTAATTATCGAAACAGGGGTTGTTGGACAAATAACAATAGCAGACAAGGCTAATGTTAGACCAACACTTTACTTAAGAAACGATATAAAATTAAAAAAAGGAACTGGAACTAGATTGGATCCATATCAACTACAAGTAAGTTAAAAATATAAAAAGAAAGAAAAGAGGTAATTAAAATGAATGAAGAAGAAATGATGAGAATGAAGAAAATTGAAAAAAGGGAGAAAACGGATACAATACTTGCTTATGTACTTATTGTTATATTGATTGCTTGTTTAGGTGTTATTTTGTTTTTGAAGTTTGTAAAGAAAGAGGACACTAAACCTGAAGAACATAATCCTACTTATATTAGTATTAATGAGATTGTTACTAAATTTAATGGTAGTACTTTAATTAGTAAATATAATAATGATGGAGCTAAGCTTGTTGCTAGCAAATCTGATAATACTATAGTTATTACTTATACTAAGGATAATAATAATACTGCTATTACTATTCCTCAAATGAGTAATGAATTAGAAATAACTCTTAATAGTGATAATGAAGAACTTTATATGGATATTTATAAAGAACTTGCTAATATTGTATGTACTTATTATGGTAATAGTGAAGATAATTGTAGGACTGCGATTGATAAGATTAAAAGTGATACTCAGGGTATAAGATTTGTTACTAATGGTGATAATAAGTATGTATATATTGATATTACTAAAGGTGTAGATGTTAATGCTAGTACTAATACTTATACTGAAGAAACTAAGGTTAGTTTAGATAATGTTAGTTATGTGTTAAATATTAGTGATACTGAGATTAAAAATGTTGTTGTTGATAATGGTGATACCGCTATTAAAGTATCTGGTGGTATTAAAAATTTAAGTACTGAAGGTGTGTTATCTATTATTGTTAAGTTATATGACAATGATGGTAAAGTTGTAGGAGAAGATAAGAAAGAGTATACTGCTGATAAGGCTTTAAATGGTGAAGATACTTTTGAATTTAGTTTTGCTTATAATGATACTTTGAAAAAAGATAATGTTAAAGATTATAGTATTAATGTTGTTAGATAGGAGATAATATGAGTACACATATTGAAAGTAAATTAGAAGATATTTCTAGTGTAGTTCTTATGCCTGGGGATCCTAAGAGATGTGAGTATATTGCTCGAAAGTTTTTAGCTAATTCTAAAATTGTTAATAATGTTCGAGGTATGACTGCTTATACAGGTTTTTATAAAAGTAAAAAAATTACTGTTTTTCCATCTGGTATGGGATGCCCTAGTATGGGTATATATTCTTATGAATTATTTAAAGAATATAATGTTGATACTATTATTAGAATTGGTACGATGGGTGGTTATACTGACTTAAAATTAAAAGATATTGTATTAGTAGATAATTCTATTACTAATTCTAATTATGGTAAATATTTATGTAATTATCCTAATATAAATATTAATGGTGATATGGAACTTAATAATATTATTTTGAATACTTCTAAAGAATTAGGTTTAAATATATATAATGGTAATATTTATTCTTCAGATGTATTTTATGAACAAAATAATGATTTTAAAGATAAAGTAGCTAAATATAATGTGCTTGGTGTAGAAATGGAATCTTTTGCATTATTTACTAATGCAAAACTATTAAATAAGAAAGCTGCCACTCTTCTTATGGTAAGCGATAGTTTTATTTATCCAGATAAATTATCTAGCCTAGAAAGAGAACAAGGACTTGATAATTTAATTACATTAGCGTTAGAGACAAGTTTAAAATTATAAAACTAGGGTATACTATAGGGGAGAGGTGATTATAATGAATTTTGAAACAATTAATATGGGGGGATATAACCTCCATTTAATTAAAACTAATAAGTTTAAGACGATAACTATAGATGTAGATTTTTATAGGAATATTAAGAAAGAAGAAATTACTGAGAGAAATTTACTTAAGATGGTATTATTAGATTCTAGTAATAATTATAAGACGGAAAGAGATCTTATTATTGAAAGTGAGAATTTATATGATATTAAGGTATCATCTAGTATATCAAGAATTGGTAATTTTAGTAACTTATCTTTTCAAACTAAATTTTTGAATGAGAAGTATACTGAGAAAGATATGAATAAGGAATCTATCATCTTTTTTCTTGATTTGATATTTAATCCTTATGTTAAAGATAATACTTTTGTTAGTATTGATAATCAGAAAAATAGATTAAGACAAGATATTCTTAGTATTAAGGATAATAAGATTAGATATTCTATTCTTAAATTAATGGAAAAGATGAAAGATAAACCTTATTCTTATAATACTTTTGGTTATCTTGAAGATATAGATAATATTACTGGTAAAAGCTTATATGAATATTATAAGAAAGTATTAAAAGAAGATAAGATTGATATTTTTGTATTAGGAAATTTTCAATCTAATGATATTAAAGAAATATTTAAAGAATACTTTAAGATAGATACTTTTAAGAAAGAAGATAAGAAAGTACTAGTAAAAGAATTAGTTCCTAGAAAGAGAATTGTTAGATACCGTGAATATGATACGGTAAAGCAATCACAATTATTATTACTTGCTAGTTTAAATGGTCTTACTGATTATGAAAGACAATATGTTATTAAATTATATAATGAGTTACTTGGAGGTAATTCTAATTCGATATTATTTAATACTGTAAGAGAAAAGAATAGTTACTGCTACTACATTAATTCTTCAGTTAAGGCTTATGATAATATTTTGATTATTAATTCAGGAGTAGAGGCTAAGAATATTGATAAGAGTATTAAGTTAATAAAGAAATGTTTAAAGGATGTAAGTTTAGGTAAGTTTTCTCTTGATGACTTAGATTCTTGTAAGAATACTATTATATCCGCTATTAAGTCTAATAGAGATAATCCTATTACGGCTATTAATACATACTTTTCTAAAGTACTTGTAGGTAGTGATAGTGATGAAGAGAGAATAGAGAAGTTTAGTAAAGTTACTAAAGAGGACATTATTAAAGTTAGTAAAAAGATTAGTCTTCATACTGTTTTAACACTAGAACCTAAGGAGGAAGAGCATGGAGAAGATTAGAATTAAGAATCTTGAAGAAGATGTTTACTATGAAAAATTAGATAATGGTTTAGAAGTATACTTATATACTAAAGATGATATTTATACTAATTATGTTACTTTTACAACAAAGTATGGTTCTGTATATAATGATTTTGTTCCAATAGGAGAATCTAAAATTAGGTCTTTTCCTAAGGGCATAGCTCACTTTCTAGAACATAAAGTGTTTACGGAAAAAGAAGATCCTCAACCAATGGAATTCTTTGCTAAATCTGGTTCTTTATGTAATGCTTATACTACTTTTAGAAATACTTCATATTTATTTTATGCTACGAAAGACTTAAAAGAAAATATTGAGTATTTACTTAATTATGTACAAAATATTTATTTAACTGAAGAAGATGTTGAAAAAGAAAAGGGTATTATTAGTGAAGAGATTCATATGTATGAGGATAGACCGGGAGATGTGTTATTTGAGAAGGTAAGATTAAATACACTTAATTCTAGTCCATATCGTAATAGTATTATTGGTACTGTTAAAGATATTGAAAGTATTACTAAAGAGGACTTAGAGACTTGTTATTATACTTTTTATAATCCTTCTAATATGTTTATTGTAGTTACGGGAAGTTTTGATCCGGAAGAAATAATGTCTTTAATTAGAGAAAATCAAAGTAAGAAGAATTTTAAAATAGAAGATAATATTAAAGTTAAGGAATTTAAAGAAGAAGATAAGGTATTTAAAGAAAAAGAAATTATTAAGATGAATACTAATATTCCTAAGATTGCATATACTTTAAAGATTCCTCTTAAGGATATTAAATTAACTAGAAGACAGTTACATTTATATATGTATATATTATTTACTACTTTATTTGATGAGACTAGTTTATTTGATGAAGAATTAAAAAAAGATGGTATTATTAATAATACTACTTATGTTAGTTTATTAAATACTAATACGCATTTACTTATATCTTTAGTTAATGAAACTAATAAATATGAAGAGTTCTTAGAGAGATTAAAAGATAAACTAAATAATATGGAAATTAATGAGAAGGACTTTAAGAGAAAGAAAAAGGTATTAATTAGTAATGAGATATTTGCTTATGAGAATGTAGAAAATATTAATGATATTATTATGGATAATATTATTTATAATAATGAGTTAGAAGATGATCCGATTGGTATTATTAAAGAATTAAATATGGAGACATTACTTAGGTTAATTAAGAAGATTGATATTAGTAATGCTAGCGAGGTAATTGTAAAGAAATAGGGGTAATTTTCTATTTCTTTTTTTCTTATTATTTGATATAATTAATATGTAATTGAAAGAGAGGTAAGTATTATGAGAAGTGGATTTGTAAGTTTTATAGGAAGACCTAATGTTGGTAAAAGTACATTACTTAATAGTATTTTAGGAAAGAGAATTGCTATTACTTCCGATAAACCTCAAACAACAAGAAATATGATTCAAGGTATATATAATGATAAAGATACTCAAATAGTATTTGTAGATACTCCTGGTATTCATAAGCCTAAAAGTAAACTAGGAAGAGTATTAAATAAACAGGCTTATTTTACTATAAATGATGTTGATATAGTAATTATGGTTGTAGATATTTCTGAAAAGATTGGTACAGGAGATAAGTTTGTTATTGATGTTTTAAAGAATATTAAAGATAAACCTGTATTCTTAGTTATTAATAAAATAGATAAACTACCAAGAGAAGAGATATTAAAGAAAATAGATGAATATCAAAAATTATATGATTTTGCAGAGATAATACCAGTATCTGCAAGAAAGAATGATAATACTGATAGATTACTTGAAGTAATTAAGAAATATTTACCTGATAATATTAAATATTTTGATGATAATACGGTTACTAGTAGTTCACCAGAATTTATTATATCTGAGTTTGTAAGAGAGAAAGTACTTGATTTAACTAATGAAGAGGTACCTCATGCTGTTACTTGCATAGTAGAACAAATTGAAGAATATGATGATATTATGAATATATCTGCTACTGTGATTGTGGATCGTGAGAATTTAAAGAAGATTATTATTGGTAAAAATGGTAGTATGATTAAAGAAATAGGTATTAGAGCAAGAAGAGATATTGAAGCATATTTTGATAAGAAAGTATACTTAGAATTATTTGTTAAAGTTATTCCTAAATGGAGAGACAAAGAGAAATTCTTAAATATGATAGGATATAAAGATTTTTTGAATAAATAATTTGAAAATAGAGCATTATATAAATGGGTGATAAAAATGAATAAAGAGGATATATGGCTATTATTTGAAAAGACTGGTAAAATTGAATATTATTTAAAATATAAAAGTTTAACTAAAGATAAATAATAAATATATAGTTAATGCTTATATATAATAGATATGGATGATATATTACTTGAAGATTAAGGCTTCAAGTAACCCTTTAAGACCTAGACTTAAAGGGTATAATAAAAAAAAGAAGTGATGATATGGATAAAAAAATAAAGGGGGTAATAGTAAGTGAATATCCCTTTGAAGATAATAGTAAGATAATTAATATCTTTACTGAGAATGGTTTACTAGGAGTCATAGCTAAAGGGGCTAAGAAAGTAAGAAGTCCCTTTTTTAGTACTACTACTAAATTTAATTATGGTAGTTTTAATATTAATTATAAAGAGAATGGTTTATCTAAATTAATTGATGCTGATACTATTAATAGTTATAATAATATTAAGAAAGATATTGTTAAAATTAGTTATGTTACTTATATTACTGAATTAGTGACTAAGGTATATAAACATGATGGTAATAAGAATATATATAAATTATATTTAGATTGTTTAGATAAGATTAATGATAATTATAATCCAGAGGCTATTACTATTATATTAAGATTAAAATTATTAGATTATCTTGGTATTATGCCTATTATTGATAGATGTGTAGTATGTGGTAATACTCATGATATTGTTACTATGTCTAGTTATCTAGGGGGATATGTATGTAAGAATTGTCTTAGGAATGAGAAGGTTATATCTACTAAGAGTATTAAGTTAATTAGAATGTTATATTTAGTAGATATATCTAAGTTAAATAAATTAGATATATCTAAAGATGTATTAAAAGAATTAGAGGAGTTTACTGAGGATTATTATGATCGATATTCTGGAATATATTTAAAAAGTAAGATATTATTAGATACTATTAAATAGAATATAATAGGTGATAGTATGTTATATAAATATTTAATTATTCCTTTTATAGCTGCTCTTATATCACAAACTATAAAGGTAATAATTGAAACTAAGAGGTATCATAAATTAAATATTAAAAGATTCTTTGATGGTATGGGTGGTATGCCTAGTACGCATAGTACTTTAACTAGTAGTTTAACTACTATTATATATTTAAATTATGGTGTTACTAGTATTTTATTTGCTTTATCTTTATTTTTTTCTTTAATTGTTATATATGATTCTATGGGTATAAGATATGAGAGTGGTAATCAGGCTAGGGTAATTAATAAAGTTGTTGGTACTAATTTAAAAGAAAAACTAGGACATAATCCACTAGAGGTATTAGCGGGTGTTGTTCTTGGGATAACACTTGGTATTGTTATGAATATTATCTTTACTTAGATATTATTTAATAGTATAATCGATTTAGAGAGGAAGAAGTATATGAAGAAAATTATAAATGAATTTAAAACTTTTATAGAAAGAAAACTTTTATAGAAAGAGGTAATGTTGTAGACTTAGCAGTAGGTGTTGTTATGGGGTCTGCTTTTAGTAAGATTGTTACTTCAGTAGTAGATGATTTATTAATGCCTATTATTGGTATTATTATTGGTGGTCATGACTTTAGTAATTTATCTATCAAAGTAGGAGAATCGACGATTAGATATGGTTCTTTAATTAATAATGTTATTAACTTCTTTATTATTGCTTTTTGTATCTTTTTATCGGTTAAATTTATTAATAAACTTACTAGTATTAATAAGAAGAAAGAAGATAAAAAAGAGAAGATGGAAGAACCTAAGAAGAGTGATGAAGTATTATTACTTGAAGAGATTCTTAGCGAACTTAAGAAAACTAATAAGAAATAATTTATATATCCCTGTAAGTCTACTGTCTTTCAGGGTATTTTTTAGCCTAGGTTTAAAAAATAAATGTTTTAGTTGGTTGTTATATAATACTTTATATTAACTTTAGTATAATTTAATTATATAATGTATAAATATTAAGGCTTAAACCTTTATCTGAAGCTTTTAAAAAAGTACCTCCTGCTAAAGAAGATTATTACTAGTTAATAACTAGTAATTTTTTTTAAATATTTTAGCAATCTCTATTGACAATTGCTAAAATAGTGCTATAATTATAGATGTAAATACAAAAGGAGAATGATAGTATGAAGAAAAGAGAGTTTAAGACAGAAAGTAAGAGAATATTAGATTTAATGATAAATAGTATATATACTAATAAAGAAATATTTTTAAGAGAATTAATATCTAATTCTAGTGATGCATTAGATAAGTTATATTATTTATCACTTACTAATAAAGATATTAAAGTAAATAAAGATGATCTATTTATAAGAGTAGATTATAACAAAGATAAAAGAACTATTACTATTAGTGATAATGGTACTGGTATGACTGAAGAAGAATTAGAAAATAACTTAGGAGTAATTGCTGAATCTGGTTCTCTTAAGTTTAAAGAAGAAAATAAAGAGCAAAATGATGTTAATATAATTGGTCAGTTTGGAGTAGGTTTCTACTCAGCATTCATGGTAAGTGACAAAGTAACTGTAGAATCTAAATCTTATAAAGATGATAGAGCTACTATTTGGGAAAGTGCTGGAGTAGATGGTTATACATTATCACCTTCTGATAAAAAAGATAATGGTACTATTATTACATTACATTTAAAAGAAGATACTGAAGATTATAATTATAGTGAATTATTATCTGAATATAAATTAAGAGGTATTATAAAGAAATACTCTGATTATATTAGTTATCCTATTAAGATGGAAGTAGAGAATAATAGAAAGAAAGAAGATAGTGATGAATATGAAACTTATAAAGAAGTAATCACTGTCAATAGCATGATTCCTTTATGGAAGAGAAATAAGAAAGATATTACGGAAGAAGAATATAATAACTTCTATAGTGATAAATTCTTTGATTATGATAAACCTTTAGATGTATTACATTTTAATATTGAAGGTAATGTTAATTATAATGCACTATTATATATACCTAGTCATGCACCATATGATTATTATAGTAAAGAATATGAAAAGGGATTACAACTATATACTAATGGTGTACTAATAATGGATAAATGTAGTGAGTTACTTCCTGATTACTTTAGTTTTGTAAGAGGAGTAATTGATACTGAAGATATACCTCTAAATATATCTAGAGAGACATTACAAGATGATAAAAATATTAAACTAATAGCTAAGAGTATTGAGAGTAAAGTAAAAAATGAATTACTAGATTTACTTAAGAATAATAGAGATAAATATCTAGAATTTTATAAAGCTTTTGGTATGCAATTAAAGTTTGGTATTTATAATGATTATGGTATGCATAAAGATAAGCTAGAAGATTTAATTATGTTCTATTCTTCTGGTGAGAAGAAGTTAATTACTCTAGATGAATATGTAAATAAATTAAAAGAAGAAGATAAGAATATTTATTATTGTGCTGGTGAAACAGTTGATAAGATAGATATGTTACCTCAAGTAGAAGGTATTAAAGATAAACATGAAGTATTATATTTAACTGATTATGTTGATGAGTTTGCTATAATGGCTATTCATGAGTATAAAGGTAAGACTTTTGTTAATGTTACTAATGAAAGTACTGATTTATCTACTGATGAAGAAAAAGAAAAGATAAATAAAGAAAATACTGATAATAAAGATATGCTAGAAGAAATGAAAAAAGTACTTGAAGGTAATGTAGAAGAAGTTAAACTTACTAATAAGTTAAAGAGCCACCCAGTATGTTTAACTACTACTGGAGAAGTATCTACATCAATGGAGAAAGTTATTAATGCTATGCCTACAGATGAAAAGATTAAAGCAAATGAGGTACTTGAAATTAATGCTAGTCATAAGATTGTAGATAAATTAAAAGATTTATATAAGAATGATAAAGATGAGTTTACTAAATACACAAAGGTTATTTATTATGAAGCAAGATTAATTGAAGGACTTCCTATTGATAATCCTACGGAGTTATCTAATCTTATGTGTGATATAATGGCAAATAAATAATATAATTTTAAAGGAGATGATTTGTATGTTGCCAAGTAGATTATTTTTTGATGATAGTTTTTTCAAAGGAGATGAAAGTATTAAAAGTGATATCTATGAAAAAGATGGTAATATTGTTCTAGAGATGGAAGCTCCAGGATATACTAAAGATGATATAGATATTTCTATTGATAAGGGTACATTATCTATTTCTTTTGAAAAAGAAGAAGAGGATGAAGAAAATAAGAAATATCTTCATCGTGAAAGAAAAAGTTATAGTAAAGTTTCTAGAAGCTTTTATCTAGGAGATATTGATGAAGAAGATATTGATGCTAGTTTTAAGAATGGTATCTTAGTAGTTAGTGCTCCTAAAAAGAAAGAAATAGAAACTAAGAAAA
>OIYG01000072.1_pt1 | contig 107329 bp, 98 predicted proteins | sample 1587861 | NCBI WGS metagenome assembly OIYG01 (sample SAMN03283272) | human gut metagenome | biome: human-associated habitat; material: feces | host: Homo sapiens | place: Peru | collected 2012 | reverse complement strand
GCTCGTCAACCTCCATTTTAACTTGACATTTAGTCAACTTAAAACGGAGTCCTTCCGAGAGGTTCGGTTCGATCCCGAGTCTTGCTATTTTTTTTTGCCAATTTTACAAAAAATTATGTTGTTTTTACCACCCGAGTAATCGCCTCGCACTGCGCTCGTCAACCTCCATTTTAACTTGACATTTAGTCAACTTAAAACGGAGTCCTTCTGTAAGGTTCAATATGATTTTAAGTCTTGTTATATTTTATACCAATTTTTGCTATAATTGTTTTAGAATTTTATAAGCTAACAAAAGGAAAAGTTCATGATAAAAGTTTTATTTGTATGTCTGGGTAACATTTGCAGATCTCCGATGGCACAAATAATTTTTGAAAATATGATACAAGAGCAAGGTCTTGAAGATGATTTTGAGGTCGATTCTGCAGGTACAGAAGGCTATAATGAAATGTGTCATGCCGGTATTCACAGAGGAACAAAAGAGGTTTTAAGAAAAAATGGTGTATATTTTAATGAACATTATTCTCGTAAAATAAGAAAACATGATTATGAATATTATGATTATATTATAGCAATGGATTCCGAAAATATTAGTGATATTGAATATATTGTTGGTGAAGATAAAGACAATAAAATTAAAAGGCTTTTGGATTATACAAACAATCCTCGAAACATAAAAGATCCTTGGTATACTGGTAATTTTGATGAAACTTATGATGACGTTGTAGAAGGTTGCACTGCATTATTAGAATATTTAGAAAATAATAATTCTTAATATTTCAATGTTTGATTCGAATTCTGTTACAGTATTGATGTGTTTTTAAAAGCTATTTATATTATTTCGCAACAAATTTGTTACATAGCTCGACTTTTTTCAAAAAATAAAGTATAATAAATTTGATAATAATTATCACTTTTGAAAAATTAGGTATTACTTATTATATAAAGGAAAAGGTTATGACACAAACATTATTAGAAAAACAGGCTTATCCTGCAACTTCTTTTGTTGGTGGAAAATGGCAACAAGAGATTAATGTAAGAGATTTTATTCAAAAGAACTACACACCATATGAAGGTGATTCCAGTTTTTTAGCTGATGCAACTGAGGCAACTAAAAAATTATGGCAAGAATGCTGTGATTTATTAAAAAAAGAACGTGACAACGGTGGCGTACTTGATATGGATACAAAAATTGTATCTACAATCACATCACACGGTGCAGGTTACATTGACAAAGATCTTGAAACAATCGTAGGTTTACAAACAGATGCACCTTTAAAACGTTCAATGCAACCATTTGGTGGTATTAGAATGGCAGAAGGCGCTTGCAAATCTTATGGTTATGAAGTTGATTCGGAAGTTTCTGAAATTTTTACAAAATATAGAAAAACACACAACCAAGGTGTATTTGATGTTTACACTCCGGAAATGAAAGCTGCAAGACACGCTGCAATCATTACAGGTCTACCTGATGCGTACGGCAGAGGCAGAATTATTGGTGATTACAGAAGAATTGCATTATACGGTATCAACAGACTTATCGAAGACAAGCAAGAACAATTTAAATCACTAGAAGGCGAAATGCGTCCAGAACGTATTCAACTAAGAGAAGAAATTGCTGAACAAATCAGAGCTTTAGGGGAAATGATTGAACTTGGTAAAATCTATGGTTTCGATATTTCTCAACCTGCGCGTAACGCTAAAGAAGCTATTCAATGGTTATACTTTGGTTACTTATCAGCAGTAAAAGAACAAAATGGCGCAGCAATGAGTATTGGTAGAACTTCAACTTTCTTAGACATTTATATCGAAAGAGATTTAAAAGAAGGTATCATCACTGAAGCTGAAGCGCAAGAAATGATTGACCATTTCATTATGAAATTACGTCTTGTAAAATTTGCAAGAACACCTGAATACAACGAATTATTCTCAGGCGATCCTACTTGGGTAACTGAATCAATCGGTGGTGTTGGTATTGACGGAAGACCTTTAGTTACTAAAAACTCTTTCAGATACCTACACACTCTTGAAAACTTAGGTACAGCGCCGGAACCAAACTTAACAGTTTTATGGTCAACCAGATTACCACACAATTTCAAACAATATTGTGCACACATCTCAATCACAACTTCATCAATTCAATACGAAAACGATGATTTAATGAGAGTTACACACGGTGACGATTATGCAATCGCTTGTTGTGTATCATCAATGGTTGTTGGTAAAGAAATGCAATTTTTTGGCGCCCGTGCGAACCTTGCAAAATGTTTGCTTTACGCAATCAACGGTGGAGTTGATGAAAGATTAAAAGTTCAAGTTGGACCAAAATATCGTCCAATCACTTCTGAATACTTAAATTATGATGAAGTTATGGAAAGATACAACGATATGATGGAATGGCTTGCAGGTTTATACGTAAACACATTGAACGTAATTCACTACATGCACGATAAATACTGCTACGAAAGAGCACAAATGGCTTTACACGATAGAGATGTAAAACGTTACTTCGCAACAGGTATTGCTGGTTTATCTGTTGTCGCAGACTCATTATCTGCAATTAAATATGCGAAAGTAAAAGCTATTAGAGATGAAGACGGAATTGTTGTGGATTATGAAATTGAAGGTGATTTCCCTAAATACGGTAACAATGATGACAGAGTTGACCAAATCGCTGTAGATTTAGTTAAAAACTTTATGTCAAAAATTAGAAAACACTACACATACAGAGATTCAATTCCAACAATGTCAATTCTTACAATCACATCAAACGTAGTTTATGGTAAGAAAACAGGTAACACTCCAGATGGAAGAAAAGCTGGTATTCCACTAGCTCCTGGGGCAAACCCAATGCACGGAAGAGATTCCAATGGTGCTGTAGCCTCACTAGCATCAGTTGCAAAACTTCCATTCAATGATGCTCAAGACGGTATTTCTAATACTTTCTCAATCATTCCAAACGCATTAGGCAAAGACGAAATCTTTATGGGTGATTTGAATGTCTGTCTTGATGGCGGTTGCTGTGATACTAATTTGAATTAATAATCTGAAAGGAAAATATATTATGACAACAATGCAAGAAGAAAATTTAATAAACTTATTAGACGGATATGTTGAAAAAGGTGGACACCACTTAAATGTAAATGTTTTCAACAGAGAAACATTGCTTGATGCTCAAGCACATCCTGAAAAATATCCACAATTAACAGTGCGAGTTTCAGGCTACGCAGTTAATTTCATCAAATTAACTAAAGAACAACAAGACGATGTTATTTCAAGAACATTCCACAATGCAATGTAGTTAAGTTTAGTAGGGGCTTGAGGCTTTTTTAGCCTCAAGCCCCTAGTTTTTAGGTAAGGTAAAAATGGCAGAACAAATTTATGGCAATATACATTCATTAGAATCCTGTGGAACCGTTGACGGTCCGGGGATAAGATTTGTTGTGTTTATGCAAGGTTGTCCTATGCGTTGCGAGTATTGTCACAACCCCGATAGTTGGACTACAGAAGAAAACAAAAAAATGTCTGCCGAAGAAATTCTTGAAAAATATGAGGGAGTAAAAGAGTTTTTGCGCAATGGCGGACTTACGGTAACAGGAGGGGAACCATTGATGCAGACTGAATTTGTGACAGAATTGTTTAAGCAAGCCAAAGAAAAACAAATTCATACTGCACTTGATACATCTGGAATTTTATTTAACAGAAAAGACACATCTAAAGTCGATGAACTCTTACAATATACAGACCTTGTAATGCTTGATATTAAACACATTGATGATAATGAGCATAAAAAATTAACAGGACATTCAAATATTAATATTCTTGATTTTGCAAAATATTTATCAGAAAAAAACATGCCAGTCTGGATAAGACATGTTGTTGTTCCGCAAATAACTTTTAACGAAAAATATTTAAAAGAATTAGGCGAATTTTTATCAACACTGAAAAACATAAAAGCTCTAGACATCTTACCTTATCACAATATGGCAATACCGAAATATGAAAATTTAAGAATCGATTATCCGCTAAAAGATATTCCCCCATTAACAAAAGAAGAGGCTATTAAAGCTAGAGATATAATTTTAAATTCAATGAAAAGGCATAGACGTTAATTATCTATTTATTTTGTATAAAGTCATAGTGTTATTATTAAAATAATTATATACAAAGTTTATTTTATATACAGGAGTTGCTTTTTTATCTAAAAAGTCCATTAGCCATTCATATTGAGAAATATTTTGATTAGAAAATGCATCTGAAATATTGCTATAAACAATGTAATCAACACCTGCATTTAGAATTCTATTTTCTATATAAGCTTCGCCAAAGCCTTCAATAAACATTTGATGTAGTGAGTATAACATCATATCGGGCTTCCTATTTGTTAAAACATTCATCATTTCACCCTCAGGAATATATACAATTTTTGCATCTTCTGGAGTGTTTTTGATAATATAATCTGCCATATTTTGAATTAAAATTCCAGTGTCATTAAGGTTTCTAATTTTTGCATAAGGTGTTTCAATTACTGGCACAACATTTAGCCTGTTTAGAGTTTTATTTGTGATTATAGACATTTTTACAGCGTGAACCAAAGTAAAGATTGAAAGCATAATTATTATGAACTTTTCGATATTTTTTATTGCAAGCTTTTTGTCAAAATATAAAATAATTAAACAGCAAGTTGCAAGCAATATAAAAGGTGCATAGAATACCCCATAAGAACAATAGCTGTTGCTTAAAAATAAATTTCTAGTCATTAATCCTGTAGTAAGGATTATCAAAAATAACAAATCTTTCCTACTCCAAAGAAATTTTATTGATATACAACTAAGCGCAAAAAGAAATAAAGTTAAAGGTTTTGGATATTGCAATATCATTTTGTAGCCAAAAGTTAAAGCGATTGTGAAAAATAGTAATTTGTACGCTAGTAATTTTTTATTTTCAAAGTTGTAATTATAAATAAAATAACAACTAATGAATAGCACAATCGTTGAAATTAGGTAAAGAAGTCCATTTTTAAACTTGTATAAATCAAAAATCATTCCGGTTGAAGTTTGATATTGAATGGATGCCTTAGAGGACAATATTGCTGAAATGTATGTGTATGAAGCCTTAATTTCAGGTAGGTGCAAACCTTGATGATAAAGAATTGCAAATGATATTAATGGAAAAATTAAAAAACAAAATCCCAGTGCAATGTAGTGTTTTATTTTAAAATTTTTATTTATAATAAGCGCTAAGTAAATTACGAGCGCAATCATTGCAAATTCAGCCTTGAAATCTATTGCTAAACTTGTGAATATAGAGGCTAAATATAAAAACTTGATATTATTTTCTCTGATGTATTTTAATATTAAAAATGCTGATATCGAAGAGCATGTCAAACCGTATGTGAAGGAAAAAGAATATGGATAAATAAAGTTAAATAAACTTGAATTTATCATAAAAACTATGATGCAGAAAGAACAAAAAACTAATGAAAATTTGTTACTTAAAAACATTTTTGAAATGTTGTACAACACAAATAAGTAGATTAGAGCTGAACAAATTCCGCAATTCCAAAGAGTGTCCAACGAGGTGCCAAATATCTTAAACATTAATGCATTGAACTGAAACCCTAATGGCGCATAAATACAAGCAAGATCTTTGTATAAAAGTAACCCCTCATTCATTGATTTTGGAACCAAATACTCTCGTCCTAAATCAATCATAAAAGGACCCATAACTTTGTAATGAAAAGCCCAAGTGATAAAAAAGACTAGCACAAGAAACAAGTATGAAAACAAACTTTCTTGCTCTTTAACTCTATTCAAAATGTTCTCAATTTTCTTTTCCATACATGTCAATTATACAATATTTTTAAGAAAATCTCACTCAAAAACGGCTTATAATGCATTTTTTACTGTAATAATAAGACTTGAAACTCTATAATAACAATCGTTTTTACCGTTTGTAAACGAATGTAAATATGGTTTTTTTATGCCGTATAGGTGCTCATAGATACCATATTGCCCTAATTGATGTAACACCCGTCACTATTGAACTTGGCAATAGAATATTTACAAATGCTGTAGAGCAAGAAAAAAGTTTACAGTTACAGTATAGATAAGGAAGGTTAAAGTGAATATTACATCAACTGCAATGACTCCAAATTTTTGTGCAAGATTAATCGAAAACGAAGCAACAGCTGGTTTAAGAAAAAATATGACAAAAGATGAAACTGCAAAATTCAATCAAGCTGTTTCTAATATTTCAAAAGTTGCACCTAATGATGTTTTAGAAATTCAACAAACACAAGTTCACCCAAAAAGAGGACCTCAATATGCATTGAAAAACCTTATAAATGGTAAAATTCAAGCTATTGGCAAACTATTTTCTGCTATGATTACTGAGGTTCTAAATCAAGTTTCAGTTAAAAATTCACAAATGTATACTTGTTTCTTTGATAAAGAAGCATAATTAATAAAGCTAACAATATTGTTTATGGACAATAAAGAGGCGCCGAAGAATGAAATTCTTCGGCGCCTTACTTATACTTACATTATAAAACAATTAATTATGTTCCGTAATATTCAATTGCTGTTAAATCATCTTTCCAGTTCATCGCATCCTTAATTGCAGCGATTGTTTTTGGAAAATGTTGTTGCAAGTATTGCAAACGAGTTCCAAGAGCTTCTACCGGTTCATCTGTGTATGTATTTGTAAGAGCGTTAGTTTCAGCTACAACTTCGGCTAAACCGCCCCATTTTCCACCATAATGACCTTTAGCTTGTGTAAAGTAGTCAATATGTTGTCTTTCTGCATCCGAATGAGTTTCGTTAAATTGTTTTCTTTCTTCAACAAAAGTCTTTTGGATATCTTTGTTGTCTGAAAACATAGCTTTAGCCGTGTCTTTTAAATATTTTTTACCGTTTTTAACTTGGAAGTCTTTAGCATGACCTAATTCATGAAGGAATACCATTAAGTCATTTCCGACGTTAATGTTTCGTGAAAGAGGTGAGTATGCAGAATCAAGAACGCTACTCTTGTCTTTGCCTTTTAATTTATTCACTGAATCAACAACTTCAAATAATTCTTCACCAGGAACTTGTTTTAGAACTTTGATGATTTCGTTTTTGTTGCCTTTGAATTTTTTATTAAATTTGATTTCGGCTTGAGTTTCGTGATGTAAGTCTTTGACTGTAAACTTGTCATCAGAAACAGATATATCGTATTTGTAACCGTTTTGAGATGAAATGTAATGATTGTCGTCTACAACTTCAAACGATTGCGAGCATCCCATTAAGATTTTACCGTTTTTATCTGTAATTTTGTAATCAACAATTCTATTTCCTTGAGGATCGTCTTCGTACAAGAACTGAGTATGAGTGCCATCTTCAGATTTCATATCTCTTTTGATTGTTTTAATACCTGTTTTCTTGTCAATAGAAGCTTTTGAAATTTGTTCTTTTTTGCCGTTAGCATGGACAACTTCAACATCAAATGTACCCTTTATTTCTGATGGTGTAATGATTTCTTTTTTTATCATATTACCATCTTTGTCATTTGTTGTAACAACTTGTTTTGCAACAGTTAAGAAACCTTTCATATCAAGATTTTCAACTTTATCTACGTCTTTATTATTTTTGTAATCAAAAGTTCTTGTTTTTAACTGAACAGGATAGTGTAGCACCATCTTTGATTCAGTTTCTTCAATCATTTTTCCGCTGTCGGCATCAAATTTATAATATTTACCAATAGGTGTTTGTTTATCGATAATTTCTTCGATTTTATTTAAGCCTTCTTTACCAAATCCTATTGTAAATTCTTTTGTTGGTTCAAATTTATTTTGAATAAATCGTGTTGCGTTTCTGCCATCAGGAATTGAGTCCATAGCTTTTAACATTTTATCAAAGAATTTAGGATCGTTATATCGGTCTTTTTTCATTTGATAAGCTGCAGACATATCATACAAACCGAATTTAGTTGTATCTTTTAACGCTTTTACTGTATCAATATCAATAAGGTTTTGATTGTATAAATATTTAAACGTGCAAGAATCAACGAAATCAAATTTTCTACCTTCTCCTGTATTTAAACTTGAAAATTCAGACATTGCCTGTTGAACCTCTTCTGCTGAATGTTTTTGGTAGACATCTTTAGCGTGTTCGTTCAAATTGGCATATTTTTCAGTTTTAGGGGCTTTGTTTCCACCAATTTTGGGTAAATTTATTTTAATTCCGCCAATTTCCATATGTAATTCCTCAAATGCAATTTTGTGGGTACATTATAACATTTTTATTTGAGTTTTACAATAAAATGTTACGATTGTAATGCTTAATGCTGAATTTTTAAAATTTATGTTAAAAAGTGGATAATATACTTGTAACGTTCAGGTAAGATAAATTAATTTATCCTGTCTTTTTGATTACTAGTCGAACGAGCACTTACATAACTAACAAGATTTTCTTAGTTTTCTTTAGTTTTTCACATATTGTTATTGGTTTGTTAGTTAATCATTATAATGGCAATCAATGATATTGCTAGTGCGTAAAAAACTGTTATTGTGTATAATCCATATTTTACAATTGAGTTTCTTTTGAATTCATATCAAAAACAAAGTTAATTTGTATTCATATCTAGCTAAACTTTTTTTCAATAATAGTTGGTGTAAATTTTTATGTTTTTTCTATTCAAATTTTTCAAAAAATATGCAATGATACATTAGAAAAAATTATAGGAGTTCTATTGTGGAAGATGATGTAAAATATTCACCGATTGAAGAATTTGCAAACGCTTTTTCTCACGCAATCGGAACATTGTTAGCAATATACGGATTGGTTTTTCTTGTTGTAACCTCTAGTACACCGACAGAAACCGCCTCAACCGCAATTTATGGTGCAACGTTGGTTATTTTATTTCAATCTTCAACGCTATATCATGCGATGGTTAATAAAACTGCTAAAAAGGTCTTTAGAAAAATTGACCACTCTGCAATTTTCTTACTAATCGCCGGAACTTATACTCCAATATTGTTGCTTGTTGTACCATTTCCTCATTCAGTAGCTTTGCTTGCTATGACTTGGTATTTAGCAATTATGGGAATTGTATTTTCTTGTATAACATTAAAATTTAAGTATCTAAACACAGCATTATATTTGGTAATGGGTTGGCTATCATTGTTCTTAATGCTCAGAATGTGGGCTTATAACCCTGTTTCAGTATACTACTTACTAGGTGGCGGTTTATTGTTCTCGCTTGGTTGCATATTTTATTTGCTAAAAAAAGTACCATTCATGCACTCTATTTGGCACCTATTTGTTTTAGGCGGTGCAATTCTGCACTATATGGCTGTAATGGCACTTTTAAGATAAATTTAATTGTTCAAATAACTTAAGCGTTTATTAATTCAGGTGGAAGATACTTTTGTTTGTAAGTATCAAAGTTTTGTTTAAACTCTTCTTCGCCTGATGTTTTTAAGTCGTTCAAATATCTATGTTTGTCGAATGCTGATTGGTCAATTTGAATTAAGCAAACAGCTACGTTTGAGCAGTGGTCTGACACACGTTCAATATTGTTTAATACTTCTGTTAGTAGGAAACCTAATTCAATTGTACAAATACCGTTTTGTAATCTTTCGATGTGTTTGTTTTTAGCATCATTGATTAAAATATCAATAACTTGTTCCAATGGTTCAACTTTTTTAGCTTTTTCTAAATTATTTTCGCTGAACGCTTCTACTGTCAAATCCATAATTTCAGATAATGCGTTTGTGATTCTTTGAATTTCTGATTTTGCTTCATCTGAGAAACTGATTTGTTTTTCGTTCATTTCTTTAGCAACTTTTAAAATGTTTACAGCGTGGTCGCCGATTCTTTCAAAGTCGCTTATGCAGTGAAGAAGTTTAGATACTTCATGGTTATCTTTTTCTGTCAAATCTTTGCTTGAAAGTTTTACTAAGAATGTACCTAATTTATCCTCATACATATCGATTTTAGGTTCTTTTCTTAATATTTTATCCATTCTCTTTTGGCTGAAATTGTTAATCATCTTCATTGAACGGAAGAAGTTTTTCTTAGCCATAATTCCCATTTGATCTGTCATGTTTTTACATTCTGCAATTGCAAATGTTGGTGTAACAAGTAATCTTTCGTCTAGGAAAACTGTTTCATCGTCTTCGTCAGATTTAGATTTAACAGCCCATATCGCAATTTTTTCTAATTGTTTTGTAAATGGTAATAACATTACAGTTGTTGCAATGTTGAATAATGTATGACATAACGCAATACCTACAGGGTTGATTTTGTCTGTTAAAAATTCAAAGTGGAAGAACATGTTTCCAAGATAGAATATTGCTAAAAATACAACTGTACCGATTAAGTTAAATGAAATGTGAACAGCAGTTACACGTTTTGCATTTGTACCAACACCGATACTTGAAAGTAATGCAGTTGCACAAGTACCGATATTTTGCCCCATGATAATCGGAATTGCCATACCAAAAGTTACGCCACCTGTCATTGATAAAGCCTGTAATATACCGACTGATGCAGCTGAACTTTGGATGATACCTGTAAATAATGTACCGATTATAACGCCCAAAATTGGATTAGAAAATGCAGTTAACACGTGAGTAAATTCCGGCATATCAGCTAATGGTTTCATTGAACCTGACATCAATTCCATACCGTACATAAGAATAGCGAAACCAATCATAATACTGCCGACACTCTTACGTCTGTCGCTTTTTGAAATCATCATTAACAAGATACCAACTAAAGCAACAAGCGGAGAGAAAGATTCAGGCTTTAAAAGTCTTAAGTAAAAATTTGAACTTTCGATACCTGAAAGTGATAAAATCCAAGCTGTAAGAGTTGTACCTACGTTAGAACCCATAATTACGCCGATTGTTTGGCTCAAATCCATAATACCTGAGTTAACCAAACCTACAAGCATTACAGTAAGTGCAGATGATGATTGAATTGCAATTGTAATACCTGCACCTAAAGCTAAGGATTTCATTGGGTTTGAAGTCATTAGCTTCAACATTTTTTCAAGCTTACCGCCTGCAACTTTTTCCAAGCCGTTTGACATTACGCTCATACCATATAAGAAGAATGCCAATCCGCCAAGCAGTGTAAATACTGAAAATATATCCATTTTTTAGTCCTCTTGATTAAATTTGTATACCATGCGTTTTCATCAACATTATAAAAAAAAGAATTTTTTGTGTCGATAAAATGTAACTAATATGTAATAAAAATATCAAACACGTTTTGATAACAAGGCGGGTTACAAACGTTAGTTTGCAACCCGCCTTGTTAATTTATTAAACTACTCGAAAATCACTTTGTAATACATACTTGCCGGCTGATTCTTGTAAAGCGGTTTGTGTTTCCATAGAGATATTGTCATTTCGGCAGGTAAACGAAGAATTATAAATTCAAGTGCAGGTTGATAAGGAGTTGCATTGTTACATCCTCCGTCAACTTCACAGGCTTTTCCCAGAGCAATATGGTCTTCAAACTTAACGATACCATAATCAAGAGAGTTACCTTTTATTGAATAAGTAGGATTGAACGCTATATTGGCAGTATCAATAGCATATGCGTAATTATATCCAAAGTCACGAGCGTTTAAACCTGTCAATAAGAATTTGACATGTCCTTTTTTGCCTTTTTTGCCGAATTGTTTTGTAAAATTATCTGTAGCTTTGTATTTAGCTGTAATTACTTTGTATTTTTTGTCATAAGTAAGGCTTGTCGGTATCATTTGTAGATTTTTATCATCGCAAAAACTTTTTAGTTCTGGAGTTCTTTCAAAAAGTTGGCTAACAAGTACTCCAACCAACATATTTGGATTGTTAATAAATCTACTTTCCTCTGATAATCCTTCTTTGCGAACGTTTGTATTTTGTTTGCAACCGTAGCAAATTATGTGATTAATGCCCCACCAAGCTTTTTTGTCTTGCATTTGCCCAAAAACGCTGATATTTGGTTCATATTGTTCATTATAAAATAATGATGTTTTTGCATATTTTTGGCGAATTTGAGTGATTTCTTCAACGCTTTTGCCAGTGTAGTTTGAAAGTGGATTTATAACCAACTTTTCAGAGTTTTCTGTATTTAATTTGACAATATTGTTGTTATGAAGAATTGATAGTTGATTAATAATTGAAAGTCCTATTATAAAAGCTATTGCACAAATTGTTACCGGATATTTTATGACAGCAAGAGTCTTTTGCCAAAATGAATGCCAGTACTCTTTTATATTAGTTTCTCTTGAAGGAATAATCGCTATAATTACAGGGATAATAATTATATGTATGCCAGAAGCAATTAAAAACCATTGATTAAAGAACAATGTAATTAAAATTTCAGCAACAAAAGTGAAAATAATTGCCAAAGTTATTGCAAGTGCAAGGTTTCCTAAGATATTTAACAATCTTCTTTTGTAGTTAAACAGAATTACTAATTCAATTAACAAGATTATTCCCAAGAAGACAAAGCTTAAAATTCTAAAGAACGGAATATCTTGATTTGCGTTAAATAGAACATACGTTGAGGTATAAGTTAGTATAAAATAAAGTATTCTTAAAATTAAATAGTTAATTGCAAATCCGCTACCAGAAATTTCACCTTTAGGTGAAATGATATCAATTAATGCTTTAAGCATAATATCTATTACTCCTTGTTAAAAATTTGTCTATGAAAAATTTTGTGTTAAACTTGACTTATGAATACCATTAAAATAACTAAAATGCAAGGTTGTGGCAATGATTTTGTCATCCTTGATTACTCGGAATTTGAAAAAGCAAATATTGAAATGTCGGAGTTGGCAAAAAAACTTTGTGATAGAAATTTTGGCATAGGCGCAGACGGAATGATTATTCCAAAAACCGATTGTGAAGATGCGGATATCTCTTGGTATTTTTATAATTCAGACGGTTCAACTGCACAAATGTGTGGCAACGGTATGAGGTGTTTTGCTAAGTATGTTTATGACAAAAAACTTGTTGATAAAACAGAATTTTCAGTAAAAACTTTAGCCGGAATTATCAAGCCACAATTGTTGGAAAATGGTCTGGTTAAAGTTAATATGGGAAAACCTGTTTTGGTACCTGAACAAGTTCCATGCAAATTAACAAAGTGTTTAGAACAAAAAATTATTGTTGATGGAAAATTTTACTCTGTGAACGCTGTTTCAATGGGCAATCCACACTGTATAATGTTTATTCAAGATAAAAATAGTGATTTATTAAAACTGGCAAAAACTGTGGGTTCAAAGTTTGAAAACCATGAAATATTTCCTGAAAAAACAAATGTAGAATTTGTAAGGATTAACTCAAGAAATGAAATTGATTTAAGAGTTTGGGAACGTGGTTGTGGCATTACTCTTGCCTGTGGAACTGGTGCTTGTGCTTCAGTTGTTGCATCAATTTTAAATAACTTAACAGACGGTAAAGTAAAAGTAAATTTGCTAGGAGGTGCTCTAAACGTTGAGTGGAGCGGTTCTTTGGCTGATACAAAACAAGATGTTTATATGAGTGGTCCTGCAAAATATAGTTTTTTTGCAGATTACTTATTGTAATTTTTTTGTTTATGATAAGATAAAACTATAACTAGAAATATTTTTTTAAGGAGAAAAAATGAGAAAATACGAATTATTAACAATTTTCAAACCAAATTTAGATTCAGATGAAATTGACAAAGTTTTAGAAAAAGTTGATTCAGACTTAGCTGAAATGGGTGGTAAAGTTGAATCTAGAGATAAAATGGGGCGTAAAAAATTGGCTTATGATATCCAAAAATTCAGAGATGGTTTCATGGTAAACTCTGTAATTTTATTGGATGCTAACAAAGTAGCTGACTTCAAAAGAGCATTGAAATTGAATGATAATGTTTTAAGAACTTTAATGTTAGTAGTTGAAGAAAAAGCTTCAGTTTAGGATATAAAATGGCAGTTAAATCAATATCAAAAGCAGTAGTTACAGGAACAGTTTTTAGAAATCCTCAAACAGGGTACTCTTCAAAGGGTGCTTCTGTTTCAACTTTTGTTTTGAATATTGGTGATAAAGAAGAACTTTTAGTAAGAGTTCTCGCTAAAAGAACATCTCTTACAGAAGTTGTTGCAGGTCTTTCAAAAGGAATGAAAGTTGTTGTTGAGGGTGTTTTGCAAACAGCTAATGTGAAAGATGAAAACGGAAAAGAAAGAAAAATATTTGAAATTGATGCTAACGAAATTGAATCAATGGGGGCAAGTTCACCGGTTGACAGTTTCTCGGAAGACATTGTTAAATTTTCAGATACCGAAATGCCGGATGAATTAATCGGCGAAGATGAAATTCCGTTCTAACAAAAAATGATTAAGTAAAATTTGCATAAGAAAGGATAAATTAATGGCAAAACAAGACTTAAACGATAAGAAAAAACGTAAAACTTGCAGTTTCTGTGCTGATCACGTAGAATCAATTGATTTCAAAGATGCTGCAAAATTAAAAAGATACTTAACAGAAGCTGGCAAAATTATTCCACGCCGTGTTACAGGTAACTGTGCAGAACATCAAAGAATGATTGCTAAAGCTATCAAAAGAGCTAGAGAAGCATCTATCATTAATTACGTTTTTGACTAGTATAGAAGAAATAAATTATGGATAAGATAACTATTAGGTCAGACAGAGATACTGATTATAAATTTATTTACAAAGGCGAAGAAGTTGTTCTTGGTGCCGGTAAAATAATCAGCATTGCAGATGGGTTGAGCGATGTAGTTCTTCCGACATGTGCAATGAAAATTAGTAATAATTTAATTATCATAAAAGAGGATGTTAAATAATCCTCTTTTGTGATTAAAAAGTAGGGATATAAAACAATGACTAAACAAAAAATTGCAGTTATGGGCTGCGGACTATGGGGAAGAAATATTGTTCGTAACTTCTACAATTTAGAAGTTTTAGATACAGTTTGTGATTTAGATGAAGAAAATTTAGCTAAAGTTAAAGAACAATATCCAAATGTAAAAACCACAAAAGATTTTAATGATATATTGAATAATTCGGAAATTACTGCAGTTGCTGTAATTACACCAAGTCATACTCACTTTAAGTTTGTAAAAATGTTCTTAGAAAGTGGTAGACACGTTTATGTTGAAAAACCTATTTCAACTTCAGCAAAAGATGCTCAAACTTTAAAAGAAATTGCAGAACAAAGAGGCTTAGTGTTAATGGTTGGTCATTTATTGTTATACCATCCTGCAGTAAACAGATTGAAGATGTTAGTAGATGACGGAACATTAGGTGACATTGTTTATGCACAAAGTGACAGATTAAACGTTAACTACTTTAAAAATGACAGAAGTGTTATGTGGGATTTAGCTCCTCATGATGTTTCAATGATGTCATATGTTATTGGTAAAGAACCAAAACATGTTATTTCAGCAGTAGGTTGTTCATCTGAAAGAAACGAAATTATGGATATTACTCACTTGGCAATTGAGTTTGAAGGTGGTGTGATTGGTCAAATTTCAGACAGTTGGATTACACCAATGAAACACGTAAGACTTTTAGTTCGTGGTACAAAGAAGACTGCAATTTTAGACGATACATTACAAGAAAATAAACTACAAGTTTTTGAAAATAACAGAGCAGGTTCAGCTACAGATGTTAAAATTGATTATTTGGAAATTGAACCTTTGAAACTTGAATGCCAACACTTTATTACTTGTTGCGAATCAGGTAGAAAAGCTCGTTCAGATGGTGAAAATGGCTTCAATGTAGTTAATATATTAGAAGAAGCTGAAAAAATTATGTTAGGTGAAAACAAATTGAAATCACTTGATGAACGTAATTTTGCTTTATCAAGATTAAAACAATAATAGAGGTTTAAATGGCAAATATAATAAGTATTTCAAGAATCTTTTTCGTATTCGTTGCGGTAGCATTGTTATACTTTAAAAATTCAAACGTGGCTTATATTACATCTTTTACATTAACAGTCTTAGCATTTGCTTTAGATGGTTTAGATGGTTATGTTGCAAGAAAGTTTCATGAAGAAAGCAAATTAGGCTCTGTACTTGATATTATGGGTGATAGAATTGCAGAATATGCATATTGGATTATGCTTTCTCACTTAGGCTGGGTACCTGTTGTATTTCCTATTATTGTTGTAACAAGAGGTGTTATTACTGATAGTTTACGCAGTATTGCAATGGAAAGAGGGTTAATTGCTTTTGGTAAAGGAAGTATGTTAGAAGATCCTGTTTGCCAATGGTTATGCGGTGCTAAACCTATGAAAATAGGATATGCCGTTGCTAAAGCTGTTGCTTTTGCTCTATACATTTTAGCAAATATACCTTATATGCCAGAGTTTGCAGCTTGTTGTATGATTCTAATTGCAGCAGTATCTGCAGAAATAGCAATTATTTTATGTGTATTAAGAGGTATTCCTGTAGTTTTGGAATCTAGAAAATTCTTTAAAAAAGAAGACTAATATGGAAGTAATGGATATTAAAAAATTTAATGTTGTTTTGTATGAACCTGAAATTCCTCAAAATACAGGTAATATTGCTCGTCTTTGTGCTTGTACAGGTGCAAACTTATACTTGGTTGGTAAGTTAGGTTTTTCACTATCTGACAAATATACAAAACGAGCAGGTTTAGACTATTGGGATAGTGTTAATATTACGAGAATTGATACTTTAGACGAGCTAAAGGCTCAAAATCCTGATGCAAAATTTTATTACTTAACAACAAAATCAAAAGTTTCTTATTTTGATACTAAATTTCAAGAGGGCGATTTTTTGGTATTTGGGCCTGAATCAAGAGGTATTCCAGAGGATATTTTATTTGCTCCTGATGCAAATTCAATAACAATACCAATGAAAGAAGGTCAAAGAAGTTTGAATTTGTCAAATTCTGTTGCAATTGTTTTATATGAGGCAATAAGACAGGTAGGTTAACGAGTGAGTAATATTTTAATTCCTGAACGTAAGCAAATATCAAATAAGGGCACATATGGTAAGGTGTTAAATATTGCAGGCTCTCCGAATTTTTTAGGTGCAGCATATTTGTCCAGTATATCAGCGTTAAGAGTTGGATGTGGGTATGTTGCATTAGCAAGTTGCCCTAGTGTATTACAAGCTATTGCAGCAAAAACACCGGATATTGTTCTTGTTCCTATAAAACAGATTAAGAATACAATAAAGAATTATGATATAGTTTCTTTTGGGTGTGGTTTTTCAACAGAAGCACCGGCAGTTTTGATGTATAAATCTATAATGACAGAACTTGCAATTTTAGACAAGCCGGTTGTTTTGGATGCTGATGGTATAAATCTACTTGCAAAATTTAAAAAGATTGTTTTACCTGATAAATTAATTTTAACTCCTCATCCTAAAGAGGCTTCAAGGTTATTGGGTAAGACTGTTCAAGAAATTTTAGATAATCCTGAAGATGCTGCAACCGAAATTTCTTTAAATTTCAAATGCACTACGGTTTTAAAGTTGCATAATACAGTAGTTTGTTCTAAAAATTTGAATATTTATATTAATAAAACAGGTAATTCAGCTTTAGCAAAAGCCGGAAGTGGTGATGTTTTATGTGGTATGATTGCAGGATTTTTAGCACAAGGTTTGAATCTGTTTGAAGCTTCAAAAACTGCGGTATACTTACATGGACTTGCCGGCGAAATGGCAAGTAAGGATTTGACAGAATATTCCGTATTAGCATCAGACTTGTTAAATTATATTCCTGAGGCAATAAAAACAGAGTTAATCAACTCATATAACTATAAATCATTTAACAAAACGCTTGAATAATAGCACTGGTAGAAGACTCGTTATTTTTCTCTGTTGTTTACGACTTGCTCGAATTGCTTGAATACATCTGAGCCCACGAGTTCTTCAAGTGCTGCACGTTTTGAAAAATAATCATTTCTCGCTTGCATTTGCATATCAAGAGAATCTCTGTAATATGCATCTGCAATAATTATCAATTCTCGTTTACCATTTTGTGCTAATTTATAATTGTTATGGCGTTCATTAACCATTTTTGTTGTCATTTTTAAAACTTTTCTTGCTGTCATATAGTCATAATATTTGTTTACGATATTTTGTTGCAAGTCATCAATTTTACGTACAAGTATAATCATGTCTGCATCATTTACTCTTGTATACTTGTAATTCATGGCTTTCGTATCTTGTCCCATAATGCTTAGCATTGAGCCTGTAAAGAACGAACCTGTTGCAAGAAGAGGGTTTCCTGAACCGGCACCCACAAGAGTAGACATACTCGCAATAGTAGATAATACCTTTTTTATAGATTTATCATCAGGTTTATCAGCATCAGGATTTGATAATTTATAAATTGCAAATTTAATGGTATCGCTTTTTGTTGCTGCACCCTGCCACAACATTGAAAGGTCACCCATCATCTCAGTGTTATCCATCTCAAGTTCTTTTGACATTTCTTTAGATATTTTTTTTATACTTAAATCTGCATATGTAAGTCCTTCTAAGTTAGTTTGTTTATCTGTATTTTTAACGTTTTTCGTACTTACTGCATCTTTAATTTTATATTCAATTTCTAAATCATCAGTTGTTCCAACTCTATATGCGTGAGGTTTTGACTCTTTTAGGCTGTCCAGTGATGTTTCCGCAAGAGCTGGAATTGCAAATGTAATTAAGCAAAGGATTAAAATAAATTTTTTTATCATTACTTTAAACCTCCTTTATAAATAGTTTCATTAACATTGAATTGGTATATATTCAAGTTATCAACGGCTTTTTTACCTGCTAATCTTTGTAACTCCAAGTGATATTTTTTTGCAGATTGTTCGGCCTTATATTCTTGTAAAACCATATTGTCATACATTGTTGAAGATACTGTAATATCTAATATATCGCCCTTATCTAGTGCTTGAGTGTAATTTTTGTTATACAAAAGCAATCTTGCACGAGTTTCTTTCAAAAGTGATAATGAATTTTTATAGTTGTAATAAGTATCAATAATTTTGTCTTGTAAGTTTTCAACAAGTCCAGCAAGCTCAATCAACTCTGTATCTGTAAGAGGAGATTCTTGTGGAACATTCTTTTTATTTAGCAAGTTTTGTGCTAATTTTCCGGCAGCAAATGATGCTGTTTGTGTGTAATAATTTGCACCGGCAAAAGATGGAGCAAATGATGCACCACTAATAATTGCAGAAAGAGTTTTTGACATTAATGAAGAGTGGATTCGTCGTTGACTTTCAGGGGTTGCTAATTTTTTTAATGCAAAGCCAATAACTTGGTTATTTTCAACAGTACCCTTCCAAAGATTTTCAATGTCTTCCATATCCTTCTTCTTTTGAAGTTCAACAAGTTCTTCAATTAATTGTTTGTCGTTAATAAGTAAAGAGCCTTTTAATTTTTTTACAGGTTCTTTTATTGTAACTTTTTGTTTTTCTACTTTTCCCAAATTAACTGTTTCAGCAGCCATTACAGGTAAGCAGAATAACATTAATACACATATCGACAACAATCTTTTCATATCAAATTTATAACACATACATAATGATAAATCCAATGGTCTATATAAAAATACATCTTTTGGTTGTTACTAGCATGCGAAAAAATCTATACAATAAAGACACACAGAAGGGAATGAATTAGTGGGAATTACTATAGATAATCAAACAGAAAATAGAACAATAGCAGATATTACTGTTACAACTATAAACGAAGACGAAGCTTACAAACTTTGTGTTAAAGCAGATGCTTTAAGATTGGCTAACATGTTTCAAGAATCAATTCCAAAATATTTACGTTCAATCTTTTATAAACGTGATTATGTTGATTCTTATTATGGTTTAGCACTATCTTATAAAGGTGTAAAAAATTATGAAAAGGCAATTGAAACATTAGAAAAAGCTTTATCTTGTGTGCAAGACGATTTTTCAATTTATTATGAATTGGGTATTTGTCATTTGTTAAATGGTACACCTTGCCCTGCAATTAAATGTTTGATTAAGTCAATTCAACTAAATCCAGATAATTTAAATGCTCAAGTTCAATTGGCTTTAGCTCATGAACTGGTTGGTGAACAAGAATTAGCTTTAATGATTTATCAACGTATTATTGAAGTTGCTCCTGATTTTTTAAAAGCTTATAAACATAAAGCAGCGTTGTTAATGTCATTAGATCAATACAAAGATGCAAGTACTGTTTTTAACAATATTTTAAAAGTTAAACCATCTTACGCTAAAGCGTTATTAGGTATTGGCATTTGTTTTGACAAGTTAAAACGTTCAGTTGATGCAATGAGATACTACAAAAAATTTATTGAACGAAAACCTGAATCATCTCACGCTCCATTTGTAGAGAACAGATTATTCAAGCTAAAGAATTCACGTCCGAAAGAAAGACGTTTTAGCTTGGTAACTAACCCAATGAACGCTTAGTTTAGCGTTGAAGTTCGAATATCTTGAATTGGCTCGGATATAACTTGTCAAAGTGAAGTGTATTATCTTCTACTTTGTAGTCTTGCTTTTCAAAATCTTCGCCATTAAATTGATGTTCGCAAGTCACTGTATAATCTGCAGGAAGTGTGATAGTTTTGTCAAAAATATCTTCACCGTATTTTTCAATTGTAACTTGATTACCGTTTTCATCTGTTTCGTTAAATTTTTCAGTTGGAGCTTTGTAATTTGCAACAATTAAAAGTGCTGTCTTTAATGTTTCTTTTGTAATAAGCCATGCCACAAATCCGTCATCTTCTTGCAATATTATTTGTGCTTCACCTTCTGTAACAACTTCAAAACTTTTTGCAAGTCTGTTTACAGAGTCAAAACGGTTAAAGAAATGGTAATTTTTATTTCTTTTCATTGAAATTTCATTACCAACAGTTTTTTCAACTTCTTTTTGTGTAAAAGATTCATCCCCGTCAACGTACATAACCGGTCTGTTTGCATATTTACCGCCTGATAAGAATTTGTATTTGAACCACTTGAAGATAGCGCCATTTTCACCCAATTGTGTAGGGTATCTGTCAAATACTGGAAATTCTCCATCTTGGTTGTTGTATGTTTTTAATACAGACACGTAATTTTTGTTTTTTAAGCCTACGTTGTAATTTGTCAATTCTTGATTATCTTCTGTAATTGCTTCAGGTGTTTTTTCTGACTGACAAGGAATGTCGTTACCCCATAGTAAGTCAAAATGCATATCCTCGTGATATTCTTTGTAATATTTATCCCATAACATATATTCTGCAAGTGTTGCAAAATAAGGTATTTTAGCCTTCATATGTTTGTTTAATTCACCTAAAACAAATGAAGGTGCTCTATAGCTAATTGGTACACCATTTGTTGCAGAAACTTTGTCTACGATATGGTCTACGTGGTCAACTCTAAAACCGTCAAAACCGTATTCTGATTGGAATTTTTCAAGATGTTTAATGTAAAAATTAATTACTGGCTTGTTATACCTACCATTTTCCAAATACACAAAGTAATATGGTGTTTGACAATCAAGGTTCGCAAGTGAAGTTACGTCTTTACCGTCTACATCGTAATGTTTGAATATCGGATACCCACCACATTCACTCATTTTGTAAAATACAGGAACTCCAGCTGAGCACCAAGCACCTCCGCACATTGTCCATAAACCCGCAGATGTTAGAGCATTTATAACTACACCGCTATCTATAATGTCGTGTTCCTCAAGATGCTTTGATACTTTTATATTTAATGCTTTTGCTATGATTTCCTTAGCTTGTTTTACAAGTTTTTCTTGAGTTTTCTTTTCTGACATTTCATTTGAAATTTGTTTTCTGTAATCAACTAATTTTAAATTGATTTCATCGCAAATTTCTCTGTAAGTTGTGCTAATTTCTCCTGCACCGCTTTTTAGCATTTGTTTGTATAAATCTTTTGCAATTTTTATATCTTCGTTTGAATGACTATCATCCAATTCTAAAGAATCAACTTTGTTGCAGATTTTTTCGATTAATTCATTAATGTTGTACCAACGTGCGATTTGAGGGGTTGTAAGTACAACTTTTTCAAATCTGCCTGCTTGAGGTAAAACATCATATATCACGGGGTGACCTGCTAATTGAGCAAATTCAATGAACAATTGAACTTGTTGTTTTACGTTATAATTTAAAGTTTTTTCAATATTTTCATCATTTAATTTTGGGCTAACGTCGCTACTTGTTGGTAAATAAGCGCAACCGAAGTCACGAGGCTGAAATGGAATTAAATAAACTGTTGTATTAAAGATGTTTCTTTTTAAGTCCCCTGTTGGTAAAATTAAAATTTGTTTAACCCAATCGAAAAATTTTCCAGGAGTTTCGGAATAGTTACCATTACCAAGAGCTGCAAGGTTTATTAATTTTATGTCATGACCTTCTTTTTTTAACCAGTCTGAGTTTTTAACGTTATTTCTTGCAAGAGGGCTTATTTGATTATTTTCAAAGCTGAATTTACCGTCTTTAAATATACCGTTATCTTCCCATTTAACTTCCAATGCGCAAAGTGTTTCTGCGGCTGAAAGTTCTTCCAATGCTTTTAGGTAAGGATAATTTAGATATCCATATTTTTTTACAATACCTCTTAATTGAGCTTTGCGCTCTTCCGAAAGTTCATTAAAGTGAGTATATTCCTTTAATTTTGCGTAAACCTCATTTAGAAATTCATCTTTTCTAACTTCTACTTTTTTATCGAATAATTTAAACATGACTTAACATCCTTTGTTGTTATTCTAGCACATGACATAAGCTTTTAAGCAATTCTAATAAGTTTTCGTAACATTAGTTTATTATATTTATGTTTATTGTATTATTGTAGTGTAAGTGTTTATTTTGAAAGGAAGGTTTATAAATGAAACAATTAAACGAATACATCGAACACACTTTGTTGAAACAAGATGCAACAAAAGAACAATTTTTGCAATTATTTAAAGAAGCAAAAGAACATAAATTTTTAGGTGTTTGTGTTAACCCTGCTTATGTAAAATTAGCAAAAGAAAACTTAGAAGGTTCTGATGTAAAAATTGTTACTGTTGTAGGTTTCCCTTTAGGTGCAAGCGATTCAAACGTTACAGCTTTTGAAGCAAAAACAGCTATTGAACAAGGTGCAGATGAAATTGATATGGTTATGAATGTTTCAGCAATGAAAAATAAAGATTATGACTACATTGTAAATGATGTTAAAACTGTTAAAGCTGCTTGTGGCGACCACAAATTAAAAGTTATTTTAGAAACAGACTTGTTAACTAAAGAAGAAATTGCTAAAGCTTGTGAATTATGTGTAGAAGCAAAAGCTGACTTAGTTAAAACTTCAACAGGTTTCGTTAAAGGTGGCGTGGGTGCTAAACCTGAAGATGTAAAAATTATGCATGATATCGTAGCTCCACACGGTATGGAAGTTAAAGCTTCTGGTGGCGTACGTTCAAAAGAAGATGCAATGGCTGTTATTGAAGCTGGTGCAACTCGTATCGGTACAAGCTCTGGTATCAAAATTGTTTCTTAGTTTTATAACTGAAATATAAACAATTTTCTTAATAAACCTTCCAAAAACTTGGAGGGTTTATTATTTTTATTATATTATATTAATGTCTTGACTATTATAAAGGTATCGCAATGGGTGATGAAGACAAGCAGTTTGATGCAACCCCCAGAAAACTTGAGCAAGCAAGAAAAGAAGGGCAGGTTGTAAAATCTAAGGACTTCTCAACAGCTATTTCACTGTTGGTACTTTTTACTGCAATTAATGGCTTGGCACCTTTTATATGGCAACAAATTACCCAGTTGTTTGTACTCTTATATGAACAGATTCCAAACGCACACCTTGATACTGTAGGTTTGCCATATATTTTGACTATGACGTTAATCCCGACAATTTTAATTATCGGTCCAATTTTGTTTTTAGCTTGGTTAATGGCAATTCTTGCCGATTTTATTCAAGTAGGTCCTTTGGTTGCAACGGCTCCATTGATGCCAAAGTTAGATAAGCTTAATCCGACAAAATATTTCAAAAATATTATGTCCGTAAAAACTATGTTTGAGCTGGTTAAAAATATTCTAAAAGTACTTATATTAGGCTTTATTGGTTGGTCTGTATATTCAGCACACTTAGCGGATATTTTAAGATTAGCTTCAATTGATAATAATTTTGCTGTAATGATGGAATTTGGTAAGTTAATTGTAGAATTTATCTTTAAGGCTTGCCTAGCTTTCTTGGTAATCTCTGCAGCTGATTATGGTATGACAAAATGGAAATTCTTAAAAGACCAAAAGATGTCATTTAAAGAGATTAAAGATGAATATAAAAACACTGAAGGCGATCCAAATGTAAAAGCCGCACTTCGTCAACGTCGTATGCAAATGTTGCAAAAAGGTATGATGGATGCAGTACCGGAATCAGATTTTGTTGTAAGAAATCCAATCCATGTGGCATGTGCTTTAAAATACGATCAAAAAGAGATGGAATGTCCGGTTTTAACGGCCAAAGGCACTGAGATGATTGCAAGAAAAATTATTGCAATAGCAGAAGAACATAATATTCCGGTAATTGATAATCCTCCTGTAGCAAGGGCATTGTACCGTATCGTAGATGTCAATCAGTACATCCCGCCTGAATTATACAAGGCTATTGCAGAAATTTTAATTTTTGTGTATAATCTAAAGAAGAAACCAAATTAATTGAAAAAAGGTTTGAGTTAACTAGTTAAAAAGAAGCATATGCAAAATAATACAAAGTTAAAAGAGTACATAGATATCGTTCAAAAGGTTGCTAAAGTCGAGCACCGTCGTATCCCTGCGCACATGGTAGAATACGAAGAACTTGTTAGTATTGGTATTATTGCCGTTCAGTCTATGATTAAAGATAAAACCGATGAAGAGATGGAACGTTATAACTCAGCTTATATCGGTACCGCTGTTCGTTGGGCTATTAGAAATGAGTTAAGAAATCGTTACAAATGGTATTCTTTAAAACATAAGAAAGAAGAAGGTGAAGGCGAAGAAGTTGCTGAAACTAATGATGATGGTATTGAAGTAACACCATCAAAAGTAAGAGAAGCTGTTTATGAAACTATCTTATCTATTGATAGTTTGGCTATGGCAAATTCTGATAATGATTCTCCGTTCGATTTCGTTAAAGATACAAAGGCTATGCCTGATGAAGCGGCTGAAATTGGCGAAATGAGTCGTATGATTAAAGAAGCGATTGCAACTCTTCCGCAAAAAGATAGAACAATCGTTGAATATCGTTTCTATAGAAACATGCAAGTAAAAGAAATTGCAAGACAAGTAGGTTTGTCTTCATCTCGTATTACTCGTATTGTTCAAGCTTCTCTAAATACAGTTAGAGAGTATTTAGAAGCTCACGATCAACACGATTTTTAATCTCTTAAATTATATCGCCTGTTAAAAATTCTTGTCCGTCAACAACAATAGCTCCATTGTCGGTAATTTTTTCTGCAATGCCTTTTACTGTGGTTGCAAAATTTTTAATGGTAACTTCTTTGCCAATAAAGTTTGCATAGCTTTCATATTCTTTTTTTATTGATATGAAGCCCAATTTTAAAAAGTTTTCATAATCATTAAAGAAATTTTGACATAATTCGTCTAAAAAAATATTTTTGTCTATTGGTTTACCGGTTTCGATATTTAGTGCTGTAACTTCTTTGTCAATTTGTTTGAAATCTTCGGTTTTTGCGTTAAGATTTAAACCAATTCCAATGACTAAACCTTTTAGTTTGCCTTCACTCATTACACTTTCGGCTAAAATGCCCGAAATCTTTTTACCATTAATTAAAATGTCGTTAGGCCATTTGATTTGTGGTGTAATGTCATATGTTTCAAATGTCTTTGCCAGTTTTAAGGCTGTATATTGTGTAAGATTTGAATATACAGGTTTTAAATCCTTGCTTGGTTTTAAAACGATTGATACAAATAAGTTTTCATTGCCCAAATCAACCCATGCACGGTTAAAACGACCTCTGCCATTTGTTTGTTTTGAAGTGTATATTACCGTTTTGTTCTTAATATTGTTAATATGTTCTTTTGAGTATAGATTTGTTGAATTTACTATATTTAAGTGCTTTTTAATCATAGTATTAATTTATAACAAATATGAAAAATTTGCGAATTTTTTTAGGTCGTTGTACAATTATCGTAATTAGTATAAGAATAAACATGAAAGTTTGATATGAGTGAAGGACATTGGATAGCAAATATTGGAAATATGTCATTTAACATGGATACTATCGTAACTATGTGGGTAGCAATGGCTGCGATTTTGATTTTCGCATTTGTTGCAACACGTAAGTTGTCAGTAATTCCTACAAAACTACAAGCTTTTTGTGAAACCCTGATGGGATTTTTCTGGGGGCAGGTAGACCAAATGATTGGTGCAGAAGGTAGAAAGCATGTTCCAATCGTTGCATCGTTGTTCTTGTTTATTGTTGTAGCAAACTTGATGGGACAAATCCCAATGAGAATAATTCACTTGCAATCAGGTGAGTTAGCCTCTCCTACAAACGATATTAATATGACAGCTGCAATGGCAATTATTGTTCTAATTTATTACTTGGCTGTTGGTATTAAAAAGAAAGGTGTACATTTCTTTTATCATGGACTTAGTTTCCCTGGTATAGTAATGTTCTTGATTGATATTTTGGATATGATTACAAGACCGTTCAGCTTGGCTCTTCGTCTATTTTGTAACATATTCGTAGGTGAAGTTCTAGTTGGTGTAATGTTAGGTATTTTTGCATACTTCTTACCATTACCAATTATGTTCTTCGAAGTATTTGTAGCTTTCGTTCAAGCCTTAGTATTTATGATGTTAACAATTGCATATGTATCTATGGCTGTTAATGAAGAAGAATAATTTAAGAAATTAATTAAATAAAGGAGAAAAAAATGGCAGACGTTAAAACAATTTCAGACTTAGCTCAATTAGGCGCAGGTGTTGCAATCGGTTTCGGTGCAGTTGGTGCAGGTCTTGGTATCGGTATCGCTACAAAAGGTTTATTAGAAAGTATTTCAAGACAACCTGAAATCGCTGGTAAAGCAGTTGGTTTCTTCCTAATGGGTGCAGCTTTATCAGAAGCTTGTGCATTGTATGCATTATTCATTGCAATGAATTTAGTAGGTCTTGTTTAATTTTATAAATTAGGCATATAGCTTAAAGGATTAATGATGGAATTTAATGCAACATTTTTAGTATCAGCGGTAAGTTTTGTTATATTCACTATTTTAATGAATATGATATTCTACAAACCATTACAGCGAATTGTCGACAAAAGACAAAGATTTTTAGATTATAATTATTACTTGGCGAAAAGTAATACCGCAAAATCTGAAGCTTTGTTGAAAGACAGAGAAGAAAAGTTGGATGGCGCTTTTGCTAATGCTAAAAATTTGATTAATGAAAAATCTGATGAAGCTAATGCTAATAAAGATGAGCAAACAGCTAAAGCACGAAAAGAATCTCAAAAACATCTTGATGCTAGTAGAAAATACTTCAAAAATGCAACCAAATCAGCAAATGAAGAGTTAAGAAATCAAGTTGTTAGTTTAGCTCAAGACATTTCGGATAAGTTTTTAGTAAATCATGATCAAATCAAAGATGTTGATGCTGATTTGATTAACAAATATATGCAAGGATAACTATGGAATTTTGGAACGTAATTGTACAATCAAATACTTTTAATTTCTTAATCTTTATTGGATTATTTGCTTTATTGTTTAAGAAGATTAATTTGGGTGCAATGATGGATAGTTTGCAGGCAAAAGTTATGGTGTTAATTGAAGATGCTAAAAGAGCTAAAGACGATTCTATCAATGAGTTAAAGAAAACTCAAGAAGTTTCATCAAAAGTTCCGTTGGAAGTTAAAAATATCCTTGATAATGCAGAGGTTACTGCGGACAGATTGGGTAAGAGAATTCTTGAAGATGCAGAAAAGCAAGTAAATAGTATTTATAAAAATACCGATGGTGTTGTTGAATCGGAAGGTCAAAAAATTATCTCAACACTTTCTAAAAAAACAGCTCTTGCATCTTTGGAACTAGCTAAAGCTCATATCGTAAAAACTTTGCAAGTGAAACCTCAATATCACGCTAAGTTTATTGAAGACAGTATTAATGAATTGGACGGGTTTAACATATAATGAGTAACGATAAAAATATTTTAATAGCAGAAAGATATGCTCAATCTTTAATTGATTTGGGCAAAAATAATGACTTGTCTTATGTTGCGATAGCTACAGATTTAGCAGCAATTCAGTTAATTTTGAATCGTTCTAAAGATTTATATGATGCTCTTACAAATCCATTAGTTAATGTCGATGACAAAGAAAATATTATTGATTCTGTATTTGTAAAAGATGTAGATAAGTTAATTATTAATTTTCTAAAGCTGTTGGTCGAAAGAAATCGTTTCAATTTAATCTATGATGTTATTGCAAAATTTAACTTGCTTTTAGATGATGTAAATAATGTTGCCAGAGTTGAAGTTGTTTCAGCTGTAAGTTTAAATGAAAATGAAAAAAATATTATTCTTGAAAAGTTATCTCAAAAAATTAGAGATAAACAAATTTCTGTGAAATATTCAGTTGATGAATCAATTATCGCTGGATTAGTATTCAAACTTGGTGATGATGTACTTGATACATCAGTTTCCCACCGATTAGAAGAATTACAAAAGTCAATTATAAAATAATAAAAGAGGATAAATTATGGTAGCAATTAAACCAGATGAAATTAGTTCAATAATCCGTGACAAGATTAAGAACTACGAAACAAAAACAGAAGTATCAAATGTCGGTTCAGTCCTTGAAGTAGGTGACGGTATCGCTCGTGTTTACGGTTTAAGAAATGTAATGTCAGGCGAACTTGTTGAATTTGAAGACGGTAAAGGTACTTTAGGTATCACAATGAACCTTGAAGAAGATAACGTTGGGGTTGTAATTTTAGGTGATTATACTCATATTAAAGAAGGTATGACAGTTAGAACAACTTCAAGAATTGCCTCAGTTCCTGTAGGTGAAGGTCTAATCGGAAGAATTATTAACCCAACAGGTCAACCTATTGACGGTAAAGGTGAAATTAAATCAGATAGAACAATGCCTATCGAAAAAGTTGCTCCGGGGATTGTTGCAAGAAAATCTGTACACGAACCTTTACAAACTGGTTTAACTGCAATTGATGCTTTAACTCCAATCGGACGTGGTCAACGTGAACTTATTATTGGTGACCGTCAAACAGGTAAAACAGCTATTGCAATTGATACAATCATTAACCAAAAAGGTCAAGATGTAATTTGTATTTATGTCGCAATTGGTCAAAAAGCTTCAACAGTTGCTCAATTAGCTAAAGTTTTAGAAAATCACGGTGCAATGGATTACTCAATTATCGTTTCAGCTACTGCAAACGATGTTGCTCCGTTACAATATATTGCTCCATTTGCCGGTTCTGCTATAGCAGAAGGTTTCTTGGAACAAGGTAAACACGTTTTAATCATTTATGATGATTTGACTAAACACGCTCAAGCTTACCGTGCAATGAGTTTGTTATTGAAAAGACCACCAGGACGTGAAGCTTACCCTGGAGATGTATTCTACTTACACTCTAGATTGTTAGAACGTGCTGTTAAATTGAATGACCAATTGGGTGCTGGTTCAATTACAGCTCTTCCAATCATTGAAACTCAAGCGGGTGACGTTTCAGCGTACATTCCAACAAACGTAATTTCAATTACAGATGGTCAAATCTTCTTGGAATCAGGTTTGTTTAACGCAGGTATCAGACCTGCTATCAATGCTGGTATTTCCGTATCACGTGTAGGTGGTGCTGCTCAAACTAAAGGTATTAAGCAAGTTGCAGGTAAGTTAAGACTTGACTTAGCTCAATTTAGAGAATTAGAAGCATTTGCTCAATTTGCATCTGACTTGGATCCTGCGACTAAAAAACAATTACTTCGTGGTGAAAAACTTACAGAAGTATTGAAACAACCTCAATATATGCCATTAAGCGTTGCAAAACAAGTTTCTATCTTGTTTGCGGCAAACGAAGGCTTCTTAGATGAAGTTGATAATAAATCAATGGTAAAATACAAACGTGAATGGTTTGATTATTTTGAAGACAATCTACCGGATTTGGCAAAACGCTTAAACGAAGGTTCTGCATTATCTGATGAAGATAAGACAGCATTAAGAAATGCATTAGAAAGCTTCGGTAAGACATTTGTTAAGTAATAGGATAAATACCAATGGCAAATTTAAAAGATATTAAAACAAGAATACTAAGTGTTCAAAACACGAAAAAAATTACTCGTGCGATGAAGATGGTTGCTGCAGCGAAGGTAAAAAGGGCTGAAACTACCGTTAAATATGCAAGACCTTTTGCTGAGGAATTAATGGTAATCTTCAGAAGAATGCTTTCTGCGGTAAATGGTGAATATTCTTTAGAAAATTTGCACGTTAAAAAAGCAATTGATAATTATGCTGTATTGTTAGAGAAACGAGAAATAAAGTCGGTTGGCTTAGTTGTAATGACTTCAAACAAAGGTTTAGCAGGTGCTTATAATGCAAATATTATCCGTAGAACTTTGTCTATGGTTGATGAATACAATGAAAAAGGCATTGCCGTTAAATTGTTTGTTGTTGGTCAAAAAGGTATTAGTGGTTTAAAACGTAAAATTGCTAACAAAAACTGTGAAATCTTGAAGACGTATTTGAGTGTAGCTAACAATGTAACTTCTACAGGTGCATTGCTTATTGCTGAAGACTTAGCTGACTATTTTGTTGATAATAAAATTGATAAAATTGAAGTTTTAACTACACGATTTAAAAATATGATGTCTTATTCGGTTCAGAATTGGGAAGTTTTACCTTTATCTCCTGAAATTGAAGAAAACGACGGTAAAGGCGGAATTGATCCATTGATGTTATTTGAACCGAATGTTCACGGTATTTTACAATCTTTGGTTCCAATGTTTATTACAAACATTATTTATCAAGCGTTATTAGAGGCTCAAGCAAGTGAATTAGCTTCTCGTATGACGGCAATGTCTGCAGCGTCAAATAATGCGGAAGAAATGATTAGATTATTGTCGATAGATTATAATAAAGCTCGTCAATGGGCTATTACTCAAGAACTTGTAGAAATTGTTTCTGGTGCGAATGCATTAAAATAATATGTAAAATGAGCATAAGAATTCTAAGTATTAAAAAGGCGGATTTTGAATTTTCAAAATCCGCCTTTTATTATGATGTCATTCTTGTAAACTAAGCTTGTTGTGCTTGAGCTTGAGATAGAATTTTAGGAGCGTTTTCGTTGATGTAAGCAATTAGGTCATTTAATTTTGAAATGTATTCATTTCTCATTTTAGCTTCTTTAGGTGCTTTAGTTAAGTTTAAGCCACCAACGAAGTTTGCTTTATTTTGAACGATACTTACAACTGTGCCTAAGGTTTCAGCGTTAAGAGCTGATTTTAATTCATCAAGTTCGCCAATGTTTTTCATTTCAAGTTGCATAGCTTTGTCGTTAATACCTAAATGGTTCATTAATTGAAGAGTATTTTCGACACCGCCTGTTTCTTGAGATTTATTGATGAATGAATACAAGCCTTCATCAGTACTTAAATCGTGAGCTCCGCCTTGTTCATCCCATTCTTTTGGTGTTGAAATCTTAGCTAAGTCTTTGCCCATTTCTTGGATATGACCGCTTTGAGCATCACCAATCATTTGAACAGCCATATCAAATTTAGCCAATTCGTAGCAACCTTTGACCATATAGCCTTCGTAAACTTGAGCCATTTGTTTCTTAGCTGGATCTTCAGATTTTGTTAATCTTACGAATTCTTTTAATAATTCTTTTGGATTGTTCAAAATGTGATATTTATTGAAGCTTTCTTCAAATCTTTTGTATTGTTCATCTGTATTTTTACCTTTAATTGCAGCAGATAAGTAGTTGTTTAATTCTTTTGTAACAACTTGTCTGTGTTGAGGTTCGATGTTAGCTTCAATGAATGTCTTTTTACCTGATGCGATATCAGCTAATTGGTTTTTCATTGCAGTTGAAATTTGTTCGTCTGTCAAACCTTGTTTATCCATTTTGCCGTCTTGCATTTGTTTTAATGCGTTAACTAATTCAACACCTTGTTTTAAAGTGTTAGAGAAACTATTTGCAAGTTTAGAAGTTTCTTCTTTTGTTGTTAATTGGCAATCCGGATAAGCTGCACGAACACCGTGTTGTTTGTACATTTTATTCTTTATTTGACGAATTTCTTTTGTTGCATTTAGGTTATCCCAGTCACGTTGCAACATAAAGTATGCTTCTTCAAATGAGTCGCCTTTATCAGTTAACTTAATGTTATCTTGAAGTGAGTCCATAAACATCATATTTTTCAATAATTTGTTTGGTTCAGGTTCAAGACCTTTAATTTGTCGTGCAACATCAAACGGAGTTACTGTTTTAACGCTTAAATCTTCATCTGAAGCTGATTTTGCAAGTTTTGTAAGACTTTCAAGATTCATTCCTTGAATTTCATTAAATCTGGCAACAAATTCTTTGTTATCTTTTGGATCGAACTTAGCATCAATAAAGTGTTTTACAACTTCAAAGTTTTTATCTTCGATTGTATCAATATTCTTTTCTGTTAAGTTGTATTTGCTACCGTTTAACATTATTTCAGTTAATGCATTCATAGCCTTTTCTCTAGTGAATGACATTTTTGCTGAAATTTGTTTCAAGTAACCTTGTGTACGTTTATGAGCTTTTGATACATCTGCATCAGAATGGATGTTATCTAAGTCTTTCATAACTTCTTTTTCGATAGCATCTTTAGTTTCGCCTGCGTTTTCAGCACGTTCCATAATCTTGTCTAAATATTCAGTCGGAACATTTTTAGCCGCTTGCATAACTTGTGCAATGCTACTCATTTTTACTTGAGGTCCAACAAAAGCGTTTTGTACAAGGCTTTGTGCAGATGATGTCATGTCGTTGTTTGTTGTTTGTAAGATACCATCAAAGAACATTTTGAATTTTTCGCCTTTAATAGCACCGGCTTTGTACTTGAAGTCATCTACAAGAACACCATTTTGCCAAGCGTTGTTTGTGATGTAACCGTCTTCGCCACCACGTCCGCATTGGTAATCAGTTCTTAATAAGCCTTTTGAGTCTAACCAAGTTTTCTTGTGTTCGCAAGCGCCCCAAGTGTTATCGTGCATGATTGCATCTTTAACTTCAACTTTACCGGTTGTTGGGTCTTTTACCAACAATGGAGCAACATCTGCGATATATTGAGCGTGTCCGCCGTGGTCGTTGTGGTAAACAGAAGTTCCTGAAATACCTGAGTGTTTGCCTGTTTTGATTTTTTCAGCTGTTTTTTCAACGCTTTCTTCTGCGTAGTAAGGTTTACCTGTCATTTGTTCTAAGATACGAATTTCTTGAGGTGTGCATAACCCTGATGAGCCTTCTTTATTTACCCATACAGAACCTTTTTCCGCGCCGATTTTCTTAGCAAGCTCGTTTAATGGCTTTTCTAATTCTTTTTGTTTTGCTGCTGTTTCCTTTTTAACTTCTGTGTACATTTTGTTAATGTTTTTAGCAACTTTGTCTAAGGCAGATTTTTCATTGTCAGTCATTTCATATAGACCTTCCATGTTTAACTTTTCGCCTTTAACTTCTGCTTTTTCAACTACAGCTGCATATTTTGCAATTTTGTTGTATTTGTCTTGCATACTTCTTAAAATTGGTTCTGATACAACTTTGCCTTCTTCTTCGTATTTTTTCATAACGTCTGCTTTAGTTGCATCTTTACCTAAACCATATTTTTTAACTTCTTTTTCTAAGTTTTCAGGAATATCAAGTTTTAAATCTTGTGCCGTTCTGTAAGATGCTGCAGCTTCCCATAATGGTTTATATAATTTTTTCATTTTTGCTTCAGGTGATTTTGGAAGAACTTCTTTGTTCATAGCTTCGGTTGTTTCGTTAGAAAGTTCAAACATATTGAAAATATTCTTCATTCTAGAATCAATATCTTCTTGTTTTACGTTTGGATTTTCAGCTTTAATGAAGTTTGACATTTTTTGCATCTTCATTGATTCTTCTTCGTAGTCGTAGAAGTGTAAATTATCAGATTGAGCACCTTTTACAACATTCATTTTTAAGAATCTGTTAACAACACTGTTCATTTCTTCGTCTGATTTTTCAGGCATTAATGCTTTTAATTCTGTTGTTAAAGCTTTGTTAGCTTTTACAACTGTTTGAGCATTGAAACGAGCATTTTGTCTTTGTTCAACGGCTTCTTTTTCACGTTTTTCCATACCGTTCTTAGTTGCTTTAATAAAGTCTTCAGCTTTTTCTAATGCTCTTAAGTAATTTTGATGAGGAACTAATTTAGGATCATCTAAATCTCTCATATAGTGACCATCGTGGAATGTGTCAAAATATTTTTTATCAAAAGCAGAAAAATGTGTAGTTTGGACATCGCCTCTACCTGTGTTTCCTGCAATATTCATCCATTGTAATGCTGAAGCATCAAGGATTCTGTAACCTTTGTCATCTGCATAATCAAAATCAACCTCTGTTTTTGGAACTGAAATTTTTGCATCTGTGCCAAGTTTAGAAGGATCATAAACCTTCATTTCAGGTTTGTTATTAAGTTCTTCCATAATCATAGTTACGTACTTATCTTTGTATTCGTAAGCCATAACTTTTCTTGATGTTGAAATAGCGGCACACATACCGTGGTGACGTTGGTCAGTTGTTTTGATTGTAGGTTTATCTGATTCAGCTGTTTTTACAACTAAGTCGTTAAGTAATTCACCTAAAACTTGAGGTTTTTTATCTTTTAATTGAGGATTAATTTTGTATTCAGGGCTCATTAATTTGTTTAATTTTTCAAGACAAGATTTCTTTTCTTTAGTTGTAATTTCTGTTGAAATTACGAAATAATCAAGGTTTTTAGCAATATTTTTTACAGCATCGATTTTAGAATCATTCATAGCTTGAGGTAAACCTTTAGTTTTCAAAAGGTTGTTTCTTAAATCCATAATTGCTTTTTCATCTTTTGACATTTCTTGTTTGTCAATAAATGTAGCTTTAAATTGTTCTTGTAACTTAGCTTTGTTTGGAGAGTCAGTATTTTCTAAAGCTTTAGCTGTTGCATTTTGAAGTTTAGCTTTCCATTCGTTGTTAGATTTTTTATCATCTAATTCAAAACTTGTACCATATCTTAAGCCTTGAGCAACGTTCATTAAAAACTTAATATTTTCTTCTGATGAATCTTCTGCTAAATTTTCAATCGCATTGTTAATATTACGTTGATTGTTTAGAGTAAGTGCATCACCTTGTTGTTTTAACTGTTCTACAGTATTTTTATCTTGTCTTTTACCTAAAAATGAAACTTGAAACATAAAAATTCCCCTAAATTTAGTACCATATATTATTCCTGTCTTATTTTACTACAATCTTCGTAATTTGTTAAGCAAAAATTTCTTAAAAACCTTTTAAGTTAACACTTTTTTACAAATTTTATTTCAAAAAATAAAGCGGATTTTGAGGAACTCAAAATCCGCCTTAAAAATATCTATTGAATCAATTATTCAACAACAATAGCGCCAACTGGGCATGATTCAGCAGCTTCTTTTACTGAATCTTCGTTAGCAGCAACTTCAGCTTCGTTAACTTTAGCCATGTCTTCTACTGTGAAAACTTTGTCACAAATTGATTCGCATGCGCCACATGCAATGCAGCTATCTTCAACTCTTACGTTCATATTTTTCTCCTTTTTACTATGTTATACCGTAATTCGATTTACATTATAAATCAAAAAAATTAAAAAATCCATTCTTTTACAAATTTAGCTACAGAGTCTAGTCCATCTAACACACCTAAATCTTTAGGTTGTAATTTTTTGCTGTAAATAAGAATTGGAACATATTCACGAGTGTGGTCGGTACCTGGAACTGTTGGATCACAACCGTGGTCTGCAGTAATGATTAAGTAATCATCTTCACCCATAGCATCGATGAATTTAGGAATGTAAGTATCAATTTCTTCGATAGCTTTACCATAACCTGCTGCATCGTTTCTGTGTCCAAATAGCATATCTGTATCTACAAGGTTAGTGAAGATTAAAGATTTATCAGCGTTAGGAACTGCTTTGTATTCAATTGATTTCAAATCAAGAGTGTTGTTGATAGCTTTCAATGTTAATTCTAAACCTTCTTTGTTAGAACCTGTGTGAATAGCGTGAGTTACACCTTGTTTGCAGAAGATATCTTCAATCTTACCAATTGCAATAACTGTACCGTTAGCCTTTTCAACGTCTGTAAGCATTGTATCTTGGTCTGGAGCAAGAACGTAGTCACGTCTGTCTTTACCGATACGAGTTGGAACTCCATCTACTAGGTGGTAAGGTCTTGCAATTACACGAGATACTGTTACTCCTAAATCATCAAACATTTTTCTTGCGATTTGACACCATTCATATAATGTTGTTAATGGGATTAAATCTGTATCAACTGCAATTTGGAATACGCTGTCTGCAGAAGTGTAGATGATTGGGTATTTTGTTGCGTGGTGTTCGTCGTTGTAATCAACGATTACTTTTGTACCACTTGCTGCACAGTTAGCTAAAACGCCACCGCAGTTTGTTCTTTTTACGAATTCGTCAATAATTTCTTGAGGGAAACCTGTTTGTGTGAATGTTTTAAAAGCTTCTTTTAAAACGATGCCAGCCATTTCCCAGTGACCAGTTGTTGTATCTTTACCGTTTGATTTTTCTTTCATTGTACCGTATTGACCGATTGGGTTTGCTTCTTTAGCAATTCCTTCAAAGTCTTGTATATTACCTAAACCTAATTTAGCAAGGTTAGGAACATTTAAACCGTGATTGAATTTGCAAACATTTTTCAATGTGTTACATTCTGGAATGTCGTTAAAATCTCTACAATCAGGCATTGCACCGATACCCATAGAGTCGATAACTACTACAATTGCTCTTTTCATGTTTTTAATACCTTTCTTTTAAATAAAAACTCCTGATTAAAATATACCATGAAAAAAAATTTTGTGTTAGCATAAAATTAAGAGAAAACACATAGGAAAATTTAGAGGTACATATGCAAGCACGTAGAGCGGCAAGAGAATTAGCGTTAATTCTATTTTCACAATTTGATAAAGTAATTTCGAAGTATTCAACAGATGATTTTAATGAAATTTTATTAAAATCAGTAAGAATTTTAACAAATAATGCAAGTAATGATTTAAAACTTACAATCGGACCATTAATTGATATGAAACAATATCTTGATGAATACGAAGCAAACGACAAATCTAACTTACAACGACCTTTAGAAGCGAAAAATTTGCCTGTGCCACTTCCAATGACATCAGATATGAAGGATAAAATTGATGAGTTGTTAGACATCGCAGAAAAAGCATTAATGGCTTTGGAAATTGCAGAATTTACAACTTTAGAAAATAAAACAGATGTTCAAGCTTACACTGTAAAAATTGCAGAGGCTTACAAACAACATGCAGAAGAAGTTGATAATTTAATAAAAAACCACGCTAAAGGTTGGGATTTTGACAGATTAGTAAAAGTAGACAAAGATATTTTAAGAATTGCAATTTCAGAATTATTGTATGTTGAACAAGTTCCACACAAAGTTGTAGTAGATGAAGCTGTAGAATTAGCTAAAAAATACTCAACAGAAGACAGTTCAGCTTTCGTAAACGGTTTGTTGGCAAAGGTAATTTTCGAAAACGGTATTAAATAATGTTCGGATTTTTTTCAAATACTTTTGATAACTTAAAGAATGCGGTTTCAAAAACGGCGAAAACTTTAGTTGGAAATGTTGTTGATACTGTTCAAGACGAAAAAGAATTTTCAGACTTTGTCTTAGAGGATATGGAAGATTTACTAATTAGCGCAGATTTGGGTGTTAATTATGCCTCTGAACTTGTGGATAACTTGAGAAATCAAACAAAAATCAGACCAAGTGAAGTTAAAAACTACTTAAAAACTTCATTTTTAGATACCTTAACAAAGGCCGGTGATACAAAGTTAAATATCACAGACGGATTGAATATCTTGTTTATAACTGGTGTTAATGGTGTTGGTAAAACAACCTTGATAGGTAAGTTAGCTTATCAATTCAAACAAGGCGGTAAAAAAGTTCTTGTTGCTGCCGCTGATACTTTTAGGGCTGCAGCAGAAGAACAACTTGATATTTGGTCAAAAAGAGCCGGGGCTGATATTGTTAGAAAAGACAAAGGCGATCCGGCAGCGGTTGTTTATGAAGCAATTGAAAAGGCTAAAAACGAAAACTATGACATTCTTCTTGTTGATACTGCAGGAAGATTGCAAAACAAATTTAACTTAATGGAAGAACTTTCAAAAATTAAGTCTGTAATAGATAAAAAAGCGCCGGAGGCATTAAGAGAATGTATCTTGGTGTTAGATGCAAATACAGGTCAAAACGGTTTGCAACAAGCAAAAGTGTTTACAGAAGCCGTAAATCTTACATCAGTTGCTCTTACAAAGCTTGACGGTTCTGCAAAAGGTGCGATAGTTTTAGCTATAGCGAAGGATTTAAAACTTCCTGTAAAATTAATCGGTGTTGGTGAAAAAATGGAAGACTTGAAAGAGTTTGTTCCAAATGATTTTATTAATGCGTTATTCTCATGAAAATTTTAAAAGAAATAGTTTCAAAATTAGGTAATAAAATTCAGCTATTAGGGAATGATAATCACAAAAATATTCTTGTGGTGGGTGTTTTTCATGGTGACGAACCTCAGGGGAATTTTTTGATTAATGAGTATTTAAAAAAGAATCAAAAGTCTGAATTACTTTTCATTCCTTGTTTGAATCCTGATGGTATGAAGTTAAAAACACGTCAAAATTCTAACCTTGTTGATTTGAATAGAAATTTTCCGACAAAAAATTGGATTGTAAGTGAAGACAAGGCTTATTTTGGAGGAAATGAACCTGCAAGTGAAATTGAAACAAAGTTTATGGTTGAAATAATTGATGAATTTAAACCAAAATTTATTTTAACCCTTCACTCACCATACTGTGTTGTAAATTATGATGGTGATGCGGAAGGAATTGCAGAAAAAATTTCGGCAATTATAAAATATCCTGTAGAATCGGACATTGGTTATCCGACTCCAGGAAGTTTTGGAACTTATTGCGGAATAGAGCGTGATATTCCGACAATTACTTTGGAACTTGATGAAAATATTGATGTTAAGAGATTAATCAATCCGGTTCACAAAATATTTGATTATATAAATTCCGTGTTATAATTTTTCATAGGTACATAAATTAAGGAGATATAAAATGGCAGAATCTAAATTAATCGCAACAGTTCCAAGAAGTGCAACTGAACAATTACAAATTGCAATTAACGAATATAAAGGTAAATCATACTTAGATTTGAGAATTCACTATACAACAGATGATGGTCAAACTTGGTTACCAACAAAAAAAGGTGTAACTTGTTCACCTGAAAACTTAGAAATATTGCGTGATGCTATTGATGAAGCAATGAAAGAATTTATGACAGAGGCTGAAGAATAGTGAGTAAATATGCTTTAGTTCTTGTAAATATCAAGGGCTTAGGCGTTAAGACATTTAGTTATTTAATACCATCGGAAATGCAACCTGTCATAAAAATTGGGCAGGCTGTTTCCGTACCATTCGGACGACAAGGGCTTATTAATGCTTTTGTCGTTGGTTTTTCAGATTATTTACCACCGGAAATTAAGGCAAAAAAGGTTGGTAAAATCTTAGATGAAAAACCTTTGTTTTCCCTTGAATATCTAAAACTTTTGGAATGGGTTGCAAATTATTATTGCTGTGATTTCGTTACAGTTTTTAATATGGCAATACCATTAAAATTAATAGATAAAAACGCTAAAACAGAGGCTCTTGTTGAATTTATAAAAAAAGATGGGGCGACAAAAAGACAATTGCAAGTTTTGGATTTACTTGAAAAGTATATAAAAGTAAATCTTTCGGAATTTGAAAAAGTTGCTAAAACAACTCGAGCAACAATGAAAAAGCTTGAAAGTATTGGCTGTGTGAGAATTTTTGAAGATGAATTGTACAGAAATCCTCTTTCAATATTTTCTGATGTAAAAAGAGAAGATTTGTATGAACTTTCAGACGAACAAAATAACGTATATGAGTGTATTAGCAAAATAAAAGAAAATAAAGCTCCAATTTTAATTCACGGAGTTACAGCATCAGGGAAGACCGAAGTTTATTTTAAACTGATACAGGATACTATTAAATCAGGCAAAAATGTTTTATTCTTAGCACCGGAAATTGCACTGGCTTCTCAATTAACAAAGCGTTTAGCAAGAAAATTTGGTATTGAAGATATCGCAATTTGGCACAGTTCAATCTCTGAAGGTGAACGTTATGACGTTTGGCAAAAGCTTTATCGAAATGAAATAAAAATCCTTGCAGGTGCTCGTTCAGCTGTTTTTGCACCTTTAAAAAATATCGGTTTAATTATTATCGACGAAGAACACGAGAGTGCTTATAAACAAACATCTCCTGCACCTAGATATGATGCAAGACTTGTTGCTGAAAAATTGGCAGAATTTCACGGTGCGAAACTTCTTTTAGGATCTGCGACTCCTGATATTACAACTTACTATAAAGCTAAAAATTGTAATACTTTGTTTGAACTTAAAAAGCGTTATAATAATGCACCTCTTGCAAAAACTTATGTTATTAATATGCAAACATATATGCAGGCTGCATATAGAGGCGTAATTTCAAAACCTTTACAAACTGAGATTAAAGAAACTTTAGCCAAAGGGCAACAAGTTATTATTCTGATAAACAGACGTGGTTTTTCGACATACACTCAATGTCAGGCTTGCGGTACTGTTATAGAGTGTCCGAACTGTGCTATACCAATGATTTGGCACACTGCAGACAAATGCTTAAGATGTCATTATTGCAATCAAACAATGTCATTCCCGACGGAATGTCCTAATTGTGGTTCTGATGCGTTGCATAATTCAGGTACTGGTACACAAAAAATTGAAATGTATTTAAAAGAACTTTTCCCTGAAGCAAATATTGTCCGAATTGATAGTGACTCTTTAACTCGTAAAAATGAACACATAAAAATTTTGAACAGTTTCCAAAAAGGTGAAATTGATATTCTTGTTGGTACACAAATGATTGCAAAAGGTTTGGATAACCCGAATGTTACACTTGTTGGTGTAATAAGTGCCGATGCTAGTTTCAATTTACCTGACTTTAGAGCTTCTGAACGTGGTTTTCAACTTTTAACTCAGGTTGCGGGACGAGTAGGCAGAGGTGAATTTACGGGAAATGTTTTGTTCCAAACTTATAATCCTGATTTTTATGCATTGCAAACGGCAAGAGAACAAAATTATAATCAATTTTTTGATACAGAAATCGTTGCAAGAGAAGAATTTGAGTACCCTCCATTTTCTAAAATGATTAGATTGGTTCTGGCTTGTGAAAATCAATTTAGAGCTGAAAAAGCCACTCAAGAAATTGCTCTAAGACTAAATACTATGGTTGACAAGTTTGGTATTTCTGAAAAATTAGAAGTCTTAGGACCTACAATGTGTGTGTTTGAACGCTTAAACGGACAATATCGTTTCCAAATCCTTATTAAAAATAGACTAGAGGACAAAGGTCACGACTTTATTTCAAGATTTTTGCACCAAATAGTGCTACCGAAAGACATAAAACTAACGATAGATGTTGATCCAATAGATATTTTATAATTATCTGATGAAGAAACTTGGTTTGTTTACGGTTATACCACATTTTGGATTGTTGATATCCACAGTATTTCCGGTGTAACAATCTGAATTAACAGTCGTACCGTCGCAGAAATGTGGTGAATGTGCTTGGTAAGTACTACCGTTTGTTTTATCTAAATATCTAGGATCTCCTGCAATGCCTGCCATACATTGAGCATAGCCAACCGGTCGCATTGCAAATTGAGGATTTGTTATTTTGTATTGTTTTCCGTCTGCTTTTTTAACCTTGTAGTTTACACCTGCAGTTATGTAGTTTAGCGGAAATCTTGAATCATAGGCAGGTTTTACAGAACCATCTCTATAAACATGGAATAAGAAAACATCTTGATTTAACATATCAGGACCTTTTTGAGTGTCATTGCTGTTTGCCATTTTTCCGTTTATGTCGATGTATACATTAAAGTAATCTTTGTTTTGTGAGTAATAAGATTGAATATAGGTTGCCCATTTTTTAAAGTTTGCATCAGCTAAAGGTGATGATAGTATATTATTTGCAAATCCAAGCTTTGTTTCATTAGGCAGGTGAATAGTTACGTTGGAGTTACTGTTTGAATTATAATAACTTATTCCTGCGTATGCTTCAGCAAAATTTGATGTACCGGGTCCTAAGTTTGCAGTGGAAGAGGCAAACTTGCTTTCATTTGATGTATGGGTATCATTATATTCTCCTGCTTGTACAAATACACGTTGGCGTTTATATAGTTGCCCAAAATCATTATACAAATATTTACTTATGTAATAAACATATCCATTGGGTAAAAATATTGATGGTGTTTGAGTTCTAAAATCATTTATATATCCGCTGCTATCGTCAAGTAAACCACTTGCTGAGGTTGAACTTGCGCAACTGTTATCCATATCTGCAATGTTAAATGCAGATGATAGTCTTTGGCAAAGTCCGCTTTGATAAAATTTAACTAATTTCTTTTGTCCGGCAGTTAAATTAGCGTAGTTTCTCGATAAATTAGCTGTAAAGATAGGATCTTGTATTGTGTTATCATAACTTCTTCTAAACGCTACTTTAGGCAAAGATAAAACAGTTTTTCTTGTTGGAAATGCCGATTGTTTTGTTGTATTTGAAACATAATCATTGCATACATTTGCATTTCTACTGGAACAAACATCTAAATCTGTTGAAAAATCAATGTAGCTGGCATTTTTTATGTTAGCTACGGCTGTAGACAAATCTCTGTATGCTGCATATACTGCAATCTTCTTCATGTACTCGTTTTTAGGTTTTGTTAAGCCCATTGCGGCAGCCGAAACGATACCTATGATGAAAAATACCATCATAATTTCAATTAACGAGGTTGCAGCTATAAATTTATTCATTTTTAAACGCATTCTTTATTTGCTCCAAACAATTATCATAAGTGTCTATAATATTTATACCACATGTTGCGTGGATTGACTCGTTTGTAACATTAAGAAGAGTAACATTTTCCTCAATAGCAAAAACTTTGATGTTGCGTTTTATAGCTTCAAATACAGGAATTGCACCTAATGCATTAGCCGGCATAACCAAATAGTCAAGGTTTTCAATTGTAATGTTGCCATCGTTTGTTAGCTTTGGAGCATTATTTAAGCCAATTAAAATGCAAGGTAAAAATGTTGGTGTAATATATTCTGACGAAGCTTTTTTATTAACAATTTTAGATGAAATTGAGTAATCTCTAAACGCAGGAGAGTGTGCGCAAGGCACTTTTAGCTCTCTTGAAATGTAGTGAGATATTATAGCTTCAACGCCTCCAATCGGATCTACGCCAATTCCGTTTTCGTAATCTTCACTTGTTTCATCGTCAAATAGACAAACAATTGCAAGCGCTTCGCATCCTCTTTTTAACAAGTTTTCGCCGGCCTTTTTTAGTGTTTCAATGTTTTTTACGGAACCCATTGAAATTCCTTGTTTATTTACAAAGAATTCGACGCCAACTTCTTCCTCTGTAATTTCAATTTCAGTGCAATCTATTCCATAAACTGCGTTTACAGCATTAATTGTATTTATATGAACATTCAAAACGTCTTCCGGTAATGCTTTGTCGATAATAATTCCAATTTTATTATTAGAACTTTCTTTTAACCCGATTTTACCCTTGAAAAATTCATCAAGAGAATAACCTTCAATATAAAGCATGTTGCTATCAATTCCGGAAAATCCTCCGGCATTTACAACATTAGGATTTACAATAAGTTTTGATATCTTATTAAATTTTTTTGCATAAGGACTGGCATCACCTGCAAATCCGCCAATTGATGCCCCAATACCTGTCGGTACAATGAATGCTCCTAATAATTCACCATTTTCTAACATACTTCAACTATATCTGAAAAATGCAATAAAAAAAAGAGGCTTTCGCCTCTTCTCTTTGTATATGTTAAATCTATTATTGAGCACCGTAGGTATGAGCTTTTTGTACGTTTGTTTGTAAAGCTTGTTCCCAAGATGAGATGTAACCGTCTAACTGTTTAATCTCTGTTTCACAGTTGCTTTGTTGTTGTTCAAGTTCATCTTCCCATTCAGCAACATCTTTAAGATCAAGTTTGTATTGACTTTCAATTTCATCTACTGCTGTATCGTAATTTGGATCATCTTCACTAATTTTTGCAAGTTCTTGTTCTCTCCATTCAGTTAATGATGTAGAGTCTTTAGTTGCAGTTAAAAGTTTTTGAGCAATTTGAGTTGCTTCAAATTCTTTATCGCTTTTACGCATTTTATATGCAAGTAGCATTGTTTGTATTCCTGCGTATGCCATAAGCCACCTTCTAACTTTTGTACCACTTTAACTTACACTATTATAAAAACATTTAGAACACCCTAATTTCAAATATTTCTTATTTTGTTACATTTCGTTACAATAAATTAATATTAGTAACCTGTATATATGAAACTATTTATTATTGTTATAAAATAGATATGAAAGAGGTAAGTATATGAAGAAAATATTATTAATATCAGTATTAATGCTGTTTTGCGCTAATTTTGCACTAGCAAATGATTTTCAAACTTTTTATAATAACGGACAAAATTTATACAATACATCACAATATACAGGTGCAATTGTTGAGTTTAAAAAAGCTTTAAGAATTAATTTTAAAGATAATTCTGCAAGAATCGGACTTGTAAATTCATACCTTGCCAGAGGTACATATTACGCAAATTCTCAAAATGATTATGATAGAGCTGCAAACGACTTTCGTTCAGCATTGTTTTATTTAAAATATTACCCTGATGATAAAGAGGTTAACGATTCAGCAAATGCAATCGCAACAACAACTGACAATCTTGATCAATGTATGAAATCAAGAGGACAATCAAAATTACCTCAAGAAAGATATAACCGTGGCATAGTACTTAGAAAAAACGGTGATTTAGCAGCAGGCGGTTATGAATTAATGCAAGTTATTTCAAGTTCAGATAAAGAATTGCAAAAGAAGGCTTATGCAAACGTAGCCGAAATTATGGCGGTTTTAGATAACACTCCAAAAGCAATAGTGTATTATCAAAAAGCAGTTGCTACTGATCCAAATAACATATCTTTAAGACTAAATTATGCAAGATTGTTAGATAAATTACACAAAGATGATTTAGCTGTTCAAGAATATAATTATGTATTGTCAAAAGGTGCTAATAATACAGAAGTTTTAACAGCTTTAGAAAAAATTTATTTGAAAAAATTAGCATCTGATTCTAAAAATGCCCAAATTTATGCAAATTTAGGTGCTATATATCAAAAACAAAAAAAATATGATGAAGCAATTAACTATTACAAGCAAGCTGAAAAACTTGAACCAACAAGCGTTACAACACGTTTGAATATTGGTACTTTATATCAACAAAAGAAGGATTTTACAAGCGCATTGTCTGCTTACAACTCTGTATTAGCGTTATATCCTAACAATTTAGAGGCTAATTTATACAGAGCAAATGTTTTGGCTGAATCAAGCGAAAAAGAAGAAGCTTTGAAAGCATACAGAAAGGTTTTAGATATAGAACCAACAAACATAGAAGCAAAAAGAGCAATGTTTGATATATTAAAGGATACAATGACTCCTGAACAAATGATTAAAACCTTCTCTGCTGATGCTGCGGTTGATAGATCTACAATCGAGGCAATGTATGATTATGCTTTAGATTTACATAAAGATAAAAAGTTGGATAGCGCAATTACTTGCTACAATGAAATCTTAAAATATGACACAAACAATCCTGAAGTATATGCAAACTTAGCATTAGCTTATTCTGAAAAGAAAGACTACACAAAGGCAAGCGCTTTAATTAACACTGCAAAAACAAAATTTCCGTCAAACAGTGCTGTAAAAACTGCTGCTAATACAATTAATAAAGCAATTTCAGAAAACCTATATACAGAAGCAAATACATACTTTACTAACAGTGAATATCAAAAAGCTTTGGATGCATATTTAAAAATTAATCCTCAACCAAAAGATGTTCTAATTGCAATTGCTGCTTGTTATAAAGGTTTAGATAATATCGACAAGTCTATTGAATACTACAAAAAAGCATTTGCAGTTGATAAAACAAATTCAGATGTAGCATATTACATTGGTGTTTTATACGCAGAAAAAGAAAATTGGACTTCTGCAAAAATATATTTGCAAACAGCTTTGAAACTAAATCCTAAAAATGAAAATGCAGATGATTTGTTAGCAACAGTTGTTGAACAAAATAATATTTTATTAATTAACAAAGTAATTGATAAATATAATGCAAAGGATTATAATAACGCATTAAAAATCATAAGCCAAATTTTAACAGAAGATAAAAAGAACGCATATGCATACTATTATCGTGGATTAATTTATGATGCACAACAAAAACCTTTGCAAGCTATTAATGAATATAAACAAGCAATAGCTCATAATTCAGAATTAATATTAGCTGATTATCTTATTGCAACAGCTTACGATTCATTAGGTCAATATGCAAACGCTTATGCGTATTATAAAAAATTCGTTATGAATTCTAAAACAAACGACCAATATAAACAATATTCTCAAACAAGGCTAAATGATTTAAAGAGTTATGCGACAAAATAGACTAAGCAAAGACGATTTAAAAAAGTTTAAAGTATCCCTAGCTCCTATGGCGGGGATTACTGATATTGTTTTACGTCAGTTAGTCAGAGAATATTCAAAAACTTGTTTGATTACTACTGAAATGATTAGCTCTGAGGGATTACGTAATGTTCATGATTGCGCAATAATTCAAAAAGCAGATTTTGATTCTCCTATTGCGTATCAAATTTCAGGTCACAAGCCTGAATTGATGGCTCAAGCTGCAAAGTTTTTGGCTCCAAGAGCTGACATTATTGATATTAATATGGGATGTCCCGTAAAAAAAGTTATTAATGCCGGTGACGGTTCAGCTTTAATGCGTACACCTGAGCTTGCACAAGATATTGTAAGGGCAATGAAGGAAGTTATTAATTGCCCGCTAAGTGTTAAATTTCGCTTAGGTTTTACGGCTGACACTATGAATTATGTTGATTTTGGTGTAAAAATGCAAGAAGCTGGTGCTGATTTTATTACTATTCATGCAAGAACTCGTTCTCAAATGTATTCAGGTTCTGCGGATTGGGCAAAGATTAAAGTTTTGAAATCTGCCGTTGATGTTCCGGTTTTTGCAAATGGTGATGTTACATCTATTGAAGATGCAGAAAAATGTTTGGAACTTTCAGGCGCAGACGGTATTGCTGTTGGTAGAGGCGTTTTAGGTGATATTACTCTTCCATATCGTATTGAAAAATTTTTAGATGAAGGAGTAAGAATACCGGCGCCAACTATTGATGAAAAAATTGAAACATTACTTCGCCACCTTGAAGGTGAAATTTCACTTAGAGGTGAAGATGTAGGCATAAAATGTATTAGAAAACTCTATGGATATTATATTTCAGGTGTTAGAAACGCTGCAAAATACAGAGCTGAGTTGGTTAGAATTGATTCTTACCCTGAGATGATTACCGCCTTAACAAAAATTAGGCAAGAGGTTCTTCAACAAACTCAATCGGAAGCGTTACAATAAATTCAGCGCCTTTACCTTTTTCGCTCACAACCTTAACAGAACCCTTGTGCATTTCTACAAGTTGTTTTGTGATTGTTAATCCTAGACCTGTTGAGGTTTCTTTTTTATAAAATGCATCTTCAAGTTGAACGAATTTGCCAAAAATTCGTTTTTGGTCCTTCTTATCAATACCAATACCGCTATCTTTTATGCTGAATCTTACCTTTTTAGCCGTATTTGTAACTGTTATAACAATAGAGCCTTTTTCAGGAGTGTATTTTATAGCGTTGCTTAACAAATTATATAACACTTGTTGAATTTTTTGATAATCGGCAAAAATGTCTATATCTTTGTCGATATGATAACTTACATTTATATTCTTGTTTTTAATGAGTGGCATCAAAATGTTGCAGGATTCAATGACAGGGCGTGAAACCTCAAAATAACGTTTGACTAATTTAATTGCATTTGCTTCAATTTTTGAAATATCAAGAATTTCATTAACCATTCCAAGTAGTTGAATGCCTGCAATTTGTATGTCTTTTACGTATTCTGCCTGTTTGTCATTAAGTTCGCCATACACTTTGGATGTCAGGATATCTGAAAATCCAATAATTGCATTCAAAGGAGTTCTTAATTCGTGTGAAACGCTTGCCAAAAACTCGTTTTTAACCTTATCTGCCGCAACAATTTTTTTGTTCTGACTTTTTATTGTACGGTAAGCATCATTTGTTTCTTGAACTGCATTTTTTAAAGCTTTCAGTTGAATTTTAAAAACGTTTGAAAGCTCCAAATCTTTTATTTTATATGATAAAACGCTTGTAATGCTGTCAATGATTGTTATATCAGCCTGTTTGAATTCGTGAGGTCTGCCAATTAGCAAAAATCCAAAAACGGTTTCTCTTATTGCAAGTTTTGAGATTAAATAATTTGCGCTTTTAAAATTTAATAATTTTATTAAATCTGAATTTGAATTTAGAATATCGGCAGAATTCTCAAAAAGTTTTTTTGCTAAACCTTGAGTAATATCTACAGTTTCATTAGGTTTTATATTAATTTCGGAATTGAACGCAAGTTTTAACTGAATATCCTCAGAATTTAACAAAAACACATAGCTGTCGTTGAAGTCGATAACTTTTTTAAGGACTTCAAAGAATGCTTCACCGTTATTCAATGAAAACTCAACCGAAAACAGTTTCGGTATTAATTTTAATGTATCTTTATAAATTTTTTCCTGCATTTTTAGACTTCAACATACCCGATATATGGAAGGTTTCTGTAAAAACCGTCGTAATCCAAGCCATAGCCTACAACAAATTGATTGCCAATTTCAAAACAGTGGTAATCAGGTTGAATTTCAGTCTTTCTTGTTTCTTTTTTATCAAGCAAAGAACAGAATTTTAAAGTTTTTGTTTTGAAGTTCAAATGCATAAAATCAATTAAAAACTTAGCTGTAAGCCCTGTGTCGATAATATCTTCAACAATTAATACATTTTTGTCGTTTAAATCCGGCAACGAAATATCAACAGCATTAACTTTACCTGTTGATGTAAAGCCTGAACCATAGCTTGAAAGCCTAATAAAGTTCATATTCAAAGGCATTTTTAAATGTTTAACTAAATCAACCGTAAACATTACAGAACCTTTTAAAACGCTGATTACGTACAGTTCTTCGCCGTTATAAAATTTGTTTAATTCATCGCCTAAAATTTTAATTCTATGTTGAAGTTCGTCTTCTGGAATTAAAACTTTTAAGTCGCTTTCTGTTATCATTTTAATCATAATTTACCGCCTAATCTATTTTCTTTAATGTTAGCACATGTGTGCATTTATTGACAACTTTTAAATCTTCATTTAGTCCATAACCGCAAACCCAAAGGATTTTACCATCTTTACAAAGTAAAATAATTTTATCCTTTTCATGGTTTGGTATGTTTTTTGAGATTAAATATTTTTTTAATTTCATTTCTCCGCTTGAGCCTAATGGTCTGATTCTATCGCCTTCTCTGCGTGTTCTAAGCTCAAAGTCAATAGGTTCTTTTATTTCAACATAAGCTTTAAATTCAGAATCTTTTGGAAATTTTTCAGGTATTTCTGTGCATTTGCTTATTACAAATTGGTATTCACCAAATTTGTAAGAGCCTTCTGTGTTGATTTTTACTCTGTTTTTATTTTTTTCTTGTGGTGTTAGTACTTCAATATACTTTTCACTCACAAAAAGCCAATGAGTAGCGTCTATTGAACATTTTTTACCGCTTTTTGCACAAATATTTTCCCTTATAAATTTCAATGTGTTTAGAATTCGTTCTTGAGTATACTCAAAATCATATTTTACATAAATTTCATATACAATTCTTTTTTGCATTTGAGGTGACAAATTTTTGAACTTTTGGGTTAAAATTTTATCATTTTTATATAAATTCAATGAATTTATATACTCTTTTATAATTTGTTCTTCCTCGTATGCCAAAATTGACAATGAATTAAATGACTCTTCATAGTTTTGATTAATTTGTTTGAATTTTGGTAAAACTTCGTTCCTGATAAAATTTCTTGCATAATTGTTGTTGTTATTTGAACTGTCAAAATTAGGGTTCAAATTGTTGTTTTTACAATAATATTCGATTTCAGAACGAGAAATATTAAGCATCGGGCGGTAAATTTTTCCAAGATTTGGTGAAATCCCTTGTAAACCTTTAATGCCGGTACCTTTGATTAATCTATAAACAAGAGTTTCTGCTGTGTCACTTTTTGTATGAGCGGTAAAAAGTGCATTAATTCCAAATTTTGCGATTGCTCTGTTGAAAAATTCATATCGAAGTTCTCTGGCTCTTGTTTCAGTGTGTTTTTCATTTTCATCAAGAGTTTCAGTATAGAATTTTATGCCATTTGAGGCGCAAAATTGTGCACAATTTTGCGCCTCTTTTTCGCTTTCATCACCACGCCAATTGTGGTTAAGATGTAAAGCCATAAGCTTAAATTTATAGGTTTTAGAAAGCTTATTTAAAATATCCAAAAGCGCCATTGAGTCATATCCGCCAGAAAATCCAACCGCAAATAATGAATCTTCTGTGATAAGATTGTAATCTTTTAGGAATTTTTCAATACGACTAATCACTTCTTTGCTTTTCTAAAATAATACCTTGTTTAATTTCAACAACGTCAACGCCAAGTTGTTCAAGCACTTTCATTGCAACGCAATCAGGAACGGTTGTGATTGCATATAAAAGGTGAGCAGATTCAATTTTTGGTTCATTACGACGTTTAGCAAGTTGCCAAGCTGTTTCAAGCACTTTTTTAGCACGTGCGGTAAAGGTTATTTCTTGGTCAAAATACTCATCACCATAACCAACGATGTCTTCAACGGCTTGTCTTGCATCTTTTATTGTAACTTCAAGTTCGTTTAATACTCTAAAACCAATGCCATAGCCTTCAGCAATAATGCCAAGCAAAAACATTTCGGTACCAACTGTGTTTCTACCGATTCTTCTTGCTTCTTCTTTTGCAAGCTTCATAATTGTAAGCGTTTCAGGCATTTGCTTTTCAATAGGTTTTACAATTTCGTGTTCAACTGTTGATGTTGAAAGATTCATATTTTTTAAAATGTTGTAAGCAATACCTTTTTTAGATTTCAAGATGCCTAAAAGAAGGTGAGTCGGTGTAACTTCTGATGAACCAAGTTCTTTAGCTGTTTCAATTGCTAAATTCATAGCTGTAAATGCATTTGGCGTAAAGATAATTTGTTTTTCTTCAAATTCATCTTTACGTGAAGTTACTTCTTTAAGTTTTTGTTCGAATATTTCGGAAGTTAAGCCCAAATTACCTAAAATTTGAGTTAATTCTGTATTTGAATCTTCAAGAATTGAAGATAAAATTTGTTCAGTGCCGAGAATTTCGTAGTTTGATGCTGAAAGCTTTGACAAAGCTTTATCAAACACCTCTTTGCTACCTGAAAGCAGGTTGTCCGTTTGAAGCAATTCTTCCGGTAGACCTGAATTTTCATCGTTTTCCGGATGAAGTTGACGTTTTGTTTTCTTTTGACTTAAACGAGATATTAAATCTTTTGTTTTGTAAATATCAAAATTAAAACGTTCCAAAATTCTTGGAATATATGAACTTTTGTCGTTTAGCACCGCTAAGAATATGTGTTCATAAAGAATATTTTGATTGCCTGATTTTTGAGCGATATCAAGCGCTTTTTTTAATAAATCCTTGCTTGCAGTACTAAACGGAGGAGTAGAAACAATTCTTACCGATTTTTCAAAGCGTAATTTTTCATCAACAACTTTTTGTAAGTCTTCAAAGGTTACTTTGTAAGTTCTAAAAACATTTAATGATATACCTTTTGCTTGTTTTACAAGCGCCAACAAAAAGTGTTCAGGCTGAACCGATACATTTTGCATCAATTTTGCTTGATTTTGAGCTTCCGTAACTACGTTAATAGCTTTTTCGGTAAATTTTTCTAACATTAGTCCTCAGTTTCGTCTTCGATTGATTCAATATATTCTTGTACTCTATCAAATTCATCGTCATCTTCGATTGTTTCAAGAGTGTAACCTTCGCCATCGTTTAAAAGTTTCATGACAACGATATTTTCGTCATCTTCAACTTCAGGATTTGTAAGTAAAGCATATTCTTGATCTTCAAATACGATAATGTCGAATAATTCAAATTTAATGCTATTTCCGTTTTCATCAACGGTTTCAATAATTCTTTTTTCTGCCATTTTATAACCTTCCTTTAATTTATTTTTGATAAGTATTGTTCTAATATTATTCTAGCACTTTCAACGTCAACGAGCCCTTTTTCTTTGCGAAAGTTAACTTTTTGTTGCCTCAAGTTTTCTTCTGCGGTATCAGAGGTTAATCGTTCGTCCTCTTGATGAATTTTGTATTCAGTTTCAAAGTTCTTTGAAAAATTAATACAATCTTGAGCTTGTGAGCCTTGAGTGCCATCCATATTGTATGGTACGCCAATAACAATTTCTTGAACATTGTTATCTTTGGCTATTTTTTTTATTTCTGCAATTGCGGTTTCTTCCGGAGTTCTTGAAATGTAAGTATGGCGGTTAGCAAGCACATGTAGATAGTCGCTAAGGGCTATACCGATTCGTTTTGTGCCGATATCTAAACCCATAATTTTATGCATTAGTCTTTAACCCATTTGTTTTCAATTGCGCTAATAATTTTGTTCAGAGCTTCCATTGTGAATTCACTTCGAACTTCTTCTCTGTTTCTTGCAAAGATATTTGTTGTTTCAGAAGCCTCTTTAATTCTGAATTTTAAGCCCATGTAATATTCATAAATGCTTTTTCTTACAATGTTTACAAGCATTTCGTGTGTGTATTTTTCATCAAAGTATAATGAATAAAGTCTTTGAGCTTCGCCCTTTTCATTTGCAAGATATTTCAAATAAGCTGACATTAAGAAACGTTTTGTCCATCTTTTGTGTTCTTTTTTGGTGAACAATTCATCAAAATTGTCTTCAATAGCTTGGTCTAAATCGATTTCATAATTTTCTTTTTTGAATTCTTTATTGATAATAGTAATAAAATCAGCAAATTCATCGCTAAAGTCAGTATCTAAGAACCATTTTTGAGCGATATCAGACAAGCAAATTTTGTCAAAATCGTTTTGAGAAAGGGCATCTTTTTTGAACTTATCTTCCATAATGAATTCAATAGGCACCGGTTCAGGAGCTATATCCGCTGTTAAGTTTCTCCAACAAATATATTCATATGAAACTATTTCGCCGTTTTTATGAACAATATTTTCAGCGTTTACAAGTAAAGTTTTTAAAACTGTTTGATTAATGTAAACACTATCGTTGTCGCCGTAGAATCGTTCTACAATCTTTTCAAATTCATTTTTTGTAATTTGATTGAATCCGAAACAATCAACAATGCCCCATTTATCATTTGTAACAACGGCTACAAATTGAATACTTTCATCTTCTCTTTCTCTTGAAAAGATTAATGATTGGTTACCATGACCGTCTGGATAGCTTGTGTAACATTCGTATGCTCGGGAATCAGAAAGCACGTCTTTGTAAAAATCTAAAGAGTTGTCTTCTCTAACGCCAGACAATTTTAATGCTGAAATTCCACGTTTGATTGGAGGTAACAAATCTTCTTCAACGTATTGAGCAGCTTCTTCTAAGGCATGAAGTGCTAATTGAGATTTTGTTTTGCTTAATATTTCTAATGCAACTTTTGCAATTTTTGCAGTCGGATCATGTAAAAATACCGGTATTAAAATATTAGCCAAAGCATCTTCTGAATAATCATCACCTAAAGACTCAACAAGAGTGATTTTGTCTTGATAAGGTAAAGCTTCCAAGAAGTCTAAAAAGTCAATTTGAGCTTCAGGATTCATTATTGCAGTGTGTAATAATTCTTTTGTTTCACTGTCAATAACTTCTTCCGGTGATTCAAAATATTCGTCAATGTCGTTATAGTTAACTTGATTACCCATGTCACGAAGAAGGTTCAAGATTAAAGCTTTGTTGTAATCGCTTACTTTTGGGCTTTTTAATGAAGTCCAAAGAGCGTTTTCCAAGGATTCTTTATCGCTAAGTTTTAACAACAAGTAGCTGATAATGAAAGCTTTGTCTTCTTTTGTCTTTACAAATTCTCTCATTAATAGGTCAAGAATCATTTTTTTATTTTCTTGAGCTTCTAAAACATCAACAATTTCATCAACTTTTGATGCATCTGATAATGTTTGTAACTTTGAAATTACAGTTAAAATTTCTGCTTTTAATTGAATTTTGTTAAGTTGTTCCATATTATTTGCTAATCCTCCAGATTGCATCTAAAACTTTTTGTGCCTCTGCTGATGGCATTCTATCGTTTAAAATTAGGTATTGAACGGCAATCATTGTGCATTCGGAGCAAATGTTAACCCCGGGACCTTTTACCATTTTTAACACTTCTGTGTTTGGACGACCGCAAAAACTACAATAAACTAACTCATTGTTAAGAGTTTCTTCATGTGTTTCGCTGTGAGTTTTACTTGGCTTCTTTGTTCGTTTTTGTCCTAATTTCACTACTTTTTCGTCTGTCATATTGACCTCTTTTCTCATGTTTATTTTAACTTAAATGTAATTTTATTGCCAAGTTATTTACTTTATTTTATAATAATTATTACAAGCACTTAATAAAGGGATAATGTATATGAAAAAAGCTATATTTTTAGTTACTATTTTAATTCTATCTGTATTTACTACAGCATGTATAAATAATCTTGCTGTACAAGAGTTGAATAACAAAGCCTTAGATTATATGAAAAAAGGCGATTATGAAAATGCTATCAGTCGTTTGAAATCCAGTGCAGACTTAGACGGTACTATTTTTGAAACACAATACAACTTGGCATTAGCATACACAGAAAATGAGGATTATCCGGAAGCCGTAGAAACATTTGAAAAAGCTGCAAAACTAAAACCTGAATTTCCTGATGTTTTCTACTCAATGGCTGTAATGTATGAAAACTATGCAAAAGATTTGTATGCAGGTGAAACAAAACAACAAAAAGAAGAACAAGAAAATTCAGACGATGAAGACGATGTGAAGCCAACTGCTCAATCAGATGGTGATGATGCATACAAACCAACTGATGATGAAATAACAAAAGTAAAAGAATATTATAATTTATCTATTGATTGTTACAATAAATATATTGAATTGGCTGCTACAGCTAATGATACAGCAGAAGTTCAATCAAAAATTGAAGACCTTCAAGATAAAATTGTGACTCTAGATGCTGATTCAAACTAATGATTAGTTTTCAATCACCTTCATCAATAGCGTTTAGTATTAACGGGTTTAACGTCTATTATTACGGCATTTGTATGTCATTGGCACTTTTATGCGGGTTTAGTCTGTCGTATTTAATTGCCAAAAAGTTTTATAAATCTGTGGATGCTGATGTTCTTTATGATGTGGTAACGGTCGGACTTTTAACCGGTTTTTTATGCGCAAGAATTTATTATTGTATCTTGAATTTTGATTTTTATTCAGCTAATCCTGATGAAATTTTAAATTTTAGAGAAGGCGGAATATCAATTCAAGGCGGCATTTTGGGTGGTTTTTTGTTTGGAGCAATTTATGCAAAACTGAAAAAACTTCCGATTTTGATATTAGCTGATATTGCATCATACGGAATGATTTTAGCTCAAGCAATAGGACGCTGGGGAAATTTTTTTAATTCAGAGGCATACGGACATCCTACAAATACTTTTGGTGTGTTTATTCCTGTTTCGGCTCGTATGCAAGGTTATGAACAATTTTCATATTTTCAACCGACATTTTTATATGAAAGTCTGTTGAACTTGATTGTTTTAGCGATCTTGTTTTTTGTTGTCAGAAAACTAAAATTCAGATTTGATGGCTTAATCTTTGCCTCATATGTGATTTTATATTCAATAGTAAGGCTAATAATTGAACCAATGCGCTTAGATAGTGCGCTAAACATTGGCTCAATTCACATTGCAACAATCGCAAGCCTTGTAATGATAACAATAGCTATGATTTTTAGCGTGATACTTTATAAGAAAACAAAATCTAATTCATAATTTATAATTTATAATTTAACAATAAAAATGTTCTATAGCTCAAATGACTTTAGAACATTTTTTTTATCTTTTTTCAAATGATATTTCCCAACCGTCATTTCCGTTGTTAGAAGAAGCCGGTTCTTTTACCTCTTGAACCTCATCTTCTGTTTTTTTAGGCATTTCGTCTTGAGGCGTATCATCTTCAACTTTTGGCGGATTTATTGGTAATCTGAACCCGAATGTTGAACCTTCACCGACTTTTGAGTTAACGAAAACTTGTCCTTGGTGATGTTTTTCAACTGAAATCTTAACTAAGTGCAAGCCAAGTCCCGTACCTTTTATTGTATGAGTATTGTTTTCAACCCTAAAGAATCTGTCAAAAACTTTTTCAAGATATTCAGGTGCTATACCTTGACCTTGGTCTTCTACGCTAACTTCTACGTAATCGCCAACTCTGGCACGTTCCGCTCTAATTTTAATACGTTTTCCGTCAGGTGAGTATTTAATCGCATTAGACACGATGTTTGCAATAACACGTCTGATGCTGTCTTTATTGAACGGTATTTCCGGTAAATCAGGCTCTTTCATAACCGAAATAGTCAAGTGATGTTCATTTGCAAGAACCTTCATTTCATCTACAACATCTTCAATTACAGGCATAATGTCTTGTTTTGTTTTTTCTAATTTTACGTTTTGTGATTCATAACGTGAAAAGTCTAGAATATCATTAACCATACGGTTTAGGCGGATAATTTCTTGATTCATTACGCCGATAAATTCTTTTTGAGTGTTAAAATCAAAATCGTTGCCGTAATTATAAAGAGTGTCAATATAGCTTCTAAGAACGGTTACAGGAGTTCTTAACTCGTGGGAAACGTTCGAAATGAAGTGTGAACGCAAGTTATCCATTTCAATTTCTTTTGTAACGTCGATTAATACAATGATATAGCCCACGTAATCTCTGTTTACAGAGAACATAGGCGACATTACAGCCTTGATAACTCGTTGATTTACTTCAATGTTAAATGCCAGAGGTCGTTGTTCCATAACGTCTAGCGGTGTATCTTTAAATTGTTCGATTCTGTCTTTGAAACAAAGTTCGCCGTTTGTATCGCAATATTGTTGAATTTTAGTTTTCAAAATTTCGCTCGGTTTCACGTCTAATAATTGTTGAGCGTGTTCATTAACCAAAATAATGTTGTCGTAGTTGTCACAAACAACAACACCGTTTGCAATACAAGCCAAAACCGCTTCTAATTTGTTTTTTTCTAAAGTCAATTGACCGATGTTTTGCTCTTCAAATTGGTGAAGTTTTGTAGACATGTCGTTAAACGCATCAAATAACTGCTTAACTTCCTTTGTCATGCCTTGAGATTCAACTTTAACTCCGAAGGTTCCTGATGAAATCTTTTTAACGCCGTCTTGAAGAACCTTCAATTCCTTAGTTGAAAGAATTGTTTGTGCAAGCATAACAAGTACGATTAAACCCCAAGTTAAGGCAAATACCATAATCAAAGAGGTTGTTGTTGTGTCTGTAATTGCAGAAATAATAGTTCCTGAAAGTCCGACGATTACAGAACCTACGTTTTTAGATTCAATACCGTTTTTAAGCTGCATAGGTGAACTTACAACGATTTTTGCATGATTTGCTCTGTTTGCATAATCTTCTTTACTTGAATAAATAGTTTTTCCGTCTTGAGCCTTAAACTCAATGAATGCGATATCGTCGTTGCTACCTAAGATTGACAGCGAATGTGAGCGCAAAGTGTCATATTTGCTAAGTTCTGGAATATCTTTAGTAATCTCAACTGATTCAATGGCAAGAGTTTTAGATATAATTTGACCGAAGTTTTTATATCCGACATCTAAATTTTTATGAATTTTAGTAACGGCAAAGCATGTAAGACAAACCATTACTATCGTTGTTGATAGTAGCCCCAATATAATCAGACGATTTTGTGTTGTCTTAAAAAGACCGTTAATCCCATTAATCATACAAAAATTATACCATGTAATAATATTAAGGGCAAATTTATTTATATTTGTCCATGCCGGAAATAAAGTTGACTTTCAAAATAATTTTATTAATAAGATTGTATGATGGAAATATTGAATAAATTATTAAAACTAAATAGAAAACAAGAATCCAAACCGTCAGTATTTGACCAAATAGATAACTTATTTGACGATTTGACAGTTGATGAATTGTCAATAAGAGTTGGAAACGATCTGGTTGAATTTGGCGAAGAGTTGTGTAAACGGATTACGCAATTAAGAGATGATATAGCTGAGGAATGTGGCTACATTATCCCTCCTGTAAGGATTTTAGATGATAATGAAATGCAAGAAAACCAATTTTGCATTTTTGTCAGAAACAATCCGTGCCGAGTTGGTTACACCGTTCCAACCGTTGATTATGCTTGTGAAGAGATTATCAATGAACTTAGAGATGTATGTTTTGAGCATATTGATGTGGTCTTTTCAACTGCTCTTACTGAAAAGTATATAGAACGTGCATCAAGAAACAACGGCGGTTTGGTTTACTTTGTAACTCATTTTTTGCCGGTAACCGGTATTAAATATGTCTTAACAAACTTAATTAAAAACGGAAAATCAATAAAAGATATTGATAATGTTTTTGCGCAGATTTGTGAGCAAGCTTCAAAGGACAGAGATACTTGCTATTTACGTAATCCTAAAATCGTGTTTGAACGTGTTAACGCAGAAATTAAATAGCTTCTTCGTCAGTAGAAGGTTCCGGTAGGATTGCAGTAGGTTCGTCTTCGTCAGTGATACCTTTATCAACCTCAAGAATACGGGCAAGTGTTTTTGCATCGCCTTTAAGTTTAAAGTATTCTGCAAATTTTGGTGTAGTTTTAATATTGAATGAACGCCCGTTTTTGTCTTTGTGACGTGAGATTAAACCCATGTCTAAAAGTTCTTTAACGTGTTCATAAGCATTTGCACCACGAATTTCTTTTAAATATGACTGTCTGATAGGTTCTTTTAATGCGATGACTGTTAGAGTTCTAAGTGCAGCAGGTTTTAAATCTACAGGACAAAGTTTTTCAACGATGTCCATATGTTCAGCTTTTACTTGAAGAATATAACCGTTTTCGTCATCAATTTCTAAAGCGCCTTCTCGTGATGAATAATCCATAATAAGTTCAAGCATTGCTTCTTCAATGCTGTCATTATCTGTTTCTAATATTTCTGCAATTTCGCTTGTTTGTAGGGCTTTACCGGTTGTGAATAAAACCGCTTCAATTCTTGCTTTTAGCTTTTCCATTATGCCTTCACCACATATAAATCTGAATAGAATTCATCTTGTTCCAAATCGCATTTTCCTTCTGCTGTTAAGAATAATAATGCAATAAATGCTGTAACTTTGCTCATTCCAATAGAAACAAGTTCGTGTAATTCAATCTTTTCTTCTTTATTAAATATTTTTTCTAATTTAGCTTGAATAGCTTGAACAGAATTTTCAATAAACTCTTCGTGAGCCAAATTAACGATGTCTTCTGCGGACAAGTTTGCGTAATTTCTAACACGTCTTTTTGCACGTTCATGTGCTTGTTTTAGAGATTGTTTTTTCTCTAACATTTCATAAAATTCTAATTGTCTAATCAAGTCTTTCAATGTAACTGTACGGTTACGATTGATTTTTACGCTCGTACGACGTTGAAGAACTTCATTGAATGAGATTACGTTGTTTGTTGGCGGTTCGTAATTATCAATAATTTCGTCGTCTGTCAATTCGTAATCGTCTTGATTTTCGTCTTCAAAATCAAATATATCATTACCTTCCAGAACGTTAGATTTAAGTCTTAAAAGTATTGATGCAAACAAGAAGGTTTTGCCTGTAGCTCTAAGATTTTGAGCTTTCATTTCAAAAAGGTGTGCAAGATATTTGTCTGTAACATCAACAATATCAATGTTCCAAGGATCGATTTTACCTGATTTTGCCATTTGAACTAAAATCTCAATACCTTCAGATTGAAATGATTTTTCTTGTTCTATATTATCTAATTTGAATGCTTCTGTCATATTACTAATCTCTTAATTTTACTCCGGTTACTTTAGTGATACCCTTTTCTTTTTGAGTAACCCCAATTGTCCTATTAGCTGATTCTATCATAGGTTTTCTGTGACTAACTACTATAAATTGCGTATTTTTTGATTGAGATTGGATTAAATTTGCCAATTTTTCAACATTAATACCGTCTAAACTTTGGTCAACCTCGTCAAATGCGTAGAATGGAGCAGGTAAATATTTTTGAATGGCGAATACAAATGCCAATGCTGTAATTGATTTTTCGCCACCTGACATACTTTCCAAACGTTGTAGTTTTTTATCTCTCGGTTGAACGTTCATTGATAAACCACCTTCGAATGGTTCTTCAGGTTTTTCAAGAACTAATGAACCTTCACCCTCAGCAAGGTTTGCAAACGCTTCTTTAAAGTGGATATTCAAGTTATTGAATGTTTTCATAAACGCTTCTTTTTTCAATTGTTCATAACCGCTCATTCTTTCAAGAATTGCTTTACGTTCGTTTGCTAAAGTTTCAATTTGTTCTTTCATTTCAGCTTGACGGGCAGAAACTCTTTCAAAGTCTGAAATAGCACGCATGTTAACGTCACCAAGTTCATCCATGCGTTTTTGTAATCTTTGAATTTTTGCGTTAATTTCATCTATTGAAATAGTTGAAGGTTCCAAATCATTGACGTTTACGCCTGTTGACTCAAGTTCTTGTTTTGCTGATTCTAATTGAGGTTCAAGCTCACGTCTGCGAGCCTTGAAGGATTCAATTTGTTCACCGATTTTTTCAATATCAGATTCTTTAATGTGCTTAGATTTTTCAAGCTCCATTAATTCGTCGTTAATTTTGTCACGTTCTGCTTGAAGTTCTTTTAGTTTTTCAGAAATTTCTTCAATTAGAACATTCAATTGAGCCAATTCTTCTTCAACAACTTTAATTTCGTCTTTGAAACGAACTTTGTCTTCTGCTAAACCTTTGTTTTTCTTTTCTGTTTCTTTAATATCGTTTTCACGAGTGTTAATAAGAGTTTCATTAAACGAAATTTCTTTATTTGCAACAGTGATATCATTTTGTGCAACAAGTTTATCATGGTTCAATCGTTTAATGTTATCTTCAAATTCAGCAGTTTTTTCTTTCAATGTTTTTAAAGCATCGTTGTCTAAAAGTTTTTCAACTTCATCAATTTCCGCTTGAATGTCTAAAATTGTTGTTTGCAATTCCATATCTTTTGCTTCAAGCTTGTCTAATTTAGCTGAAATTCTGTCAGTGTTTGGTGTTTCAGTCTTTATAAAGTTGCGACCTTCTTCAATTCTTGCATCTGTTTCTTCAGCTTCTTTTAAAAGTTGACGTAAATCAGCTTTTGCTTCTGATAAAGATGTTGTTGTTTCTGAATAATCGTGACGAACTTTTGTAAGTTTATCTTCAATTTCTGCACGTTCTTGTTCAAGTTTTGCATACTTTTGTTTTAATTCTGTTTGTTTGATTTTTAATTTTTCAAGTTCAGTGTCGTCATTTTGGCTGAATTTAGGACCTGTTTTTCTAGCTTTACCACCGGTGATTGAACCTGTTTTTTCGTAGATTTCACCACTAAGTGTAACCATACGGTATTTACCCATTAATTTTCTGGCTACATTTTCGTTTTCTACAACAAGAGTTTCACCAACAGCGTAGAAGAAGGCATCTAAATAGATATCATCAAAATCAATTAAGTTGATTGCAAAATCTATTACACCGCTTTCTTTTGGCAAATTTAAACTTGCAGGTGCTTTTCTGATTTTGTTCAATGGAATGAACGTTGCTCGACCTGCACCGCTTGATTTTAAAAGTTCAATAGCACTTGATGCAACATATTCGTTTTCAACTACGATATGTTCCATTCTTCCGCCAATCGCTGTTTCTAAGGCAAGAGCATATTCTTTGTCAACTTTTCCCAATTTTACCAATGGTGCGTGTACACCTTTTACGTTTGAATTCATTACGTACTCAACCGCATAGTTTGAAGAGGCTCTTTGTACTTCTTTTTGTGCATCAAGAGTCGTAATCTTTTTGTAAATAGCGTTTATATCAAAGTTAGTTTCTTCTAAGTCATTTTTGTTTGTTGTGATATCGTTCATCAACTTAGTTTGAACAATTTTTAAATCTTCGATTTCTTTTGTTAAATTATCAACCTCTAATTGAAGTTTGTCTTTATTTGTTTCAAATTCATCCTTGAATTTTTCCAATCTTTCAAGTTCTAATTTTGCGTTACTTAGCTTTTCACGTAGATTTTTTAAATCATTTTCAAGTGGTACTTTTTCTTGCAATAATTTGTTTGCTTCTTCTTGAAGATGTTCTTTTTTGCTACGTAAAGACTTGCTACGTTCAATGTATTGGTCTGCAGTTTGGTTTAAACCTGTCATTTCTTCAAGAATTTTGTTCAAACTTTCTTGATTTTCTGCAATATCCTTATCAATAATGTTTATTTCATCATTTTTAAGTTCAATACTTAACTTTGTATCATCAATTTTTTTCTTAAATTGTTCAATACCACTTTTAGCGTTTTCAATTGATTTTAATCCGTCAGAAATTTGCTTGTCTGCGTGAGTTATTGCATCATTTTTACGATTTATTGTGCTTTGTAATTCAAGAGCTTTAGCTTTTAATTCAAGCTGTCTGTCTTCACCTTTTTCTTTAACTTCTTTTTGTACTTCATCATATTTTTCTTTGATAAGTTTTAATTTTTCAGAAGTATCTTTCAAATCTACTTCGGCTTCTTTTTTCTTTTTACCGAAGGTTAAAATATTTTCATGAGCAGCTTCAAGGTTACGTTTTAAGTCAAAAAAGCGAACTGCATTAATTTGACTTTCGTATGAAGCTTTTTCATCTCTCAATTTTTGATACTTAAGTGCAACTTCTTTTTCTTCTTCTAACTGTTGAAGTCTGCCTTCTACCTCAGTTAAAATGAATTGAGTTTTTTCAACACGTTGTTCTACAACGTCAAGTTCGCCAGTTGCTTTTTCTATACGACGGTCAAAGTCTGCAACTCCGGCAATCTCGTCAACAATTTTTCTTCTATCCATTGTTGTACAGTTTGTGATGCTCATTACATCAAGTTGCATGATTACGTTGTAACTGTTTGGAGTGATGTTGTATTTTTCTAATAAAGCATGAATGTCAGTTAGGGTAGAAACGCTGTCATTCAAAAAATAAGTGCTCAAATATTGACCGTTAGAGGCTTTTTTAAGGCGTCTTGCGATTGAAAAATCTGCTTCATTTTCAATCCCGCCAAATGTTACTTTTACATAAGCATCATTACGGTTTGTATAGGTAGAAATAAGGTGGGAAACTTTTTCTGCACGTAAATTACGGGTTGTTGCCAACCCCAAAGCAAACAGAATACTGTCTATGATATTGCTCTTGCCTGAACCGTTTGGTCCTGAAATGGTCGTAAACCCTTCTAATAAAGGTATATCAACCTTTCGTGCAAAAGACTTAAAATTATCAATTTCAAGTTGCTTTATGTACATTTTCCTACCCAAGTAATTACTTATTATAATTAGACAATAAGATTTATGGCATGTCAAATGTTTAAGATTTTTTCATTACATTTTCTAAAACTTCTTCAAATGTTAATATCGGTTCAAGACGATATCCGCAACCTTCAGACAAGGCTCCACCCATCATTACAAGTTCTTCTTGAGGGTATCTTCTACAGATTGGAGGGCGAGTTAAGTGGATTGAACATTTGTTGTCTTTTAACATTTTACATGTAAAAATTAATCCGGATTCGTCTTCGCCTACGATGTCCAAATATGTGTAAAATCTATGTAACAGCTGAAGCTTTTCGAATTGCTTTCTATCTCGAACCATGTTTTTGCCGTGTTTTACGTAAATATGCTGACAACATCTGCCACAGCAAAGACAGTGACCTTTTCTGTAATATTTTCTGCGTAAAATTCTTGTAAAAATGAATTTTTTTGCAAGTTTGTAATTATGATAAAGTATGATTAAGAGTTTTGTAAGCATATTCCGAATTTTCTTCTTGCATTTGCATAATCTGCTGAGCCACTGTCGGCAAGTACTAAGATTCTTGCAAAGTATTTTTGTGCTTCTTTAAATTTATGTTCACCCATAAGCTTTATGCCCTTGTCGCTACATGCATCAATCATAACTCTGTCCGGGTTCAAATATTGTTCCAATTTGTTAACAAGTTCCAAATAAACCTCTTGTTCTTGAGGTTTTAAGATAATGTAATTCTTAAACTCACTTATTGCCTTCGAATAATCGCAATTTGCAAACGCATTTTTTGCAATAAGAATGTGATTTTCAATCAAAAGCGGATTTTCATTCAAATACGGTTTAATTTTATGACATCTTGTTATAACTCTGTTGTAATCCTCCGGCTGATTTATTACGTAAGATGCAAAAATTGTATAATAGCAATATGCATAATCGAATTGTTTAAGCATATCGTGGCAAACAGCAAGGTTAGAAATTGTTTTTGGGTAATTTGGATCTAAATACATAGCTTTAGTCCAATACTTTGAGGCTTCTTCATAATTTTTATCTGCATAATAAAGTGAGCCGATGTTCAACTGAATTTTTGAAAAATTAGGATAATACAGACTTGCTCTTTTGTAACATTTTAAGGCTGATAATTTATCTCCTGTCGCTTGATATTGAACTCCAAGTTTTAAATAATCGTTTGCAAGTTTTTTATTCTTTTCAATTTGAGCCCGAATTTCTTTATACTTGTCACTTGTTTTGTCTTGAGCGTATTTTAAGTATCTGTCGTAATACTTAAAAGCTTCTGTAGTCATTTGTTTCATTGTGTAAGCGATAGCAAGGTTTAAATTTGCTGTTGGTTCCTCCGGCATAGAAACAAGCGCAGCCATCCAATTTGAAATGGCAAGTTCAATTTTGTTTCTTGCGTAATAGTGGTTTCCAAGATTAATAAAAGCGTTCGAATTTGAAGAATCAATATCAATAGCTTTTTGCCAATATTCAATCGCAGTATCGGTTCTGCCAAGTTTATCTAGGCAGTTACCCATTTTTACGTATAAATCAGAATCTGTTGAATACAAAAGCATATCAGTGTACATTTTTAATGCTTTTTCATATTCTTTATCTTTGTAAAGAGTTTCGGCGATTTGAGCCAAATCGCCTTGAGTATCTTCGTTATTATTTATGATATGTGATTTAGCTTCCGAGTTATCCATAATCTAAAAAGATTATAACATGCTAAAATCAATATCCTTTAAAAATTCTTCGTTACTAGCCAAATCTTGAGCTAAAGTATCTGTATCATCAACCATAAACGGATCAACTACACCTTTTGAAAATAATTCTTCAACTTGTTGATTGTAAGTTTCTTCGTCATCCATGCCCGCTAAAGCAAGTTTTGTAAATTCTTTTACGTCTTGTTCTCTTTGGAAGATTTTAACAGCATCCATAGAAATGTCGCTCACATCAACAAGATTGAACTTAGTTTCTTTGTTATAAGGATTTTTATTTCCAATCGGATTTGTAACAACGCTAGAAATACCATTTTGACCGTTAAGTCTGGCATTAACTAATTGTTCGTTATTTTCATTATTTATTCCGTGAATCATATTACCTATCTCCCAAGTACATCTCTATTATCCATGTGAATCACATGTTTGTTATCAACCATATAGAGTATGTTTTGCTTATTACTTTTCCAAGATAGATTAATATTATATCTTTGAACATGATTAGACTACATCCATTTAACGTAGTTTTCATTTTTCTTTATATATAGTTGTAAGAAAAGTATTTTATATATATATTAGTAATATATAGAAAGAAGGTTAGGAATGTTAGACATTAAATTAATCAGAGAAAATCCAGAAAAAGTTAATGAATTATTAAAAAGACGTAACCCTGATTTATCGATAGATGCAGTATTAGCAGTAGATGAAGAAAGACGTCAAATACAAACTCAAGCCGATGAGTTACGTGCAAAGAGAAAAAATGAATCTCAAAAAATTGGCATGATGAAGAAAAACGGTGAAAACACTGATGCTATTCAAGAAGATGTACGTAAATTAGGTGATGAAATTAAAGCTTTAGAAGAAAAACAAGTTGAATTAGACGAAAAACAACGCAATTTGTTGTTATACACTCCAAATATTCCGGATGAAACAACTCCAATTGGCGCATCTGATGCTGATAACGTTGAAGTTTCAAAATGGGGCGAACCTACAAAATTCGATTTTGAATTCAAAGCTCACTGGGATTTATGCGAAGAAAAAAATCTTGTAGATTTTGAACGTGGTGTTAAGATTTCACAATCAAGATTTACATTATACAGAGGTAAGGGGGCAAAATTAGAACGTGCCGTAATTAACTTCTTCTTAGATGAACACACAGAAAAACAAGGCTATGAAGAAATTCTACCTCCATTTATGTGTAATTCAGCTACAATGACAGGTACAGGTCAATTACCAAAATTTAAAGAAGATATGTACAAATGCGTAGATGAAGATTTATACTTAATTCCAACAGCAGAAGTTCCTGTAACAAACATTTATCAAAACGAAATTTTATCAGAAGATGATTTACCAAAATATATGACTGCATACACTCCTTGTTTTAGACGTGAAGCAGGTTCTGCAGGTAAAGATACTAGAGGTTTAATCAGAGTTCACCAATTCAATAAAGTTGAAATGGTTAAATTATGTACTCCAGAAACTTCAAAAGATGAACATGAAAAATTAACAGAAGATGCAGAAGACATGTTGAAGAAATTGAACCTTCCATTCAGAAGAGTTGCTCTTTCAACAGGTGATATCGGTTTCTCTGCTAATAAATGTTGGGACTTAGAAGTTTGGATGCCTTCTTATAACGCATACAAAGAAATTTCTAGCTGTTCTAACTTTGGTGATTACCAAGCAAGACGTGCAAACATCCGTTATAAAGAAAAAGCAACAGGTAAAACAAGATTTGTACACACAATCAATGGTTCAGGTTTAGCAGTTGGCAGAACAGTTGCTGCAATTATTGAAAACTTCCAACAAGCTGACGGTACGATTATTGTTCCTGAAGTTTTAAGAAAATACACAGGATTTGATAAAATATAGTTTGACAATAATTTAATAAAGAATTAAGCCGATAAGCTATTTAGCTTATCGGCTTTTTATTTAAGTTTATAAAGAGCAAAAGGGTTAAGTCCTTTAGTCTAATTATAATTAAAATGTCATTTGACTATAAATGACTTACAGTCATCGCCTTATTCTCTTAAAGTCTTCAAAATTGTAAATAATCCTTTATAAAACAGCCATATCCAAAAATATCTGCTATTCTTTTGTTAGGGATAGGAGAAGTATTAAAAATGTCATACGGATTTCCATTTGAATTAGATGATTTTCAAAAAGAAGCATGCAATATAATTAATGAAGGAAAAAGTGTTGTAGTTTGTGCGCCGACCGGTGCGGGTAAAACTGTAATTGCACAACACGCAATTCATAGAGCGTTGAAAGAAGGTACAAGAATTTTCTATACAACGCCTCTAAAAGCACTTTCAAACCAAAAATATAACGATTTTGGAACTAAATACGGCTATGACAAAGTTGGTCTGTTAACCGGTGATACTTCAATTAACCGTAATGGTCAAATTGTAATTATGACAACCGAAGTTTTCAGAAACATGCTTTATGGTACAAACTTAGGCTCTGTAGCGGATAACTTGAAGGATGTTAAATACGTTGTACTTGACGAAGTTCACTATATGAATGACGAGGACAGAGGTACTGTTTGGGAAGAAAGTATTATCTATTGCCCGACAAATGTTCAAATTGTAGCGCTGTCAGCAACAGTTGCAAACTGCGAACAACTTACAGCATGGATTAATTCGGTTCACCCAACTTGTGAATTGGTTAATACGGATTTTAGACCTGTACCTTTAAGATTTTATTATTATGATAGTTCTCAACCTTATAAATTATTACCGCTTTTAACTCCATCAGGAGCCTTAAATAACAAGATTAAACCTGAACCAAGACAATTTGGTCGTAATAGAAATAAAAAGGCTCAAAGCCCTGTTAAAAATGTTGTACGTAATTTGGCAGAACAAGACATGCTTCCTGCCATTTATTTTACATTCTCTCGTAAAAAATGCGATGAACAAATGGAGAAATGTGCAAATTTGTGTCTTGTAACAAAAGAAGAACAAGAACAAATTAAAGAAATAGTTGATGAATATATTGCTGTAAACTACTATTTGGCAAAAAATAAACATCTCGATTTCTTGATGTGCGGTGTTGCTTCTCACCATGCCGGCTTGCTTCCGGGGTGGAAAGTTTTAGTAGAAAAACTATTCCAAAAAGGTTTAATTAAGGTCGTTTTTGCGACAGAAACTCTTGCCGCAGGAATTAACATGCCTGCTCGTTCAACTGTAATTTCTTCAATTTCTAAAAGAACTGATGCCGGTCATAGACAACTAACAGCAAGTGAATTTTTACAAATGTCAGGTCGTGCAGGTCGTAGAGGCATGGATGAAGTCGGTTATGTAACAATTGTTGGAACACCTTTCCAATCACCTCAAGATGTTGCCGATTTGGTGTTGTCACCTGCTAATGACCTAGAAAGTCGATTCTCTCCAAGATATTCAATGGTTCTAAATCTTCTTCAAAGATTTAATCTTGATGAAGCTAAACAACTTATCTTAAAGAGTTTTGGCTACTTCTCTTCTAATACAAGATTGGCTCCGTTGTTATTGCAAAAAGAGAAAAATCAAGAAACTATTGATGAATTGAATTCTTTTAAATGTTATTGTGGCTTAACAAATGCCGATTTACTTGAATATAACAAGGTTAAAAACATGTATGTCGCAAACAGACAAACATGTAAAACTATCAGAAAGCAAGAAAAGCACAAAAAACGTGGACTTGATGAAGATTTCTTAGCTTTTGAAAAAACTACAAAAGATTTGTTGCATCGTATGCAAGAATTTACATGCGATAGATGTAAATTATATAAAAAACATATTAAAGATATTGAAGTTTTAGAACGCTATATTGCAAAACAACGTAAACTTGAAAAGGATATAGAGGTTCAAAAAGATGTTTTTTGGAACAAGTTTATGAGTCATAGAGGCGCCTTGATTGACATGGGTTATATTGTTGATGATTATCCAACAGAGAGAGGTGTTACAGTTTCTCAAATACGTTCTGAAAATGAATTGTATTTGGCGGAAATTATTTTCTCAGGAGTGCTGGAAGAACTTACTCCGGCTGAGCTTTCTGCTGTAATTTGCTCTGTTACAACAGAAGACATGCGCTTTGATAATTATGCGCAAATTCCTCTATCACCTAAAGTTAGAAAGACTTTGAACAAGATTAGAGATATAAGACGTAAGGTGGACAAGGTTCAAAAGCATAACAATGTCGAAGAACCTATGTATATCAACTCTTTCTACGCTCCATTGATTGAAATGTGGGTAAACGGTGCAGAATGGCAATCAATAATTGATGAAGTTGATATCGGAGAAGGCGATATCGTACGTGTATTCAAGCGTACAGTCGATGTTTTAAGACAACTTTGTACAATAGATAATATTCCTGAAGCTCTTGTATTTATTGCAAGGGAAGCTATAGATGGTATCTTAAAAGAGCCTATAGATGTTGATTAGCCTATATTGTAAATATTTGTTAACAAAATAAGCTCTCAACTAGCAACTTTTTTTCCTTCTGATACTTTATATAGGTGTGTTAGTGAAATAAAGGAAATGTATCTATTATGGCAATTAATCCAGTAGGAGCAATGCAAAAAGCCACTCAACCTCAATTCACAGGTGTGGTTGATAAAGTAGTTAGCTCAAAAGCATTTGAATCAGTTGCTAAATTTGCGGGGGAAAACTCAGCAACATTTAACGCTGCTTCATCATTAGTTATGGCAGGGGTTTTGAGACCTCTAACAATTATGGCTTTACCGGCAAAAAATGAACAAGAACAAAAGAACAAAGGTAATGCCGCAGCTCACGCTATTGCGTCAGCAGTAATTGGTTTCGCAATTACATCTACAGTTATGAAACCAATCTCAGCAGGTTTGAAAAAAGTAATGAATAATACAGATAAATACTTACCAAAATTATCTGAAAAAATGAAATCTAACCCAGCATTAGAAAAGAATGTAAACAAAGTTTTATCATTCGGACCTGATATCTTGTTAGCTGTTCCAAGAGCATTGTTAACATCTAAATTATCAGGTTATGTAAACAAAGCATTATTCGGTAAGAAAAAAGAAGCAGCTCCTGCACCGGCTCAACAAGCTCCAGTAGTTGCACAAGCTCAAGAATCACAACGTCCCGTTTTAGATAGCTTCAAAGGAGGTACAAAATAATGAACGTATCAGCAATTAACAGTGTAGCTCCAAAAGCACAAAACGTTAAATTCACAGGGGCAATGGATAAAATGACAGACGGCGTTGCAACTGTATTAGGTAAAGTTGGTAACTCAGATGCTTTCGTAAAAGGTATGGAAAAAATCGGTGAATCTCCAAACTTGATGGCTCACTTATCAACAGCAAGTTCAGCTGTAACAACTGGTTTATACATCTACAAAAACTTAACTGACAAAAAGAAAACTAAAAACGAACGTATTACAATGGCTCTTAACCAAGCTTTAACATTCGCAGTTTCAACAGCAATCACATACACAGCTATTGGTGCTTTGAACAAAGTTTCTAAAAACATCTGCGGTAAATTCGGTGAAGCAGTAGCTAAACGTGGTTATGATGCTAAGAAAGTTGATACTTTGAAAACAGGTGCTAAAGCAGCAATTGACTTAGTTGTATGTTCTTCAATAAACAGATACTTGTCACCAGTAGCAGTTACTCCTATAGCTAACAAATTAGGTGCTAAAGTAACAGATTACTTAGATAAAAGAGATGCTGCAAAAGCTCAACAAGCATAATTGAAAAAAATAACTTTAAAGTAACTAACAAAAAAGACTTACTCATTTGAGTAAGTCTTTTTTTATAAAAATATTTTATAAGAATTTTATAAAATTTTTAAATGAAAATTTTATGATAACTAGTATGAAAATTTTTCTAATAAACCTTATTTTGATTAAATAAGGTTTAAAATAACGAAAATTTATTTTGTCCTACATTTTACGTACGTAAAATAGCGTACGTAAAATACGTACAAAGAGGGTTATAATTACTAAAACAAAATGGTTGTACGGTTTTATATCCGGTTCTGACAGTAATAACCTAACTCTATGGATTGCAAAACGTCTAAAATCTAATACTATCTATAGTTTTTGCTATCTTAGTATAATTCCATTCTTTTGGCAGTAACGACGTAATTCAGTATTAGCAGTCATTACAGTACTTACTAATAAGCTGTTATGTAGACTTTGCGCAAGGTTAACGGCTTTGTCATACATCTTAAATGCGCTAACAGCGTAATCTCGTTGAGATTCAGACTGTATTGTAGACAATTCTTGCAGGTACTTACCATATAAGAAGTACAATTCAGACAGTGTATCAAGTAAATCGAACTGTCTTGCTATGCCAATTGCGCTTTCTATGTACGCTTTAGCCGAATCGTAGTCCTGTAATGCAAGGTACGCCTCACCGATAATCTTATTGAATTGAGTAATAAAGTAGAAGTTTTGAATCTTCGGACTTTGTGCGATATCAAGGGCTTTAAGCGAGTATTCAAGCGACTTTTCGGCACCAGCCGTAAGTAGTGTGACTTCTGAAATGAAGTACCACGCAATAAGTACGCCCAGTGCGTTCTTTTCCTTTGCAAAGTATGAAACCTGCTCTGAGTAAATCGCAAGCGCTTGTTTGAATTTGCCTTTTTCCTTGAGAACCTTACCTAGCAATAATTTTAGGATGTTCTTACTTAATGGATCATTGTTGTTATTAACAAATGTCACAATTTGGAACAATTCGTCTTGAATGCCGTCTAATTGGCTTCTTGAGATACTATTGATAACGCTTATCAAATTCCAAATGGTAACTGCTTGGGCATCCATTATATCGTTATTTTTATATTGTTTTAGGGTTTCTTCTAAAATAGTTTCAGACTCTTGAATATCCCCTTTTAGCGTATTTGCAAGTGCTAGAGTCAATTTTACCTTACAAATATATAAATCATTTTGAATGTGGTTCTTTTCAACGATTTCAAAAATAGTACCAACAACGCCAAGAGCACGGTTATCGCCCTGTAATACCAGTGCATTTGCCAAGATTAAGTATGTTTCAAGCCAAGCTTCAAATAAGTCTTCAATCTTAATGTTTTTGTGTGATTTTGTTGTATCTAAATTGCGTTCAAAAATAGGCAGAATTTCAATATCTATAAGGTTTACGACCTCACCTAAATTTCCAATTGTTAATAGCGAATTTAATTTTCTTGATTTTAGCATTGCAATCTCTAAATCATAAGACTGATCTACGTTTGCAATGGCGCTATCAATGCATTCTATTACTCCGAAGTGATTTCCGACTTTGTGACAACATTGAGCCAAATAGCCGGTTAATTCAAATTCTTTAAGGTTGTCGTCAAGCTTTCTAACGTGTTCAATTACACGAGGTAAGTACTCAATTGCCGCTTTTGGGTTATCAAATGACATGACTTTACCAAGTCTTTCATAGATGTTGTTCTTAATTAAGGAACTGTTAACGCCTTGAAGTTTATCAACAAGCACAAGTGAGTATTTTTGCGCCATAATATAGATGTTTTCATCCCCAATTGCAGCAGTTTGGCGTACAACTTCAGACCACGCATTTAATGCACTTAAATTTTCTTTTAAATTTGTTGCTAGTAATGCAAGAGAAGAGTGCGAAGATAGCGTAAATCCTGACAATATAACGAATAATTTTTCATTAACTGTCATAAAGTTCTTGTCTTTTCTTGCGATTTCTAAGATTGCTTTCCATAAACGAGTGCTTTTAAATTCATATGCAGACTCGTTTACTGGTGTAATGTAATTCAAATCTAATAAACTTGAGAATAAAGCAACAAATTCTTTGTTTTCAACTTTGAAAAGTTGGTTTAGCACTACAGGATAGAATTTTAACCCTAAAAAAGCTGCCGCAATTAAAAGTTCATAGACTAAAATGTTTTCATTTTTAAGTATATCAAGTCTGCGTTTTACAACAGCCTCAAAGGTATCAGGCAAGCTGAACGAGATATAATTTCTGCTTGAATCTGTAACTAAGTTTAAAATTTGTTCAATGTATGCGGGATTACCCTCAGTTTGCTTATGAATAGTATCTCTTAGGGCTTGAGAGGTACCTATAAATAGAGGGTTGTACTGATTTATAAACGTATCTGTTTGACTATCGTTAAACGCAATAAGTGAAATATCAGCGTATTGTTCATCCATTAACGACTTGTCGTACAAGTATGTTTTTACTGAACGTGGTTCATTGTAAGTTAGTATGAATTTTGAATTTTGTAGCCCTGTTTCATTGTTTATAAGTGTTTTTAAGAATTCGTAAGACATATTGTCTACGTGTTCAAAGTTATCAAATATAAATACTGTTTGCATTCTAGATGAAATAGTGTCAAAAACTTTTCTCAAGATACTGAAAGTTCTAGCCTTATTTTTGAAGATATTTTCATAATATGCTGATTTTTCAGGGTATAAAAAGTTTACCAAATCGTCTATTTCATCAACTCTAAGGCTTGGAAATTCAGTTTTAAAGAACTTTAAAGAATCTTTTTTTAGCTTTTCAGTATTAATACAGAAATTTGGAACATTAAAGAATGTAAGCAAAATATCTTGGAAAAGTCCACAAGGCGTAATTTGGCTAAGCTGAGTGGCTTTACCAATTAACCAAACAAATTGATTGTCTTTAAGTTCTTCAATTGTTGCTCTTAATACAATATTTTTACCGATACCGCTTGCACCGCTAAGAGAAATAACTTTTACAGATGTGTTTAGCAATGTGTTAACTAAAATGTTTTTAGCACTTTGTTGCGTAAACAAATTAGGAGAATACGACATTTCATTGCCTGTATTCATTGTGTGTTGTCTTACTTGTGGTTCCTCATTGGCTTTGGGCTCTGTTATTCTAAACTGTCTGCTTGCAGCTTCGGATAGTATGTTTTTTGATTGAGTTACCTTTCTTGGATTTGGTATGACGTTATGCCTGTTTGGCAAAATGTTAGATTTGAAAGGTAATACACCCTTGTGTAGAGCAGAATTCTTTATTATTGATGAGGCTCTATTTGCAGGATGTTGAATATTTTTTTTGTTAGTAGCCGGTGCTTTTCCTTTAGGTAAAACACTTTTTTGATTTGATTTTGGTTTTTCTTTTATAATTTCTTGTTCTGCTTGTTCAATTTTAGCTTCTTCATCTTTTATTTCTTGTTGTTGAAGTTTCATCGAATTTAGCTGTTGAGGTAAAGTACTCAATTGTTCTTGCAGTCCTGAAAGTTGAGATTGTAGCGAATTTAATTGAGTTTGTAATGCTTCATTTTCTTTACTTATAGGTTTCTTTTTTAGTTTTTTGATTGCTTTTTTCTTAGTCTGTTGTTTTGATGAATTAGACATTTTGGTAGCGGAATGTTGTCCGGAAAGCATTCTTTCATCACCTTGCAATAAAGCTTTTGCAGGAATTAGAGGCGAATTTTCATCAGGAGCATAATTAGGCACACTTACATTAATAATGTTTTTGCTGTGTTTAGGTTTTGGCATTGGAGCCATAACCATTTTTGTTTTTTTGCGTTTTGGTTTGTTAGAAATAGCAGGTAAAACGAACTGTCTAGGCGGTTCTAGGCTGGAAGCTCTTTTTGCTGCAAGTTTTGCTTTTTTGAAGGAATAACCACATTTTCTGCATGCCGGAGCATTTGGAAAATTTGCAGATTTGCAATGAGGACAGAATTTAACCAATTCTGTACCGCATTCAACGCAAGATTTGTTATATATCAAGTTGTAAGCACCGCAATGTTTACAAACTGTGCCAATTTTTGTATTACAGTGAGGACAGTTTATAGTTCCATTTGGTATTTGTTTTTTACATCTTGGACAAATCATGTTTTACCTAAAATGTTTGTTAGTTAATAGATTTTTTGACCGCATCCATTAGTTCAAATAACCTTTTTGATACTTGAGATTGAGAAATATTCATTTCTCTGGCTATTTCAGCTTGCTTTTTCCCTTCTACATAGCGTAATTCGTATAGTTGCAGATATTGTTTTTCGATATTTTGGCTATGCGCAACAACAACAGAATCATAAACTGATTGTAGCAATTCTTTTTCTACAACAATCTCTTCAGGATTCTTTGGTATTGTAATAAAATTGTAGTTAACAGATACGTTTTCAATGTTGTTAGCAGGTTCTTTCATTTCAACCGGTTGAGTTTCAATATCTCTGGTTGAAACATAGCTTTGATGAGTTCTTCTAACTCGACCCATGTTTTTTAGCACAACAACAATAGCGGTTGATGCAATTTTTCGAATATATGCTTCTAAAGCATCTTTATCATCAATCGTTTCTAATATTGACAAGGAACGCTTGCAGGTTTCATTAAAAAAATCGTCAAACAAGTCTTCGTTGTTTTGGAATTTTTTATCCGCCTTGATTATTCGCTTGATTAACTCTAAGTGTTCTTGCGCTAATTCCAATTTTTAAACTTTCATCAAAATCTGCTAACTAACACTTATATAATATCACAACTTAGAAATTAATTATAAGAGAAAAATCATAACTATCTTTTGTAAATTCCGAAGTTGGCGCCTTTACGTATTTTAAGGCTGCCTTAACACTTTGTAACACAATTGCATCAATTTGTTTAGAACCACTTGAAACAGTTATGTTTGTTCCTGTTAATTCACCGGTTTTACTAATTTGAACATCAACAATCATTTTTGATGAATATGGTAATTCTGATGCGTTTAGTAAATCTGATTGAATGGCAAATTTCATTGCTCTTCCGGTGATTTTTAAGTATTTAACAACGGCATCATTGTATGTAAGTTCTTGAGGAACTTCCCAATAAAGTTTTTTGATTTGATTTGTGTACAATGGAGCTTGTGGAGTTGTAGGTATTGTGGACAAGTTTTTATCCTTAAGTCTTTCTTTACCTTGATTCAAGCTTGCGTTCATGCTTGCTACATCTTGAGGACCTCCGGCTTCACCTGGAATATCACCGATAGGTTGTTTGGCTGTTTCTTCTGTTTGCTCAGGAGAGGTCATATCGTTAAGCATTTGAGCATCTTCTTTATCTTCTTGGCTTTCACCTTCGATAGGCATATTTTGATCTTGCTGTGTTTGTACGCCTTTGTTTGCATTAAATCTTTCCATAATTAAATCTTTTTTTGTATAGCCAAATGCAATAAGTAGTACAATTAATAATATACCTAGTAATGGTGATGTTGATTTTTTCTTTTCTTTTGTTGGTGGGAGTTGGTAATTATTCATATTCACATTGTTTTGATTTAATGTGTTATCCATTGCATCATTACCCATTTGACCTTGTTGTTGAGTGTTATCATACAAGGTTTCAATTGTATTTTGGTCATTTGCTGCAAAGTTTGGATCATAATTATCATTACCTTGTGGAACAGAATTTATATCCATACCTTCAGGGTTGTATTGCATATTATCGTAATTTTGTTGAGTTGACATATCAGGGATGTCATTTAACTGCATTTGTTGTTTTTGAGGCATTTCAGGTTGAACATTTTCAGGTTGTTGAGGAACATTGTTAAAATCTTCATCACTAAAATCTAAATCAACATTTTGAATGTCAGGATCATTTAAGTCTATGTCATCTAAATTTATTTCGCTCAAATCAATATCGCTATTAACTAGATTGTCAATTTCAGAGTCAATGTCTATATTATCAGGATTGATATCAGATTGAGAATTTAATGCATCTGTCGGAATTTCGTCATCATCATCCAAATCATCAAGGTTTATATCATCCAACGGTGAAGATTGTGGTGCAGCAGGTTGTTGAGATGTTGCAGGAGTAGAATCATCAGTGAATGATGAGAAATCGTTAAATGCGCTAAATGCATCATTCATCGCATTATCAATTGGCACTTGAGGGTTATTTAAGTTTGGATTAGCTTCTTCTACAGCTGCAGCCATATCCATTGTAAATTCTTCAAGACCGCTCATGTCGTCATCATGACTATCATTTGAGGATGTATTCTCTGTATGTGTGTCCGAGCTATGGTCATTGTCATTTTGTTGTGCCATTTCAAAGTCAGATAAATCAACTTCTTGAAGTGTTTCATCATTGCCTAAACCTTGGAATTGTTCCGGTAATTCAATAGAATCACCTGCAATTTCCTGCTGTCTAGCTTCTTGTTGTTTTGCTACCGGTTCCGGTTCAGTGAAGTTAACCGGTTCAGCTATATCATCAAGTGTTTGAGGTACTAACTCTTCAAGCGGTTCAACAGGTTCCAATAATTCAAAATTGTCATTGTCGATTGTGTCTTGTACTTTAGGTTCTGAAACAGTTTGCTCTTCTGCAACAACTTGAGGTTCTTCACTGATTTCCTCAAGACTTGGTAAATCGTCATCAGGCTCTAATTCTGGAAGAGTTAAGTCTATCGGCGTTTCAAATGCTTCCAAATCAGTCAGGTCTTGTGGTTCATTCATGATTTCTACACCTTCATTTTTTACTGCTTCCATCAAGCTTTGTGCTTCTTCTGTTACCGAGTTATCTTCAGGTTGAATTTTTGGTTCTGTTGAGATTTCTTCAACTTGAGGTATCTCAAGAGCTTCAACATCTTCAAATTCATCTAGTGAACCTAAATTTTCATTAATATTTATGTCTTGTAAGTCAGGAATATCTTCAAAATCTAAGAAGTTTATATCACTATCTTTTGCAACTTCATCGATTGAGGCAAATTCCTCTGTAATTTCTTCTGGAATATTTTGAACAGGTTCTTCTGATTTTGTTTCAGGAGTATGTTCTTCTAATTGTGTTGACTCTTCTGCTACATCATTTTGTTTATGTTCATTCAAGTCTGAAAAAGTATCTAAATCTATGCTATCAATATCAATTGGATTTGCAGTTAAATCTTCTAAATCTGCTTGTGACATATTAGGTTCTAGCCCGCCAAAGCCTTCAAATGTACCAGCTGTATCAATATTTGATTCAGGTTCAAGAGGTGTTAGCTCTTCAAACGAAGCAAGTTCATCTGAGTCTTGCGCATCAGTATTAAATGTTTTAAGGCTTGCCAACTCTTCATCACTAGGTAATTCTTCCAGTTGTCCGGCTTCTTCTATAATTTCCTCGCCTTTTTCTTCAAATTCGCCATCTATAATATTATTTTCATCTAAATTCATTGTATCTTCCTCATCGTGGTTTTCTTCAATATAGTCTTCAACAAAGTCTGCTACCGTAGCATCTGCAATTTCGTCTAAATTGATATCTGAGCCAAACTCATCTGATGTAATATCTTCTTCATATAGTTGTTGTGCTCCTAGTACGTCTAGAACAGAATCGTTTAAGATTTCGTCTGTATGTGCTAAATCTGTTGAAACAAGTTCAAAATGTTGAAAGTTCCTAAACATTTCACAAAGAGCTTTGCTTTTTAAAAGTTGTTCATAAATGAAATGTTTTTCATTATTCATAATATCGCCGTCAATGAAGTTTACAATAAGGGCTTGAGCCTTAATAACATCATTTTCATTAATCGGTAAATTAGATTTAGGTTTTGATTTTTTTAACGCTTTTTTCAAGCTGTTTTCATTATATAAAACGCCTTTATCTACAATATAATATCCGCCAGATTCTTTAGACTTGTTAACATCATCCGGTGAAATTGCACCGATAAAGTTGGCGCTAGACATATCTTCAGCCATTGTTAAAAATATGTATAAATCCGGAGTTACGTTAAATTCATATTGTGATTTCGGAATAAATAGCGTATCTTCGTTTGGTACGATTCTAACGTCAATTCTAATGTTATCTAAGTTTACATCAGAAATATCCATGTCCTTTAAAACGGCCGGAATAGTGTATAAACTATTTTGATTAGTGGCATTAAAACCTATGCTTTTTAAATATTTTATCCCAAGTCTTCCGCCGATAACGTTGGCAAAAGCTCGTTGTTTTATGTTGTCATCAAGATTTTTAGATGAATGCATCGCATCTTTAATATCATCTTGAGTTATTTCAATGAACTTGTTATCATCAAAGATTCCCATAATTTTCCTTCCTTATATATATAAGGATTACACGAGATATTAGAATATTCCATGCTTTTGAGTATTGTAAACTTTTGTAACGTAAATTTTTACATGTTTTTCAAATTTAGCAATTTTTTTAATGAAAAAAACTTTATAAAGGTAAGGAAGAAAATTTTATAGGTTATAGGAGGTTTTTTACAATGGTTTCTGGTATCAATGCAAATGTAGGTTTTCAAGGTGGAATTAATACAGCGACAAATGCTCGTCCATATATGAATCAACCATATCAATATACAGCTGCTCCACAAGTTGCAGCAGATACAGTTGAAATTGCAGGCAAGAAAAAAGGCAGTGCAGCAAAGAAAGGTATTATCGGGACTGTAGTAGGCTTGGCAGTTGCAGCAGCAGCATTATACGCAGGTGTTAAATCAGGTAAATTAACTGAAGTTGCAAATCCTACAAAATGGACTGAAAAATTACAAAACTATGCTTTCAAAGGCGGTAAAGGTGTAGAAACCGGTGTTGAATACGTAGCAACAAAAGGTAAAGCACTTGTTGACTGGTTTAAAGAAAAAATTGGCAAAAAAGGCGCTGAAGAAGTAGCTCAAGAAGTGACTCAAGGCTAATTAATTATAAAGATTCAAAACTGTGGCGGTGATTTTATTACCGCCACAGTTTTGTTTTAACTTAAATAAATTCAGCAAGAATGACAGTGCTAATTAGGAAACCTTCATTTGAGAGTGCGTAACCTGATTGGGTTTGTTTAAGGTGTCCTGTTTTTAGGTATTTTTGAATAGTTTCTTTGTATTTTTCGTCAAAGTTTATGTTGAACTTTTTGTTAATTTCGTTCACGTTGATACCGCTAGAGCGCCTGAATCCTAAGAAAATTTCTTCTTCAAGTTTTTCTTTTTCGGTTTCAAAATGTCCGTAATCTTTTGTAAGCGGACTTTCTAAATATTTGTGAATGTCAAAACAGTTTGCATAACGCATGCCGGCTTCATATCCGTGCGCAGCGCAACCAAAACCGTAATATTGAGCGTTATCCCAGTAGTTTAGGTTGTGACGTGATTCGAACCCTGTCTTTGCAAAGTTGCTAATTTCGTAGTGACTAAAATCTTTTAGAACTTCAATGGCTTTAAGATACATGTCTGCTTGTAAATCATCGTCAGGTAAATTTTGCGGTGTTTTTTTGCCAAAAACTGAATTATCTTCAATTTTTAACCCGTAAAGTGAGATGTGAGGAACGTTTAATGTTTTTGCAATTTTTAAATCATTTGTAAAATCTTCAATTGTTTGATTAGGCAAACCATAAATAAAATCAAGTGAAATGTTGTCAAATCCTGCGTATTGAGCTATTTTAACTGCATTTTGCGCTTGTTCTGCTGAATGGCGCCTGCCGATTTGTTTTAAAATATTGTCTTTGAATGTTTGTATGCCAATACTTAAACGATTTATGCCGATTTCTTTAAGTCCTGAAAGATAATCTGCTGTTGCATTTTCAGGATTAAGTTCAAATGTAATTTCTGCGTTTTGAGCAAGGTTAAATTTGTTAAAAATTTTTTTGACGTGCTCTAGTGGCAAGATTGATGGTGTTCCTCCGCCAAAATAAAGCGTTTTTAGGGTGTTACCTTGATAATTTGTGTCGATTTCTTTTAATAGAGCGATTAGATAGCCTAATTCAAGTTTCGTGTTAACCGTTGATATGAAAGCACAGTAAAAGCATTTTGAGTTACAAAATGGTATGTGAATATAGGCATTTTGAGGTGCGTGCATAATTATTCCTCAAAAAGTTCTCTATAAATTTCTTTGGCAACTTCAAGCGATGAATTTTTGTCGGAAAGTTTTTCACGTACGGCTTTTAAGCCTTCAATTTGTGTGTTTCTGACGTTGCTGTCGTAAAGTAATTTTTCAGTGTTGTAAACAATGTTGCTTGGTGTAGCTTGAAGTTCAAGTATTTCAGGCACAATGTCTTTGTTCATAATAATATTTGGTAAACAAACTCTGTTAATGCACCTCACAAGTAGGTATATGAACCAGAAAAGGATAGGTCCTTTGTATGAGATAATCATAGGAGTGTTGTAAAGTGAAGCTTCAAGGGCAACTGTTCCTGATGCTAAAATTAATGAGTCAGAACAGCTTAAAAGGGCTTGGTTGTCACCTTTTATAACTTTGAAATCGCAATCTTTGTAATATTTTTGGAATGTTTCGTCATTAATGCTAGGCGCTTGAGAGAAAACAATTTGTAAATCAGGATGTTTTTTCTTTAAGTCTTTTGCTGACTTAATAAAGGTTTTCATTAAATTGTTTAACTCAAATTTTCTTGAGCCTGAGAAAACTGAAACTAACTTTTTGTTGGTGTCTAAACCGTATTTAGCAAAGAATTCTTCTTTGTTAGCCGGTTGTGGAAGTTGGCTTATTAACGGGTGTCCGCAATAAGTTGTCTTAATTCCGTAAGATTCATACATTTCTTTTTCGAATGGGAAAATGCAGAACACTTTATCAACGTATTTTTTGATTGATTTAATTCTATATTTGCGACTTGCCCAAACTTGAGGCGGAATGTAGTAGTTTATTCTTATACCGGCTTTTTTAAGAAAACGAGCCATTTTTAGGTTGAAAGCGCCGTAATCGATTAATAAAACTAAATCCGGTTTGTATTCATTTGTTAAATAATTAACGACTCTTTTGCCAAGGCTGATGTGGTCTAAAAGAATTTTTGGAGTTAATCCCATGGCGCTCATTTTTGAATGGTCAGAGAATAGCTTAATGCCCATAGCTTTAAGGCTTTCGCCACCTATAGCCTCAATTTGAATATCAGAATTCATCTCTAAGAGATGGCGTGCAACGTTAGAGGCATGCATGTCACCGGAGTATTCGCCAGTTATGATAAATATTTTTTTCATAATTAAACAGCCATAATAACAATATTGTTTTTGTCAGCAAACTCAACAACTTTTTCTTGTTCAACAATGATAGTTTCGTTAGCTTCAACAGCTAATAGAGATAACTTGAATTTTTTCATTGTTTGAAGAGTTCTTAAGCCAACAGCAGGAATGTCAAAACGTTTGTCTTGAGTTGGTTTCGCAACCTTGATTACGCAACCGCCATTTTTAGCAATTTTTCCACCACGTTCAATACATTTGTCAGTTCCTTCGATAGCTTCAACTGCCATAACCATTTTGTCTTTGATTACAACGGATTGTCCAACGTCAATTTTGCCCATTTCTTTAGCAAGCCAATAACCGTATTGAACATCAGCAATTTGAGAATCAGTAGGTTTTAGTTTGCCCAGAACACCTGCAGGAATCATTAAGTTTTTGATAAAAATAGTTTGGTCAAGAACAGTAACACCAATTTTGTTAAGTTCTTCAACTACAGTTAACATAACTTGGTCATCGTTAAGTCTTTTAACATTTTTAATTAATTCTAAAGCCATAGAGTCGAATTTTGGACGACGTAAAATCAAACCTTTATGAACTTTACCTAAGAAAGTAAGTTGTTTGATTTGTTCATCTTGTAAAATCTTTTTTATTTTTAATAGTTCGCCAGCGCCTACAGAATAAACTTTAGAGCAAACTTTTTTTAAATCTTTAACGTTGTCGTTAGATAATGAAATGCAAATAACTTCCAAACCGTTTTTTGTTGCGTTTTCAGCCATTCTAACCGGTAATTGACCATCGCCGGCGACTAAAGCTTGTTTTTGTTCAAGTAAAATTGACATTTGAATTCCTCATACTTCGTAATACGTTAATTATAACACAAGAAAATAATTGTAATAAAAATGTAAAAAATTATGATTGACTAGCAATTTTTTTCTTAAGAAAAACTTATATATAATATACAGACACGCATGGATATAACAAATTGTAAACATTTGTTACAAAAAGGCTTTGAAAATTAAAGTTTTTGCTTAGTTTAGCCGATAAACAACATGTGTGTAAGGTTAAAAAAACAAGGAGTACACTATGGGCAATATCGATGTACAATTACAATCACCAGAAAACTTTAACGCAAAGAAGATTGCTGAAAAGAAAGTTATGGGTATTCGTGTTCTAAAATCAAGTCAAAGACAGCAAGTGTACGATGGTTCAAGAGGTATTACAACTGCTCAAAAAGAAATTGATGATACGCAATATAAATTAGAAGATGCGGACATGTCTTTTGATGACGGTATGGATAATAAAGAAACTACTGAAAATCAAACAGAACAAAAAGCTGAACCAAGTGCTGATGGAGCTGCAGCTACAGCTGCAGATGCTACAGATAAAGGTGTTCAAGCTCAAGAAATATCAGCAAATTTAGAAGAAACAACAGAAGCTCACGCAGAAGAAACAGATGCGTTTATTGAAGAGTCTACAACAATAACAGATACAGCTACCGAAGATGGCGATGAAATTGCAAAATTATCAGAAGAATCTGAAGCAATTATTGCAGAAGTGGAAGCTGACGGCAATAATGCAACACCCGAAACATTTGATGGTACTGGTTCTGGAAAAACAAGTGCATTTAGCTTAAGCTTGGCAGGTGAAGCACAACCGGCTCCTCAAAAAGCTGCAAAGTCTAGAGCCGCAGGTGGTGCTATTACAGCAGGCAATAATAACAATCAAACTAATAGTACTGATGCAACTGAAAACGATAGTAATACAAGCGCAGCCGGTTCAAATACATCAAGCAGATTTGAAGAAAAGGTAGCCGCATTGAACGAAAAATCAGCTCAAATTTCAGAATTAAGCACAAGAGTTAAAGATTCTACAGATGAGTTAGCTGCTAAAGCTGCGGAAAAGGCAGAAACTGATGCTGTATTGCAAGAAACAGCGGATGCTACAACAGCTCAAGGTGAAGTTGAAAATGAAGGCTTTGCTAAGGCTCAAGAATATTTAACTTATACAAATGAAATTGGTACAATGACAAAAGATGCAGGCATTGTAGCCTGTGCAGTCAGTGATGGTATGAAAGTGACTGCAACAGGTGTTAAAGGTGTTGCCGGTTTAACAAAAGGTATTGCCGGAGGTTTAAAATCATTAGCTTCAGCATTAACAGGAGGCTTATATACAGCCCCAGCCGCAGCTCCTACAGGAGCAGGTGGTACAGCTGCAGGTGGGGCAGCAACTGCTGCAGGTAAAGGCGCAACAACATTAAGCAAAGCTGCTGATGGCGTTAAAAAAGGTGGCGAAGTTGCAAAAGCTACAGGTGATTCTTTAAAAGTAGGTGCTGAAGTTGGACAAACTTCTGTAGCTGCGGCTCAAGGTGATTGGCTAGGAGCTGTTACAAAAGCAGGTACCTTAGCAGGTAACGTTCTATCAGGTGTCGAATCTATGAAAGGCGCAATTAATGGTGCCGGAGAGGTTGCAAGTAAGGCTGCTGAAACAGCTGGAAAAGCTCAATCAGGTATTAAGAAAGCAATTGAGGTCGCTCAAAAAGCAGGTTCTGCAGTTGCAGATAATGTGAGCCGTTATAACACATATACAAATCCTACAATTTTCGGTGGCGGTAAATCAGATGATGCTGCTGAAACAGAAGATGCTACTGGAACAACAGCAAATGCAGATGCATCTAACGTAGATGTTAACGCTAATGACCAAAAACCAACTAAGTCATTAGATGAAATCTTCGCTAAATACAAAAAAGGCTAATATAAATTCTATTTAGAAAATAAACGAATAAACGTAGGTGCCAAGACTTGTATAAGTCTTGGCACTTCTATTACTATTTCTTAATTTATTGCACGAACATGTATTATATGAGTATAATTAAAGCATGTTTCAGTACTATAAAAAATATACACCATACTTGTTTTTACTACCGGCTGCTGTAGTGCTGTTGGTGTTCTTTTTTATACCGTTCTTTCAAACTATTTATCTTAGTTTTTTAGACTACTCTACTGATATCTATTCCCCAACTCTAGTTGGACTTAAAAATTATACAAACCTGCTACATTCAGCTTTGTTCTATAAGGTTATGTTCAATACCTTTGTTTATCTATTTGTTGCTGTGCCAATTCTTGCTATTGTGCCACTATTTTTGGCTATCTTGATTAACCAAAAACTTAGAGGCTTAACTCTGTATAAAATATTGATATACCTTCCCGTAATTGTGTCTATCGTTGTTGCAGCTATTGCATTTAAGTGGCTTTATGCTCAAGCAGGTATTCTTAACTACTTCCTACAAGTTCTCGGTCTTAACGCTATCGGGTGGCTTACTGATACCCGATTCGCATTGATTTCAGTTATTATCGTAACTATCTGGAAAGGTATTGGCTACTATATGATGATTTATCTTGCCTCTCTTATGAGTGTACCTAAAGAACTTTATGAGGCATGCGATATTGACGGAGCAGGTTTCTTTAGAAAACATCTTACTGTTACAATTCCGCATATCATGCCAACAATCGCTTTGGTAACTACAATTAGTGCAATATCTGCTATGAAAGTGTTTGCCGAAATCTATGTTATGACAAAAGGCGGACCGCTTAATTCTAGTAAAACAATTGTTTATTATATATATGAACGTGCATTCGAAAACCTTGACCTCGGCTATGCCTCAGCTCTCGCAGTTGTACTACTTATAATCGTTATGGCATTCTCTCTGATAAACATACTATTCTTTGAAAAAAATAAATATCAAATATAATTGACAATTTTTAATTTTTGGAGTAATTTAGTAATACATTGATAACTTAATATACTAATGGGCCTGTGGCGAAATTGGTAGACGCACTAGACTTAGGATCTAGCGCAGCGATGTGTGAGAGTTCGAGTCTCTCCGGGCCCACCATTTTAAGGGGCTTCTTCGGAAGTCCTTTTCTATAGGTGAAACATGGCTGATATTTTTGAAGAGTATAAAAATTTAAAATCTTTTGAAGTTGAGTTCTTTGACGAAGTTTACATGCATAGAATTATGTGTAAAATCAAAAATATTGAACCCGATAAAATGCTTATCTATTCAGAAGATGCCAAAACCGGTAATACTAAACCAAAAGTCGGTACAAATCTTACTCTTAACGTTTATTCCGAAAACGGTATTTACAACTCTATTGCGAGAGTTCTTGATGTTAAAGAAGATAACGGCTTAACAATCTACTCGATTACTTACCCTGCTCAAAACAAAGTTAATCAAAGACGTGAATATTTTAGAGCAGATTTGAAAATTCCGTATATTATGAATGTTGAAAGAGCCTCTAAAACAGATGTTCTTGAAGGTGAAACCGTTAATATCTGCGGTAAAGGGGTTTGTATTAAAAACTCTAAACCGTTTCTGCCTTATAACAAAATAGATTTGACTTTAAATTTTAAAAATAGAACGATTAATACTGCTGCGGAATATGTTTATTCTCGCACAGCTGCAGAAAACGGAAAACCAGTTTTTCTTCATGCTTTCATGCTTACAACCATTGAACAAAAAGATGTCGATTTTATTGTCGGTCAATGCTTTCTTTACCAATTATCATAGCTTTTTAACCCGTTTTTTTGACTTTGCTTAAAATATCACTAATATATTAGTGTAAGTTAAGTGATGGCAAAAAAGACAGGACAAAGTATGAAATTTAAACAAAGATTAGAAATGTTTACAGGTCAGTACATGTTTATTAAATGGGTTGGCGGAAGTGAATACGTAAAACTTATGAATGTCGGGGATGATTTCTATGAATTCGATGTTATTGACATTGATACAATGGAATATCAAGAAACTTTGATGATTCAACATAACTTATTGTTGGAAGTAACATTAGGTGGTGCTGATGTTCAAAGAATTCTTGCCGAAATGTCATGTAACCTTCCTGCTGTAAATAGAGAATAGATTAAACGTTGAAACTCTTACGTGTGCCTTCTTCGTGATAAATTGTGTCTGTAACAACTGTTTCTGTTATCTTCAAGACAAATTCACGACCGGCATCTGTTTGATTTAGCGGTATTTCTTTACGATTATAACGAGCTTTTATGATTGCATAATCCATTTTATTTGCAGGAACATACAATGAAGCTAGTTCATTATCAAGCAAGCAAGCCATTTCTTCGTCAGGAGTTTTAGCGTTTGCTACAGTATTGAAATAATCACCTTTAATCGCCATAATTCTGCCTGAATATAGCGCAGAAGAACCCTCTCTGAATAGCGCTTGAGGTTTGAAGTTGCAACGCATTGTAAAGCTGTACTGTAACCAAAATACGTTAATTATAATTGCTGGAACTTTTGTATCAAATTTTACCCAAATGTTCTCTGTGGCTACACCTCGTGATGCAAATGATTGGCGTAATTGCTCTACGACTTCTTTTGCAACATTTGCCATGCTTGCAAATATCTCACTTGTGTTTCCGTTAATGTGTTGATAGTCACAAAACTGCTTATACATATACGCAGTAACTTCAGAAACTCTTTGTTTTATCATCGAATTTCTGTCAAAACTATTACTATCAAAATTATTGTAACTGTTACTCATTTTCTACTTTAAATTTAATACAAACATGCTTTTTCGTAAATATATTATATTTTATTGACCATTTTTCATGAATACTTGATTTAATGTATTTAATTATAAAAATACGCTCGATGGGATTCAAACCCATGACCTTCAGCATCGGACGCTGATGCTCTATTCAACTAAGCTACGAGCGCATATTTTTATTAACTGACCTCTTTTTTATTATAAACTAAAAATAATGTAACGAATTGTAAACAAAATGCTTTAAAAGTCTAAAGTTTTCATTAAATATACCGATATATATAATGTAAAGGGAAATAAAAAACGGAAATATAAGGAGAATGCACTATGGGAATGGCAGCATCACAAGCAAGATTATTAAGCATCACAGCAAGAATGACAGATGTAGAATATAAATCACAACAAATCTCAAATACAAAAGTAAGATTAGCAGACGAATCAGAACAAGTAGCTAATGATTACACAAAAGCATTAAACAAACAAAAATTAACATACACAGATTGGACAGATGGTAAAATGACAAAAATTTCATTAAAACCATCAAACTTGGCACAATTAGGATATGCATTAAAGAATGAAAAAGGTGAAAACGTATCACCATCAGTTCCAAATCCTGATTTCGATTCATCAAAACCAGAATCAGATACTAACCAAAAATTCATCGCAAATACAAACGGTAAAGCAGTATCAGCAACAATATCAGAATCAGATTTGTACGAAATGATTCAATCAGGTCAATTCTACTTAGAATCATTAACAAAAGTAGATGAAAACAATAAACCTGTACGAGTATCAGTAGATGGCACAAACAACTTAGCAATCGAATCAGATACAACAGATTTAGCAAAAGCAGAAGCAGAATACAATTCAAAAACAGCAAAAATCAATAGTAAAGAAAAATTATTAGATAATGATTTGAAAGCATTAGATACAGAACACTCAGCATTAAAAACAGAATATGATTCAGTAAAATCATTAATTAAAGATAATGTAGACAAAACATTCAACTTATTCTCATAATTGAGAAAATAAAAATTTCCTTATTTCCTTCCCTATACACAAAATTTCCAACTCCTCTCATTTAGAGGAGTTTTTTTTAGGGTTGAATCCAGATTATTGCTTCACTCGGACAAGTCGCTCATTACACTTCGTTGGCATTCGCTATGTCCTCGCAACTTCGGCATTCCGCTTCGCTTCAGCCTACGCAAAATCTGCCTATACACAAAATTTCTAACTCCTCTTATTCTGAGGAGTTTTTTTTACTATGTCATACCGCACTTGAGGCGGTATCTTTGAAAAATCCGTTTTGCTAACTTTACACAAGTTTAAATATTTGATACATCTTAAAAAATCTGCTAAAATTCTTTGAATACGGAGGAATTCGACATGAAAAAAATATTTGTATCACTATTTATAATATTAATGATGACTACTAATCCTGCAAATGCAACAATGACAAAGGAAGCTCATCAACTTTATCAAGAAGCATGCCAACTCGAGTATCGTAATAATTACGATGCCGCAATATCTAAGATTAGAGAAGCTATTGACATGACTGGCGAAGATGCAATTCTATATACAAAGTTAGCCGGTTTATATGCTGATATTGGTGATTATGATAATGCTTTAGGTGCTTACAAAATTGCTATTCGCTTAAGACCTAATGATGCATTCATTTACATTAGTATCGGTAATATTTTACAATCAACAGGTGATTTGAATAATGCTTATAACTCATACATGCAAGCTTTAGATATATTTCCTGCGTACAAATATAATTATGTAAATATTGCCAATGTTCTTCTCGCTCAAGGTAAATATGATAAGGCAATTGAGTATTATAATTTATTTTTAGCTGTATATCCGGAACAAGCTGACGCTCGTGAAAGTTTGGCTACTGCTTATTTAAAAACTAACAAATATGCTTTAGCAAACACTTCTTACGCTTTAGCATACAAAGCATCTCCTTCAACATTCAAAAATTATGCAAATTACGGTTATGCTTTGTTTCAAGAAAAACAATATGCGAATGCAATTGATATGTTAAAAATGGAACTTCTTGATAATCCTGACAATATAAAAGCTAGGGCAAATTTGGCAGTTTCTTACCACCAATTAGAAAAATATGATTTATCAAAACAACAATTTGAGCAAATATTTAAGTTGAAACCTGATTTCAATGGCTTAAGGATATATTATGCAGAATTGCTGTGTGACATGAAACTTTACGATGAGTCTATTGCTCAATATACTCAATATATAAAATCTTATCCAAATGATGTTGAAGCGTACAAACAGTTAGCGCTTGTATACAAATATCAAGGTAAAGATGATTTAGCTATTAAAAATTTGTTAACAGCATTAGCTAAAGATAACAAAGACCTTGAAGTAAAAAAAGAGTTAGCATATCAATATCATAAGAAAAATGACTATATTACAGCTATCAAATATTATGATGAAGTCTTACAAGTTGATTCATCAAATTATGATGTAAAGGCTAATAAAGCTTTAGCATTGCACGCTTTAAAGAAATATGATGAAGCAATTAAACTTTATGAGGAACTTTTAGCACAAAAATCTAACGATAGATTGTCTAAAAATTATATTTCAGCCCTAATTTCAAAAGGTGACCTTTTATTGACTAAAGATAAATATAATGATGCAATTCAATCTTTTGAAAAAGTATTGTCATTAGATTCTAATCAAAGTTATCCTTATTACGGTATGGCACAAGCATATGAATGTATTAAAAACTATGATAGTGCACAAATGAGTTATGAAAAAGCATTAGAAATTGATCCTGAAAATGAAATGTATAAAAAGGATTATGATGCATTTAAGTTGGCTCATGCTCCCAAAGAAGAACCTGTTGTTTCGAATACAGAAGTAAATAACAATGAAACAGCTACAAATGAAAAAGTTGTAATCAAGCCTGTTTCTGATAGTGATTTTACATCAGGTCCTCAAGCTAATACTGAAAATGCATTAGATAATTTAGACAAGTTGATGATTAAAAATCCGACAGAACAGATAGAAGATAACGTTAAAAAGTTAATTAACGAAGGTGATACTTTATATAAATCAGGACAAAATACTCAAGCTTTAGAAAAATATATTGAAGCTTTAAAGTTAACTCCTAACGATTCATTAACAGCATTTAAGACCGCAAATTTATATAAATTAGAAAATAATCCGGAAAAGGCAATTTATTATTATAAAAAAGCGACTTCAATAAATAAAAACTATGCAGATGCGTGGTTTAATATGGGATTGGTTTATGCTTCTCAAAGCGATTATAAAGCTTCAAAAGATTGCTTTAATAAAGTTATAGCCCTAAGTCCTGATTATGCGTATGCGTATTATGCATTGGCTTTAGCTTATGAAAATGAAAATAATACAGAAAAAGCAATTGAAAATTATCAAAAATATTTTGATTGTGAAAATGATGATTTAACCAAAAAAGCAATTATGAAAAAAATAAACGAGTTACAAACTCAGTCATCAGTTTCTGGACAATAATTTATGAAGAAGCTAATTGTATTATTTTTAGTTTTTATTTTAGCAATGCCTTGTTACGCTACAAAAAGGTTTAAGTATGGTATTGTGTTTAATAAGAATCCTTTTACGCCATATAATTCGGCAGATTTGTCACGGGTTTTTGCTCCGCAACAACGTATTTATTGGCTGTTTATGTCTAAACATAATATAAAAACTGAGTTTATTAAAGTGCAAATTGTCACAGGAACTGATAAAGGACCTTATCAAACATTTTCAGGTATAGTCTATACGCACGAATATAAAATCAACAAAGACTCACCTCATTTTTTTACAGATTATGTTGTACTTCATTCAAAAGGTCATTATTATATGGAAATATTTGATAAAAATAATCTGCATAAGCCTCTTGCTGTTGCTGATTTTTATGTTCGATAACTATTTTTCAAATGAAACTAAAGTCCAAAATCCTTTTACTTCATAATGGATATTTTTAGCGTTAACAGGAATTGTTTTTATTATTTCATTTCTAAAGTCTGAGAATATAATATATAAAAGAGGTGTCGCTTCGTAAAATTTAGTATTGGTTACAACATTAGAAAATGTTGTTTCATCCAGAAATGAAACACTATCTAAAAATATAAAGGCAACCTTTTGTCCTGTTTTCATTTTTTTGTAGATGTTGTCATTAATATAATAAATTAACTTACTACCTTGGAAAACGCCTACTGGTAATGTTGCGTTTATAAAAGTTCCTCTATATTGCTTTTTACCACTTTTAACTGCTTCTTTATAAGATATTGCTGGTAAAATATAATCATTGAAATTACCTTTGTGTATTGAAATTACATTATATTTTGAAAAATCTTGATATTTTTCAAATCTGTTTTGTGGATAATAAGTTAATACAATATAATCATTTTGTTTCAATTTTGCACTATTTATAAGTTGAGCAACATATTTGTGACCTTCTTCTCTTTGAACCTTTGGTGCAGCATATGATGTAAACAAGTATCCAAATTGTATTGCAAAAAAGATTAATAAAAGAGGTATTTTAATTCTTTTTTTATTGAAGGCTAGGATAGTGTTGAAGAATACAAAAATTAGAATTGGGTATATTTCAATAATGTATTTTGCTTCGAAAACCATTTTGTCTAGTAATGATGCTAAAATCATTACTACAAAAACTGCCAATGCAACATAAAAAATAAGATTTTCATTTTTTACTTTTTTATAAAATAAACCGATTACAATTACAGTCAATGTGATTATAGTTGCAAGTAATACAAAACTTGCATATAAATGATATCCGTTTAAAGCTTCTAATGGCAATATTTGCGATATTACCGGAGTGAAAAAGTCAACAAAGACTTGTGCAATTCTGTTTATTGAAAAACTTGCCCACCATTGAGAAAACGAAACTGTTGTAAAAATTCTAAGTAGTAGTGGTGACGTCAAAGCTAAAGTTAGTGTAAGGATACTCCATGTGTAGATAAATACATTTTTGAAATTTTCTTTATTTTTTAAAATAATGCTAACAAAAAGTAAATTAAAAAATACATATACAAATCCTATTGTATGAGTAAAGAGGATTAAACAATTAGAAACGATTAGCCCTATTAAATTGTGTTTGTTTTGCTTTTTTACAATTCTTAGTGTAAATAGTAGTGATAATGCTGAAAATAAGAATAAAATGCTATAAAAGCGAACTTCTTGTGAAAAATAAATTAAAAAACTACTTGTGGCAACAAATAGAGCACATAAAATACCGCAAAGTTTTGATTTCGTTCTGCCTACTAAGTACATAACCGGAACTGATATCATTGCAGGTATTACAGAAGAAAATCTTAAAAATAAATCATTATCACTAATATGTGAAAAAACTTTTAAGTATAAATAGTAAAATGGCATATGACACTGAGATGCAATTCCTTTTAGAAAGGCTTTGCTTAGAGGAATATTTGCAATTGACCAAGAAATATATTCGTCATTCCATAAGCCACCAGCCTTATCAATTCCTATTATTCTAAGAATTGTGGCTAAAATTGTAATTAATGTTATCCATAAAATTGTCAAATTCATATAATGATTGTATAATAAAAATTAATTTAAGGAACTAGATATGAAGCTAATTATACAAATACCATGTTTTAACGAAGAAGACAGCTTGCCGATTACTTTAACAGCTCTTCCAAAACAAATTGAAGGTATTGATGTTATTGAAACGATGATTATTGACGATGGCTCTACTGATAAAACCGTTGATGTAGCCAGTTGGAATGGAGTTAATCACATACTTCGTTTAAATCGTCATCAAGGACTTGCTAGTGCCTTTAAAATGGGCTTAAGTGAATCTGTTAAGTTAGGTGCAGATATTATTGTTAATACGGATGCTGATAATCAATATTGTGCAGATGATATACAGGCCTTAATTAAGCCTATATTAGAAAATAAAGCTGATATTGTAATTGGAGCAAGACCAATTAATGATATTAAAAGTTTTTCACTATTAAAGAAATTTTTACAAAATTTAGGCTCAACCGTTATGCGTTTTGTTTCATCTGCAGATGTTCAAGATGCACCGAGTGGTTTTAGAGCGTTTAATAGAGAGGCTGCTTCGCTTCTAAATGTCTTTGATAAATACACTTATACGATGGAAACAATCATTCAAGCCAAACCTAAAGGGTTAGAAATTACATCTGTGCCAATTCACACAAATCCTGAAGTTAGAAAATCAAGACTTGTAAAAAATATGTTTGATTATGTTAAAAATTCAATTTTTACAATGATAAGAATTTTCATAATCTACCGACCTTTTAGATTTTTTATAACAATTGCTATATTTTCGCTATTTATTGGTATTGTTATTGGTTTTAGATATCTATACTATTTCTGCCATGGGGCAGGAACAGGTCATGTACAATCGTTAATTTTGGCGTCTATTTTTATAATTTCAGGCGTGCAAATAGCTTTAATTGCTATATTAGCGGATTTACTGGCTATTAACAGAAAATTAATAGAAGACGTTCAATTGAGAGTAAAAAAGATTGAAAACAAATTAGTTGATTAGTTTACTGCATATCCCATAGCGTACGCTTTTTGTGGGTAATTTGTGCCATAAATATCTCCGCCTTTCCAAACACCTGTCGCATGAATTTCATCAACAATTGTTGGGTTTTCTAAACAAGCTAAAAAGCCCCCAAGTTCTATTTGTGCTCTTTTTATAGCATTTTCGCTTGGCTCTGCAGCAGTAAATATGTAATAAAATTTTTTGTTTGAAATCTCTGTATATCTGGCACAGCATCTATCAATAAAAGTTTTTAACTGTCCTGATATTGTATAAAAATACATAGGTGTAGCCAAAACGATTACATCAGCTTTAACCATTTTTTCTAAAATTTCAGCCATGTCATCATGTTGTGAACATTTTTTATGTTCGTTGCAGTAGCCACATCCCGTACAATAATTAATGTTTTTATCTTTTAAAAAGATTTTTTCAACATTATGTCCGGCATCAAGAACACCAACATAAAACTGGTCGCATAATGTGTCAGAATTAGCGCCTTTTCGTGGACTTGAAGAAATTATTAATATGCTTTTAGGCATATAATAAGTTTCCTGATTGCAATTTCATTACGTCTTCAAAGATAAGTTCAGGTGTTAATCTGTAACGTTCATACAATTCAGTTACTTTTACTCTATCAGTAAATTCTTTTTTACCACCGTAATTTAAGACTTTCATTTCAGAGTCGCCATAATAGCTTGCAATTTTTTGTCCGAAGCCACCATCTAAAATGCCGTCTTCAAGTGTAATTGTAATGTTATGTTCGTCTTTAAGTCTATCTAATAAATCTTCGTCAATGCCTGTTATAAATTTAGGGTTGATTAATGTAGGATTAAAACCGGCTTGTTTTAATCTATCATAAACTTTTTTACCAAGTTTAAAGAATGTTCCTAATGCAATAATAGCAACATCTGAACCTTTTCTTACAACTTGATATTTATTCAAATCTGAATAATTTGTTTTATCAACTTTTCCTGTAGTTACAGGTTCACCCAATGGCACTCTGATAAATACAGGGTGCTCAACTTGTTCAATTGACCAATCAAGCATGCTTAAATATTCTTCTTTATTTGTTGGAGCTAAATAAACAATGTTTGGAATATTGCTAATCATTGATATATCAAAAGTTCCAAGGTGAGTCATATCAATGCCTGACATACCGCCACAGTGAACAATAACTGTTACCGGTGAGTTATTTAATGCAATATCTTGTGAAATTTGATCATATGTTCTTTGAACAAATGAACTTTGAACTGCAAAAATTGGTTTTGCACCATTCTTAGCTAAGCCAGAAGTGAAACCCATAGCATGTTCTTCAGAAATAGCTACATCAATATAAGCATCACCCATTTTTTGTCTAAAATCTTTTGTGAAACTTACACCACCCGGAGTTGCGGCTGTTATTGCTACAATTGACTTATCTTGTTCATGTTTTTTCAAAATAAATTCCGTAGTAATAGAACCATAAGTTTCGGGTAAGTTACTTGGGATAATTGGAGTTTTTCCGTTAATTCTGCCTGAAACAGTATTATGGAACATTTCTTTATTTTCTTCAGCCGGAACATATCCATTGCCTTTTAAGGTGTGAATATGAAGCACGACCGGTTTGTTTGAGTCTTTAACACTGCTAAATAATGTAATTAACTCTTCTAAGTTGTTGCCATTTTCAAGGTAATGATAATCATAACCAAAAGTTTTGAAGAAATTGTTTGAACTTGTTCCGTTAGATTCTCTTAATTCTTTTAAATTTTTGTATAGACCACCTTGATTTTCTGAAATTGACATTTCATTATCGTTTACAATAATAATAAAATTACTGTTTAATGTTGCTGCATTATTCAAACCTTCAAATGCTTCGCCACCACTCAACGAGCCATCACCAATCAATGCAATTACGTTGTAGTTATCACCATTAATATCTCTAGCTTTAGCAACACCTGAAGCTAAGCTTAATGATGTTGATGTGTGACCTAGAACAAATGGATCATGTTCTGATTCAGAAGGGTTAAAGAATCCTGAAATATTTTTTATGATGTCACCAATAAAGCCTGATTTACGACCGGTTAACATTTTGTGTGTGTAACATTGATGTGATACATCAAATATAAATCTATCAACAGGAGAATTGAAAACGTAGTGTAAAGCGATTGTTGCTTCAACAATCCCCAAATTAGGACTACAGTGTCCTCCAATTTTATTTACTCTGTTTAAAATTCCTTCTCTAATTTCTTGTGCTAATGTATTCATTTCGCCCAATGATAACTTTTTCAAATCATATGGTGAATCAATCTTTTTCAATAATGTCATATTAAAATACTCCAATTTCAAAAAAGATTATAGCATACAAATAAATAGTAGCAACATAAAAAGTTAAGAAGTTTTAATATTATGCAATAGATTTTAACTTATTATCTGAATCAACAACTTCTGTTGGCAAGCCTACGTGGTGAATACGAGGAATGATATAGTCTTCATGGTATTCAACAGGTGCAGCTAAATCATCGTCTGTATCGTTGCATACAAAAATTAGTTTTCCATCCGGAGCAACTTTTGCACCAATAACAGTAATTTCATGACCATTTATAATGTTATTATCTTCATCAGTTGAAGTATAACCTATAATTACATTTTGACCTGATGCCATTGAGTTTAATAAACTTCTTTTTACTGTATTAAAATCAGCTTTATATCCAACTAATCTTGCTGTTGGATTACCTTCTCTGTCTGTAGCTTCTTGCAAATCTTGAAAAGTTACAGAAGTTTTATTTGAGTCTGTAACAACAGATTCTGTAAATGTTTTTTCAATTTCAACTAAACCTTTATCTCCAGGACCGAATGAAGCGACTCTTTTATCATTTAGTGTGTTGTATGTTTGTTGAGAACCAACATTCATAAATGTTGATTGCATTAAAACATCAAGAGGTGTTCTTTCTAATTCATCTTTATCAACAGTTTGTATGTGAGCTCTGATAATAGCATTTTTATCAGGAGCAATAGTAACATCTGCTTTGTTATTATCCTTTAATTGATAAGGTATTTTAAAATTGTCTAATAACCATTTTGCATCATCTTTGTTTTCGCAAAGGTTCTTTAAGTCAATAGTTTTGTTTACTGCCATTTTTTCAGAAGAAATACCTTCAGCTACACGTACAAATTCAGCCGGCATTTGGCTTGCTAAATTGTATTCAATACTAGCAGCTACACAGCAACCAGAGTGAGTAACTTCTTCAGTTGTTGAATCATATTCAGTAATTGTTTGTTTTAAATTTTCCGGTAAGTTGCCAAAATGTTGAGTAATAGCACAAGGATTAGCGATAGTTTTAATTGTATCGTTAAGCATAGTTCTTGTATCTAAACCTTCGGCTCGCTTTGTAGTCATCATTTTATACAAATTATCAAGTGCTGTAGACTTATCATTTGATTTATTGTTTAATAAAATGCCTGATTTTAAGGTATAATCAAGTGCAACTTTGGCATCCTTGTCTAAATTTGCTGTAATTTCACTGTATTTCTTAACTTCATCTTTTGTTGTTAATTGAGTTTTAGCAATATTCACAGGATTGTATGAAGTAAAAGAGGTACGTGCTATAGGGTTTTGAATATAAGACACTGAAGCACCAGCAGAAGCCTTGACTTTTGCTGGTTTGACATTATAAATATTTGTAGTTTGTATGCCTGATAAATACATGTATAAAAGTGCCTTGTTTAAACCTTATACTTATAAAACGTAAAATACTTTGAAAATTTGCCATTTTTAGGTATAATATATTAAAAATGTTAACATTTATGGGGATAGATTCACGAACGTTAAAATTAAAAATTTAACAATTGAACAGTTATCAATTTCATTAGATAGATTAACTCGTTTTAAATACACTGAAGACAAGTATTTGAGAGTCTTTAAAGATGTGATTTTATCTAATGTTATTGAGCCTAAGTTTAAACGAAAAGACTTGGATGAAATGGAGTATTCAACACTTAAGGATTTAGCAGAAACGGTATTTAATTTATCTATTAGTTCACTAAGTTCGGTTGTTGTAGGTACACATATTATTAATGAAAAACTTTTTAATTATGAAAATAAAGTATTTAATCTAAATGAAGAAATAAACAAACTTTTAGATAACAAAATTAATTATGATTTGGCAATAACCCTTATACAAGAAGAAAATTCACCTAAAAATCTTATATGGTTAAAATCATTAATAAATAATGAATCAATAAGAGAAGAAAAAAGTATAAGATTTCCAATTGAAAAAGTTGTTATAACAGAAGGAATAACAGAAGAAATCTTATTACCGGTGTTTGCGGAGCACTTAGGATTAAATTTTGATAAAAATGGAATTCAAGTTATTTCTGCAGGCGGTAAAAATCAGGTTGTTAAACTCGTTTATACGCTTGCCAATCAGCTGAAATTACCAATGTTTATACTTCTGGATAATGATGCAAAAGAAAATTATGAACAAATTCTACCAAAATTGAGAGAGTTTGATAAAATTTATTTACTTAGTCATGGCGAATTTGAGGATATATTACCAAAAGAGCTTATTATAAAAACTTTAAACGACTATTTTAAAAATTTGAACATTATTGAAGATAATGAATTTGAAGATGAAAGAATGGTTAAGAATTTAGAAGAAATTTTCAAGAAAAAGGGATTTCATGAATTTAAAAAAGCTGAATTTGCGCAACTTGTAAAAAATCATATTTCATCAGGTGAAGATTTATCAGATGAAATAAAACTCATAATAGAAGAGTTAAGAAAACTTACTTCTTCTGCAAGTCGCTAAATTGTTGAATATAGTATTTTACACCATCAGTGATAAATAATTTAGGTTCTTTCATTACAAAATTATCTAATATTGCTATCCCTTTTTGTTTTTGACCTTTAGCGATATAAATAAGACCAATTGTAATGTCATCCAAAGGTGTTTTTTTATTCTTTAATAGATAGTTTAACTTTTTGTCCAAAACTCCCATATACTGGTACGATGTTACCAAATTAAGGTAATATTTAAAATTTAAAGGATTTTTATCAATTGCTCTTTCAAAACAGTCTAAGGACATTGTGTAATAACCTAATTTCAAATAAGTTTCACCCAAATTATTGTAATACACAGAAGAGGCTTGAGTATTTGGATTTAATGAAATTGCAATTTTAAATTCTTGTATTGCGGCATAATATTGTCCCATGTCAAGATACATTAATCCATAGTTATTATGGACATATGCATTTTTTTCAGGATTAACGTCAGTAAGCCCAATTACATCATAAGAATATGTAATTGTTGGAATTAATAATAGGGCTAGTATTATGACAATTCTTTTAAGCATTAGATATTTATTTCTAACCCTTCATATGCAAAATCAGCTTTATCTGCTAGGTCACCATAAACTTTAGCGATGCTATTAAGTTTGTCATCATCATAAGTTGGATCATAGTGATAAAATATAACTTTTTTAGCGTGACAGTAATCTTGACATTCTAAAGCCATATCAAAAGTTGAATGTCCAAAACCTTGTTTTGGAGCATGCGGATTCAAATAATCCTCTGTTGTATATTGTGTGTCATGAATTAGTAAGTCACAATCTCTTGCAAAACTTGCTAATTTCTTATCTCCTCCAAAGTAAGTCTCTTTGTCTGTTGCATAAACTAATGATTTACCTTTATATGATATTTTATAAATAACAACACCTTCTTGTGGGTGAGCATAAGATTTATAAGATGTGATAACTACATCATCCGGTAATATCTCAAGTTCATTATCAGAAACTCGTTTTATAATTGGTTCATAACCATGTCTTAAAATAATGTATTCAGTTTCTTCAAGATTGCAAATATTTAAGTTTGCCGCAATATCACCTAAATCAATAGGGAAAGATTTAGTAAACAAAAGTTCCGCCAATATATCAGCCAAATCTTCGTTATAATTTGTCATGCCAAATACATTTAACTTAGATGTTGGAATGTGGTTTGGTGCAAAAAAAGTGAAGCCAATTGTGTGGTCTTGGTGAATATGACTTAACAAAAGAGTTGCTTCAATTTGTTTACGCTCTTTTAAGTGAGTACCCGACATTAAGTGGTCTTTTAACAGTTCATTACCTAATTCAATAAGTCCTGTGCCAGCATCTAAAATAATCAAATGACCACCAACACGAACTTCAACACATGATGTATTTCCACCATATTGCATGAATTTTTTATTTGCACAAGGGTAACTGCCTCTTACTCCTCTGAATTTTACTTTGAATTCTTCTGTCATTTATTTTTTCCTTTCGGTATTGTAATTGTTACAGTTCTATCTTTTTCATCACCATAGTACATTGAGGCATGGAATACCATTAATTTGGCTTTTGTTTGTAACTCATGTAATCTTGTTGGCGTATATTGAATTTCAAAAACTGTTTTATTTTTATAGTTATGAATTGTTATAAATCTAAATGCATTAGGATAAGAAATTAGAGCCGGCGTACTAACGTGGACAATATTACCCTCTTTAGTAACTTTTGTTGTGTGGTAGTGACCGGTAAAAATTCCTATAGGATTGTTATATTTATTTAGGATTTCGTACATTGTATTAGCATTTGTCAATCTATGACTATCACTAGAAAATGGCTGTTTTAGCGGAACATGCATAAATATTAAAACTGTATTATTTCCGGCTAATGCTAATTCTTTGTCTAAAAATTCTAACTGTTCTTGTGGTAATTCACCTTGAGCCGTTAATCTTGTATCAATAATCGGATCTAATGCAATAACTTTAAAACCAACTTTAGGTGTGAATGAATAGTAAGTTTTGCTAAATTTGTAGTTTTTATTATATTCTTGCATTAATTGAACGTATAAACTTCTATTCAAATAGCCGCCAAAACATAAATCATGGTTCCCTGGAACTGCATAATATGGATATTTTAAATTTTTAGCGTGACTAAAAAATAATTTCATATTTTTTTCAAACGGAACATCAATGATATCTCCTGTAAAAAATACAAAATCTAGGTTAGGTGTTTGATTTATAACGTCAATGGCATCATCTAATAATTCACCGGATTGAGCGGTTAACCTGTACGCTTTGTTTACAGAATCTGTAGATAAGTGGTTATCACTAATTTGCGCAAACTTCAAAGTGTTAGCACCGGAACCAAGCCCTGCAGCATTACAATAAATTTGAATACCACAAGCCGTAACAACTACAAGTACGGATGTAAATATAAAATTGAAAAGTTTACTTATTAAACTTGATTGTTTTCTTCTTTTCATCTGAATTAAATCTCGATTCTATTTCACTCTTAATATAATTATATCCCGCTTGGTCGTCAAGTCTATCATATAAATTAAACAATGCCAAATATAGTGGTTTACTATCAGGGTTAGCTTGTATTCCATCTTGTAACATTTTTACTGCTAAATTTATCTTGCCTGTATTGTAATAAATACAACTTAAGTCAATATAATCTTGATATAGTACTGGTGTTACTTGTAATGCGGTATTCATATATTTTACATAATTGTTCTTATCGTCCAATTGTTTATAGCATTGTGCCAAATTGTAATAATAAATAGCACGTTTGTTATCTAGTACGATAGCTTTATTAAAGTTAATTATAGCTAATTCATAACGCTTTAATCCTAAATTACATAAACCTATATAGTTATAAATTTCAGGATATTGATATTCTGGTTCAATAATTTCTAAATTTAAAAGAGCATTTGCAAATTCACCTGCATTATATTCAATCTTTGCAAGCTCAAATCTGTAAATACTTGTTGGATTAATTTTTATTGCGGTTTTCATATGTTTTTTTGCGGTTAAATATTGTCCTAAAATGTAATAATTTTTAGCTAACATTGAATATGCAAAATCAGAATTGGGGTTAAATTCAATATAATTTTTTAGTGTTGTAATTGATTGTTCATATTTGTCAGTTTTAAAATATGCAATTGCTAATGCCAAATAAGGTGGCGCAAAATTTGAGTTTAAATTAATGGCATCAATATAGTATGGAATTGATGCTGGATAATTTCCGACTGAAGTATAGTAGTCACCCAATAAATAGTAAGTCCAATAATTTGTAGGGTTAACATCTAAAGCTTTTTTTAGGTAGGTGTATTGTTTATTCAAATCACCTTTTTGTTTGTAAAGTAATGCCAAATTTATATAAGGCTGAGGATAAGATTTACTGATAGCTGCAGCCTTTCTAAAGTATTTTTCGGCGCTGTCTAAGTTGTTTTTCATCCAATATGCCATTCCTAAATTGTTGTAGGCAATATAGTTTCGATTATCTATAGACACAGCTCTAAAAAAACTTTGAATTGCACTATCATATTCTTCATTCAAATAGAATTGTTTCCCCTGTTTGTTATAATAATCTGAATTGTTTTCAATTTTGAATTTATCAGTCCTTGGAATGTCTAATATTGCTAAATCTGATAAATTTCTTTGTTTTGAAAGAGTCATTGCAGCTCTTGATAAATCATCATTTGATTCTTGAGGAAGCAAGCGATTTTTTAATTGAATTGCTTTTGAAAATTTTGGATTAATCATTAGTACATAATCAATGTACTCAAGAGCTCTGGTTGTGTTACCTGATTCAAGGTAATTGTTTGCAATATCATAGTAGTCATCAACAAGCTCATTAGCTTGACATGGCAACAATAATAAAATTATAAATACAAATAATATCCCAAATTTTTTCATTTTTTATTTATTATCCTGATTTAATCGAATATCCTCAATTACACTAATCATCTTTTTAGGACTACACATTGAACAAGAGTTCCATAGTAGTGTTTGTAGCTCCTCGCCAGCCGTTCTATCTTTAAATTCGTAATTACATAGACCTTTAATCATATTTTGTGAACCGTCAACTAAACTTGTGAAATGCTCACAGCAATAACAAATTTTAAGTTGGAAACCATAGTCATTTAATTTTGAAGTTAATTCGTTTAATGCTTCTACCATTCTAATTTGTTTGCTAGAAGAGAATTTCTTCTTTTTAAATCTAAATATAACCATTGCTAAACCATTTTCAGAAATTAAATCTAATTTGCAAGGGATATTAGCTCGTCCGTTTGTTGCGATAACGTTTACTGTGTATTTTTGTATATCTTTTTTGGCTTTGTTAAAAAAATGTTTTTTTATAAATCTATAAGGAGGAAGGTTATCAAGTAAATGTCCTATAGAATATATCGGATAAATTGCTAAATATAGAAAGTCTTTAGCATACAATTCAGATTTAATAATACTAATTGCGAAACCAAGTAAAAGTAATGAAAAGATTGTAAATACAATCATAAAGTTAAAAATAAAGTAAAACTTATAGCTCAAACATAAGAAAAAGATTGATAAAATTACGACAATTAAAGAACTTGGAGCAATAAGTGAAAAAACGTGCTCTGTAAATTTAAAATTAAGTGTAAATAATTGAGAAAGACACTGCTTAAACAATTTTAATCTATAACTTATTGATGGTTTTACATATTTAAAATTGTAAGATTTTATGTAAGTTTTAATGTCCGGAACATACGTACAAGGATATCCTAAATTAGATAATAATATGCTATATTTTAATTCAGAATTAATGTCTTTTAAATCCAACGCATCAAATTTTTCGACGAATTGTTTGTTAATGGCAAATATAGATGAGTCAATTCTATCAGATAAGCCCATTAAAGTTCTGGCAGTTCTTATAAAGTTATTAACATATTTTGCACAAGTAATGTTTACTTTTTCAGAAAAAGATAGGCTATCATTTTCAATAACAATCGTTTGCCCTGAAACAACCGGTGAAAGCTTTAAAGCTCTATTAACATTTAAAAGAAAATCTTCTTCAATAAATCTATGTACATCTAAAAATACGTAAGACGAAATTGTCGTATTTTGTCGAAGTTCTTCTAATAATATTGATATAGCTTGATCTTTGCCTACGGTAACACCATCGTTAAGATTTAAAACTTTAATGTTAAGTCTATCTGCTAACAACTCTTCTGAATGATCGGTGCAGTTGTCTAGGATAACGTATACCATAAAGTTTTGAGTTGAATAGGATTGATGAATAAGTTGATCTAGAATATTTTTCAATGCTTCATAATTATTGTGAGAGTACACAATAGCGCAAATTAAATCCTGCTCTATATCTGCAGAATTACGTCTAAATGCTATCAACTTATTTTCATTTAGGCTTCGAATTGCTAAAATGAAATAATAAAGTGAAAATATTGCAATATATATATATAATAAGTCTAGAATTAGTTCCATAGCTATGCCTATAAATTCATCTTATAAAAAAAGTAGAAAAAAATCTATTTTTATCTAGAAAACTGTAATATTTATATATATTTTGTTTAAAATTTTAGTTTTTTATGAGAACATTAAATATAATGATAAGGAGGTTTTATGACTGAATACGTTTACCTTGATGGAAAAATTGTAGAAAAAGAAAAAGCAATGATTCCGGTTATGACACATGCCTTTTTATATGGTACAGCTGTGTTTGAAGGAATGAGAGCATACTATAATGAAGATGAAAAACAATTGTATGTTTTTAGACCAAAAGAACATTTTGAAAGATTGTTTCAAAGTGCTAAAATTATGTTTATGGACAAATGCCATACGCTAGATGAACATTTAGATATCTTAAAAAAACTCCTTAAAAAAGATAATTTTAAATCAGATGTTTATATAAGACCAATTATATACAAATCTGCAGATAGAATTGGTCCTCATTTATTGGATAATCCTGATAAATACTTAATTTTTGCATTTTCAATGAAGGATTATTTTGTAAATAATGGATTAAAAGTATGCGTGTCAACTTGGAGAAGAAATTCAGATAACTCAATTCCTCCAAGAGCTAAAATAAATGGTGCTTATGTAAATGCATCACTCATTTCAACTGAAGCCAGAATGAATGGTTTTGATGAAGCAATTGTTCTTTCTCAATCCGGTAAAGTTGCAGAAGGCGCAGCAATGAACTTATTTCTAGTTATTAACGGTAAACTAGTTACAACTACAACAACTTCAGAAATATTGACCGGAGTTACTCGTAATACAATTATACAATTAGCAAAAGAAGTTTTAGGTTGGGAAGTAGAAGAACGAGTTATTGATAGAAGTGAGTTATATTCAGCCGAAGAAGCTTTCTTCTGTGGTACCGGTGCACAAATTGTTCCAATTTGCTCTATAGATAACAGAAATATCGGAAACGGACAAATTGGAAATAAAGTTTTAGAACTACAAAAGCTTTATTTTGATGTTGTAAAAGGTAAAGTTCCAAAATATAAAGATTGGTGTATGCCAGTATATGATTAGTTTTTTAGGATTATGCATAAAATCTCTGTTTGCTTCTATAAAGTACCTTTTTTCAAAAAATGTACGCATTAAAAGTGTTTTAAATCAAGCCGCAGCAATTAGTTATGATTCATTACCAATTTCAATGATTATATCGTTTATTGCTGCCGCAGTAATTGCAATTCAAGTTGCAAAACAATTTTTAATGTCTGGTGCAGATTCTTATATTGGTGGAACTATTGCCATTGTAATCATAAGAGAAATTGCTCCTGGCTTTACAGCTTTAGCTATCGGCGCAAGAGCTGGTACTTCAATTTCTGCAGAAATTGCAAATATGCAGGTAACATCTCAAGTTGATGCTATAAAAACATTAAAAGTTGATCCTGTAGGCTATTATTTTACACCTAGGATTTTAGCTGGTATTATTACAGTTCCAATGGTTGTTATAATAACGGAACTTGTTGGTATCATTGGTGGAATGCTTGTTTCTTATGCAACAATTGGACTTCATCCGAATAGATACATTAACTCTGTTTGGTTATGGCTCAATACTCGAGATATTTATATTAGTTTATTTAAAGCTGCAGTCTTCGGGGGATTAGTTGCCTTAGTTTGTGCAACCCAAGGTTATACCACTAAAGGTGGAGCTAAAGATGTAGGTATTTCAACTACACAAGCAGCAATAAAATCTACTATATATATGTTAATTGCAGATTTTCTGATTAATTTAGTATTTTATCTATAAAAAAATCCACCTTATAAAAGGTGGATTTTTTTTAATCATCATCGCTTGATGAACTATCACTTAAATATTTATAATCTAACAAACTACTGTCACTTGAAGAACTTGATGTTTCATAATAAGTAGACATTGATTTCAACATACTAGTCCTGTCGTTTTTTCTTAATTCTGCCACAGATGAATCAACACTATATGCTTTTATTTCTTCATTTGTAACTTTTCCATCTTTATTTTTATCTATTTCATTAAAGTGAGAAACTACGGTATCTAAAAGTGATGATGACATACCTGTTGACGTACCTAGTTGATAAAGTTGTTCAATTGTCATACCATTTCTTGATAAACTTGTTGTTAAATCTTGCAATTCATCAGATGATATTTTCCCATCATGGTTTTTATCAATACTATTAAAATTTGATTGTAGATATGATTTAAAATTTGTATTCAAACCATTTGATGTTAATGCTGTAGTTGCATCTTTGTTACCTAAATTTGTAAGTGTTATACCATCAGAAAATTGTGATGATAATATAGAGTAAGTATTGGTTAAGCCTGAATTCATAGCTGTAAATAACGAGCTACCATCTAAAATTCTTGACATAGTTGCCTCCGTTCTTCAATCATTACTTAATTATTATTTTCGTAAAGTCAACTATTAATATTCAATAAATTAAAAAAATATCCTACTAATTAAGTAGGATATTTTTTAATTTATAAACTATCTATTAGATTAAGCTAAACCGAATTGAGGAGCGATGTTTTTAGCTTCTT
>OIYG01000071.1_pt1 | contig 108574 bp, 113 predicted proteins | sample 1587861 | NCBI WGS metagenome assembly OIYG01 (sample SAMN03283272) | human gut metagenome | biome: human-associated habitat; material: feces | host: Homo sapiens | place: Peru | collected 2012 | reverse complement strand
CTAATATTTATTATCTGATAAAATTAAATTAAGTGGTGCGGTTGAAATTACAATATAAAAAACATTAATAAATTTTAAATTAATGTTTTTTTCATAACAAAAAATACTAATCATCAATATTATTTATCATATCGAATATTGGATTAGTATCATTTTCATATAGAATTAAGTCTTTGTTTAAAATGTTTAATACATCTTTATTAGAAGTTATAAGTAAAGTATTTGTACTTATTTTTTTTATATCATTTTTATTGTTAATATCTATATAGTTTTCGACATTATTATATATGTATATACCATTTGTTTTCCAAATAGATAATATGTTTGGGTAAATATCTTTGTATAAATCTTCTTCATATAATAATTTATAGTTTGATAAACCTAGGTTATACATTATTGTTTTTAATATAAATAGATTACTTTCACAATATAATTTATTTATAATAATATATATTTTGTTTTGAATAATAAGATTTGTTAGTTTATATTTATTTATTATTTGTTTTAAATTTATTTCTAGTACTTTGTAATTAGTTATGAAGTTATTTTCTAGTATAGTATTTGTTTTTTCTTTATATAATTTATTGTTTTTAGATATCCATATTTCATTATCTAATATTTTTATATATATTTTATTATTCATATAAATCCTAGTTAAAAAGACTTAGTTATTTAAGTCTTCTAATTTCATTTGGTAATAGTTTTCTGGGTCTATATTATTACCATTTAAACTAACTTCAAATAACATCATATTATCACTAGTTGATGATATATTATTTTTACCACTAGTACCTATTACTTCACCTTGTTTTATAGTTTGATTTTCTTTTACTTTGACATTATCTATACTATAATATGTTGTTGTTAAAGTATTAGAATGTGTTATTTCAACTACATTTCCTAGTAATTCATCTTTTGATATTTTAGTTATTTTACCATCAAGTGTAGATAGTACATCAAATTGTTCTTCACTAGTATATAGTATTCCTGTATTTGGCATATAAGTATTTTCATATAAAATTAGAGACTTTTGTTGAGATTCTTCATCTGCGTCTTTATCATAGAAATCTATATCCGTTGTAATATTTTCTTTGTCAAATGGTTTTATTATAGATTCTGTTTTTATGTTTGCAACTGGTGTATCATTATCTATAAAATCTTTTAATATGTAAGATAAGTTTAAAGAATCTCCATAATAATTATCTAATTTGTTGCTAATAAATATCATACTTACGAATACTATTAATATTAATGATAAATAAATTGTAGCGGTAGCCCATCTTTTTAATTTTAATCTTGTTTTCATGTTTCACCTTCCTAGTAAGATTATGGGCAAAAAAAAAGAAATTATACTATATTTTTGTAATTTCTATATCTTGATAATAATATTTTAATATTTCATCATATTTATAATTTTCTTTAGCCATTCCATTAGCACCGTATTGACTCATACCTACTCCATGTCCATATCCTTTTGTTGTTATAATATAATTGTTATCATCATCTTTTTCTACTTTAAAATCAGTAGAACGTAATGTTAGTAGTTTTCTGAATTCTACTCCTGTGTATGTTTTTTCATTTACTTTTATTTTTTCTACTCTGTTTGTTTTGTCCCTTGATAATATTTCTATGTTATCTATATTATTTTGATTTAATAATTCTTTTAGTTTATCAATAGAATAAGTTGTTGATACTTTAAATTTATTAAGTGATTCATTATCCCATGGTGATGAAACACTTTTTATATTATTTTCACTAAATACAGCGATAGAATCTTCTGTATATCCATTTGACATTGCAAAATAAAATGATTTAAATACTTTATTATCTTTTTTCATTACTAGATTTTTTGTTGAATTTACAGCATTTAGTATTTTATTATAATATTTTGTATAATCGTCTTGCCATTTTGTTTTCATTTCTGCTATTGTGTTATATACTTGGTCGTCTGTAGTAGTTTCTAAAGCAGAATTTGTATTTTCTATTTTATAAAGTGCATAAGTACGTGATGCTATTGCTTGTGCTTTTAATGCTTCTATATCAAAAGATGCTGGCATTTCACCTGCTACTACTCCTACAATATAATCTTCTAAATTTAATTCTTTTATTTCGTTATTTTTATTAATCTTTATTTTTATATTTGATTCTTCTATTTTTGATGTTGTTTCTTTAGTTTGTTTTTTAGTAGTTTGTCTTGTAATAACAGTTGTTATTTTCGATTCATTATTATCAATATCTACACTAAGTGATTTATATATTATACTTACTACAAATACTGGAATTAATATTAGTACTACTATATATAACAATAAATTTTTTTTCATAATATTTTAGAAGAAGATAGGAAATCTACTATAAAATTAGTTAATAAATAAGACATTATTAAACTAAGTAATATAATAAATATCTTTGCTTCTATACTTTTTTTAGAGTTCCAAAACTTATTAAAATTAATTCCAGTTAGTGTATATGCAGAAAGTAAAGTTGTAATTATATATAAATATACTTTTACATTCATAATTAATTTCTTCTTTCGTATTCTTTTATTTGTTCTACTCTTCTAATATGTCTTTCTTCGTTGGCAAAATCTGTTGTTATAAATGCATTTATCCATTCAAGTATATCATTTATATCATTTTTATAACTCATTGCAATTATGTTTGCATTGTTATGCATTCTTGCTAATTTTGCTTCTGTTAAATGTGATACGTGAGCACAACGAATTCCTTTTACTTTATTTGCTGCTATAGACATTCCAATACCTGTACCGCATAATAATATTCCTATAGAATCTTCGTTATCTCTTACGTATTCTCCTACTGAAAAAGCGTATAAAGGATAATCATCTATTGGTGTATTATGTGTACTTTTGTCTATTATTTCATAATTATCTTTTAAACTATTAATAATTATTTCTTTTTCTTTTACTCCATTGTGATCTGTTGCTATTACTATTTTCATTTTTTTCCTCCATTACTATTTTAAATATAGGTAGTAAACCTGTATTATCTTTTCTGTGAACTGGCAATTGATATAAGTCATGCCCTGGAAAATCATTTCCTTCTATTAGAAATGGTTTTTCTTTTCCTATACATATATCCCATCCAACATATCCTATTTCTGGTATTATATTAGATACTTCTTGACATAATTTAATTACTTCATTCCAATAAGGTATTTTTACTCCTATTATATCTTTGTTTGTTTCTGGATGTTTATAAAATATATTTTTGTGTTTATCTATAGCAGGATATTCAATTATACCATTTTCTATATTAATTGTTGTCACCATACCATCGTGGTTGAAATTATCTACAATATTATCTTTGTTTCCAAATCTAATGAAAGCAGCAACTACTTTTTTATTTAATGTGACAATTCTAACAGTATTTATAGATTTAGGATATATGTCATTGATTACTTTATGTTGTTCTGCTACATCTTCTACTAAATATCTTTTTGTATCTATTAAATATTCATATAATTTTTTTGTATCATAATCAGATACTTTTATTTTTTCTACACCTTTTCCACATGATAAAGATAATGGTTTTACTATGATATATTTTTTATTTTTTAGATATTTTTTAAAATCATTATAGTTGTCATTTAAGTATATCCATTTTCTATTTAAATATTCATTATATAATTTATTAAATATTGCTTTATCTTCAAATATATATGATTTAGTTTTGTCATTATATTTTTTTAATATATTATTGTTTATTCCTCTAGTAATTATTGTTTTTCTTTCTTTGTTGTTCATATTATACATTTCAAATAAATTATAATCTACGTAACCTGCTTCATATTTTAGACCACAGTTTATTATATCAATAAATATATTTAATTTATTCTTATTTGTTTTATTATGGACATCATCTATAGTACTAAAGAAATTTTTATAATTCATTCTAAATATACATCTTGTTAAATATTTTATCTTTCCCATAGTATCCCTCAATTTAAATACTATCATACTTTTGTGAAAATTATGTAAAAAAATAGACTAATTTACAGCCTATTTACTTTCTCTATTATATTTACTGTTGAATTTTTCTATCTTAGTACTTCTCTTAGCACTACTAGCTTTTCCAGTATATTGTGGATGACAAGCACTACATACTTCTACATTATATGTATCTTTATCTATAGTAGACATTGCTTCGAATGTATTACCACAATGACAAACAAATTTAACTGATTTTTGTTCTGGATGTATTCCTTTCTTCATAAACATTATCTCCTTCCGCCATAACTACTTAGTAGTTATAGAAATTTAATTACTTGTATAGTATAACATATTTAATATATATTGCAAGTATGAATTTTGTTATTTTTTAAAATTATTTAAGTTTATGTTGTTTTTTAATGCTAATGAAAGTACTTTTTCGTTGCTAGCATTTTCTACTTCTGATAAATCCATCATTGCTGTTGGAAATGAATTTATCATTGCTGTACCATAATAATTTATTAAATATTGTCTTAGTTTTTCTATGTCTATGTCATCCATTATTTGTCTCCTTTTCTTCTTAAGTGTGTTTTTCGTACATTTTGTACGTTTTTTATATGTTTTTTCGTACATTTTGTACGTTTTTTTATAATAGTAAAGAAAAAGTATCGGTTATGATACTATTCATCTATTAATTTTATGTCTGCTCCAACATTTGATAATTTATCTACTATATTTTCATATCCTCTTAAAATATGTTCTATATTTGTTATTGTTGTTGTTCCTTTTGCAATCATTCCTGCTACCATCATTGAAGCACCTGCTCTTAAATCTGTTGCAACTACTTTTCTTCCTACAAGATGGGTTTTTCCTTTTATAATTGCTGTTTTTTCAAATTGTCTTATGCTTGCTCCCATTGCATTTAGATGTTTAATGTGTCTCATTCTATTTTCATAAATTGTTTCTTCAAATAATGATTCACCTTCGCATTGTGTTAGTAATGTTGACATTGGTTGTCCTAAGTCAGTTGGAAATCCTGGGTAAACTAATGTTTTTACGTTTACTGCTTTTAAATTTTCTGTACGACTAACATATATCTTTGAATCTTTTATAGTAAATTGTGCTCCAGTTTCTCTTAATTTAGTTATAACAGATTCTAAATGTTCTTTAATTACTCCATCTATTATTAAATCTTTACCTAATAATATTCCTATCATTAAATAAGTTCCGGTTTCTATTCTATCTGGTATAACTTCTACAATTCCGTTATTTAATTCTTCTACACCTTCTATAGTTATTGAACTAGTACCTACTCCAGAGATTCGTGCTCCCATTGAATTTAAGAATGATGCAACATTTACTATTTCTGGCTCTTTTGCAGCATTCCAAATATGTGTTGTACCTTTTGCAAGTACTGCTGCTAACATAATATTTACAGTAGCACCAACGCTAGCAAAATCTAAGTATATATCTGCACCATGTAGATTTTTTGCTTTTAAAGTATATGTAGTATCGTCTATTTCTACTGTTGCTCCCATTTTTTCAAATGCAGCAATATGTAAATCTATTGGACGCGAACCTATAACACATCCTCCTGGATAAGATATTTTTGCTTCTCCATATTTACTTAATAACGCTCCCATAAAATAATATGATGCACGTATTGTTGAAGCATATTCTTTAGTTATTTCCGTATTTTTAACATTTTTATTATCTATTGTAATTTCATCACCAGTATAATCAACTTTAGAACCTAAAAGTTCTAACATTTCAATAATTTTATGTACGTCACTAATATTTGGTACATTATATATTTTACAAATACTATTAGTAAGTACTGCTGCTGGCAATAATGCAACTACACTATTTTTTGCACCGCCAATTTTTATTGTTCCTGTAAGTAAATTACCTCCGTTTATAATTAATTTTTTCAAACTATCAACTCCTAAGTTAATGTGGATAACTAAATACATTTCCACATTTCTAATTAAATTATAGTTTATAAATTAAATATTATCAAATATTATTTATAAACCTTTACATAAAAAGCATAATCCTAATATAAAAAGTAATATAGTTCCTAAGAGATAAGAATATGTTTTTAATATTTTATTGATGTATTTTCCTAAAGTTAATCCTAAGAATGTAAATGAAAAACTACATATCATAAATATTGTACTTGATAATATTAAATTATTTGTTATTGCTTTTAAACCTAATCCTATACTAAAACTATCTAATGATACTCCAAAGGCAAAAAGAAATATTCCTGTTTTTGTTAGAGATATTTCTTTTTCTGTAGGCTTAACATATTCTATAAACATCTGTAATGATATTAAAAGTAGTATTAAACCTAATAATATATTTGTGTTTATGTTAACTATATTATTTATAATATTTGATAAAAATACACCTAATAATGGCATAAAAAAGTGAAATATACCTACTGCTATACTAGTTATAGTACATTTTTTTACAGATGGATTTGTTAATCCTATTACTGTTGATACGCTAAATGCATCTACACTTAATGATACTCCTATAATTAATAATAATAGCAATTGTTTCATATTTTAATGCCTCCATACTAAATATTATTATTTATAGTCGTTTAATATTTCTAAAACTTTTGATTTGTATTCTACTTTATCTGTATTGTTTTCTTTTGTATCTATCATACATAATGGTGGAAATAATACACACCACCAATTATTTCCTTTTCCTTCACCTAGATTTATTACTAATGATTCATAGTTTCCTTCTTCGTAGTATATTCCATTTAATTCTTTTTGTGGAAAATAATTATTTCCATATTTTATATTATAATTATTTGAATTAGTTGTTGTACTAACTATGTTATCTATTTCTGGTAAAGTAGATTTTATTTTGTTTCTTGCTATATTTATGTCTTTTGTGTTATCTAACTTTTCATATAACTTGGATTCTACTTTTTCTTTTACTTTTAATTTTAATACTTGGTCTTCTATATTATTACTGTTTGCTATTACTCTTATTCTAATAGAATTTTCTGGAATTAGCATTTTATCATACTCTTTATTATAAACTAAAATTGTTATTATTATTGATATTATAATTAATGCTTTTTTCATTTAAAAACACAACCTTTCAATAATTATATGGGTTGTGTTTTATTATTTTATTCATTTATTATAAATAAGTATCTATCTCTTCCAGATAAATCGCGTTCTAATTTTATTTTTGCTTTAGGAAAGAAATCTTTTGCTAGTTTTTTTAAATCTTTTCCTTGTTTATCTCCTATTTCAAATGCTATAAGATTTTTTTTATTAAGATAATTAGTACATGTACTCATGATATGTCTATAGTATTTTAATCCATCATTTGTAAATATAGCTTTTTTAGGTTCATATTTTATGTTTGGAGATATTTCATCATCTTCTGTTATATAGGGTGGATTAGATATTAATATATCATATTTGTTTACTGGCTTAAATTTAAATATATTTTCTTTTATGAAATTTATATCTGCTTTATTATTTTTTGCATTTTTTCTAGCAAGTTTTAATGCTTTGTTTGATATATCTAACCCAGTTATATTTAAAGTTTCTAATTCCTTTTTTAATACTATACTTATACATCCTGAACCAGTTCCTAAATCTATTAGAGAACCATTTTCTAATTTTAATTTTTTAATGTATTCTATTGTTTTTTCTACTAGAGTTTCTGTTTCAAAACGAGGTATTAATACATGTTTATTTACATTTATATTGTATCCGTAGAAGTTTACGTTTCCAATTAAATATTGTACTGGATAATTTTTATTTAATTTTTTTACTACTTTGTTTAGATTTTTATACTTTGCTTTTAAGAGTTTCCAATCATTTGTAGTAATACTCTCAGGTTTTTCCATTATTTACCTTCTAACTTCATTCTTTGGTCTTCAGTAATTAATGCATTTATTATTTCGTCTAAGTTACCTTCCATAACTTTATCTAAATTCATTACTGAAAAATTTATTCTATGGTCTGTGACTCTATTTTGTGGATAATTATATGTTCTAATCTTTTCTGACCTATCCCCAGTACCAATCTTACTACGTCTTTCTTTTCCTTCTTCTTCTAATTGTTCTTGTAGCATTTTATCATATAATCTTGCTTTTAATATTTTTATTGCAATTTCTTTATTTTTTATTTGACTTCTTTCTGTTTGTGAATAAACTATAATTCCTGTAGGAATATGTGTTAATCTTACTGCTGAATCTGTTGTATTTACTCCTTGTCCTCCACATCCACTACTTCTAGTAATATCTACTCTTACTTCATTCATGTCTAGTTCAAAATCTATGTCATCTGGTTCTGGCATTACTAATACAGTTGCAGTTGATGTATGAACTCTACCTTGTGTTTCAGTTGCTGGTACTCTTTGTACTCTATGTGAACCACTTTCCCATTTTAATTTAGAGTAAACGTTTTCTCCTTTTACACTAAATTCTATTTGTGAATAACCGCCACTTGTACCTGGTTCCTCATTTGATATTTCAATTTTCCAACCATTTTTTTCTGCATACTTTGAGTACATTCTGAATAAATCTCCTGCAAATATATTTGCTTCGTCTCCTCCAGCTGCTCCTCTAATTTCCATTATTATATTTTTACCATCATTTTCATCTTTCGGTATTAATAATAATTCTAACTCTTTAACAAGATTTTCTTTTTTAATTTCATTATTTTCCAATTCTTCACTAACTAAATCTGCCATTTCTTGGTCGTTAGACATTTCTTTTAATCCTTTAATTTCTTCTTCTGTTTTAATTAGTTCTTCATATTTTTTTACAGTTATTTCTAAATCACTATGTTCTTTAGAAAGTTTTTTTAACATACTGTAATCACTCATTATTTCTGGATTTTGTAATTCACTCTCTAGTTCATTATATCTTGCTTTAATTAATTCTAATCTTTCTATCATGAGTTTTACCTCCTATTAAACTATTTCGTTTTCTTCTGATTCATCCATTACAACTAAATCTTTTAAATCATCTTCTGTTTCATCGTCATCAATTATTTCTTCATCATAATTAATTTCTTCTTCTTTTTCTTCCTCTTCTTCAACATCTCTGTCTTCGATTACTTCTTCTTCATCATCATCTTCATCTATAATTAATTTAGTTTTATGATTAATTTTTAAATCCCAATAACCTTTTTCTAACATAATAAATCTTTTATCAGTAGATAATAATTCAAAGAAATCTGCTAAATGATCTTCAAAAGCACTTTCAGGTAAATTCATAATTCTAATAACTTCTTTGAATAAATCTTGAATTTTCATTTTCTTTTCTCTATGTTCTAATACCTTATAAGCAACATCATCATAAGACATACTTAATAATTCTTCTTCACTTAAATTTAATGATTTCATATTATTTCCTCCATAACTAAATACATTTATGTATTTAAAACAAATAGAATTATATCATAATACATATGATTGTCAACTATTTTTTTATATATTCCATTCTTATTATATTAATACAATTTTCTTCTGTTTCTATTTTATACTTAATTTCTATAAAATTATCTTTATTTTCAATATTTAATAAAGACATATTAACTAATAAATTATTATTATACTCTTTTAAAAATATATTACATTGTTCTTTATTAAAATCTAATTCTATTAATTCATTATCTGTTTCTTTAATTAATATATTATTATTAAATATATATTTTATACCATCTAACTTAAATATTAATTTATTATTTTGATTAATACATTTAATATCATTTTCATTTATTATAATATTATTATCTTTTTTTAATATAAAATTTAATTTATTCATATATATCTTTTCCTTTGGGTATAATTTTATCATATTATTTATTAAATATCACTTATAAATTATATTTTTTTTTACATAATATTTTTAGGTGGAAATATGAAACATATTAAATTTACTTTTAAAATATTTGTATTTTTATTTATAACATTTGTTGTTTCTATGTCATTACTATATGCTTATGCTTATTTAAGTGATGGTATAGATATTAAAACTAGCAACTCATTTTATATATATGATAAAGATGAAAAATTAGTTTATTTGGGTAGTGGTAATAGTGAATGGGTAGATATAGAAAATGTTAGTCCTTATTTTTTAGATGCTATTATTAGTACTGAAGATAAATATTTTTACAAGCATATGGGATTTGATTATTTGCGTATTGCTAAGTCTTTATATACTAATTTTAAGAATGGTTATATATCACAAGGTGGTAGTACTATAAGTCAACAGTATGTAAAGAATATGTATTTAGATTTTGATAAAACTTGGGAGAGAAAGATACAGGAAGCATTTTTAACTTTGAAGTTGGAAACACATTATAGTAAAGATGATATATTACAAGGATATATTAATACTATTAATTTCGGGCAAGGATGTTATGGTATAAGTGATGCTAGTAAGTATTATTTTAATAAAAAACCTAGTGAACTTAGTTTAGAGGAGGCTATAATACTAGCTGGTATACCTAAGTCGCCTAATAATTATAATCCGGTTAGTAGCTATGAAAAAGCTATTAAAAGAGGTAAGCTAGTTGCTGAATGTATGCTTAATAATGGTAAAATAGATAAAAAGACTTATGATAATTTGTTTAAAAATAAGTTAGATATTTATGCTAAAAGTGATTTAAATAATTTACAAACTTTAATGTATTATCAAGATGCTGTTATGGATGAGTTAAAAAGTTTAAATGGTATTCCTGATAGTTTAATAGATTCTGGTGGTCTAAAAGTTTATACTAATTTAGATATGGATATACAAAGTAATTTGGATAAATCTATTGTTGAAAATATGACTAATGATGATGTTGAGGTTGCTAGTGTTATTATTGAACCTGATACTGGTAAGATTAGAGCGTTGGCAGGTGGTAAAGATTATAAGAAAAGTCAATTTAATAGAGTTGTTAAATCTAAAAGACAAGTTGGTTCTACTATAAAGCCTTTTCTATATTACACTGCGTTAGAAAATAATATGACTAGTTCTTCTACTTTTACTAGTGAAAAAACTGATTTTGTGTTTTCTAATAATAAAACATATAGTCCTACTAATTATGCTAATAAGTATGCTAATGGAGATATTACTATGGCTGCAGCACTTGCGTATAGTGATAATATATATGCTGTTAAAACTCATCTATTTTTGGGTGAAGATAAGTTAGTTGATACTATGAAAACTGTTGGTTTAAAAACTAAATTAGAACCTATACCATCTTTAGCACTTGGCAGTAAAGAAATAAATATGTTAGATTATGCCGTTGCTTATAATACGTTAGCTAGTGGCGGATATAAGGGTGACGTTTATTTAATAGATAGAGTTGAAGATTTACAGGGGAATGTTTTATATAAACATAAACAAAAAAGAGAATTAGTTTTAAATACGAATTCTTTATATATATTAAATGAAATGATGAATAATTCTTATAATTCTAAATTTATTAGTTATAACTCTCCTACTGCGTTATCTATAAGTGATAAGTTAACAAAAAAATATGCTATTAAAAGTGGTTCAACTAATAATGATTATTGGTTAATTGGTTATAATCCAGATATATTAATGATGGTATGGACTGGTAATGATAATAATAAGGAAGTTGAAGCAAATTATTCTAAAATTAGTAAAACTATATGGGCTGATACTGTGGAGGCTAGTTTAAAAGATAAAGAAGAAAGATGGTATACTAAGCCACAAAACGTTGATGCTGTTATATTAGACCCTGTTAGTGGTAAGTATACTAGTGATAGTAAAGGTAGTTTATTTTATTTCTTGAAAGGTACTGAGCCTGTAAATTAAATTTTGGCAAAAGAAAAGTGGATAACTTAGGTGTTTTCCACTTTAAATTTAATATGCACTAATGTCATGATAATCACAATGGTCTACTGTTTTAGCATCACTAAACATAGCCATTGCTTTAAATTTCCATGTTTGATTACCTAATAAATTATTAGTATTATCTATAGCTGTTCCTAAATTCGTACCATTTGCATCATAACATATAAATTCGATTTGAACATATGAATAATCGATATCTTGATTATTTCTAACATTTCCTTCAATATAATATCCCATACCATAATCATCAGAATATTGTTTAAGAATTTCATAAGTAAATTTTTCTTTTGTTTCATTTGATTTTGTATCACTTAAATCACCTTCCGATGCCGTATTACTTCCAGCTGCAGCTACGGAACTAATAATAATTACTAATGAAATGATTATTAGAGCAACTTTAAGTCCATTTCCTTTTTGTCTTTTTTGACAATTAGGACATATTTTTGCTTTTGAATCTATTTCTGATTGGCAATATTTACATTTTTTCATTATTCTACTCCTTTCAAAAAAATTATATCATAAAAACTTCTGCTAGACGACATATTTTTTTATGAAAGTGTGTAATAATTTTGGTAGTTAAAGGAGGTCATACTTCTATGAAGCGATATTCTAAATATATTTTATCTCAACAAGTTAGAAAAAATATAAGAAAATACCGATTAATAAGAGGGTATACAATGCAAGAGTTAGCAGATTTAACACAGTTGACTCATGGTTATGTTAGAGATTTAGAATGTATGACTATCGATAAAACTCCTACTCTAGAAACTATTGGTAAATTTGCAGATGCATTAGAAATTGATATAAGACAATTATTTGATGATATATCTGAATAATTTTTGTTTTCCGTGCTTATAGTACGTTTTTTTATATTAGAGCTATTTTGTTAAAGTCAAAAAAAATAAAGTGGGATAAGTATTAAGTTTTCCACTTTATTTTTCTATTTTTATAATTATTTGATATAAATCTTCAAAATCGTAATCTTCAGTTTCTATTTGGAAACCGGCATCACTAATTTCTTGTTCTATATCTTTTAAAGAATTTATTACAGAATTTAAGTCACCTTTTACTATTCTTTTTTGAGGTTTTGTTTCTTTTGGTTCTTCGACTTTAGTTTCTACTGGTTTAGATTCTTCCGCTGTAGGTATATCAAATATTTCATATTGATTTTGTAATTGTTTTTTAGAATCCATTATTAGTTTTGCAATGTCTTCACTTTCTAAATCTGTATTGTCTTCATTATTACTGAATGACATATCTAAAGTTTCTATTTGATTTAATAAATCTTTGTTTTCTTCATTATTTAAAATATTAAATCTAGATGTTGGTTCTTCTGGTGCTGGTTCGTTTAATTTTTTTATTTCATTATCTAATTGTCTTACTGTTAATCTATTTTCTATTATTTTATTTAACATATCTATTTGGTCTTGCGGATTAGATAGTGATAATAAACTTCTTGCATGTCTTTCTGATATTTTTTCTGACATTAATGCATCTTGTACTTCTTCTGGCAAATTTAATAATCTTACTTTATTTGCTACTGAAGATTGTGAAATGCCTAATCTTTTTGCTAATTGTTCTTGAGTTAAATATCCTCTATCTAATAATTTTTTATAGGATTTTGCTTCTTCTATTGCAGAAAGATTTCTTCTTTGTAAGTTTTCTACTAATGCTACTTCTGCAGAAGTGTTATCATCTAAATCTGCTATTATTGCTGGTACTTTATTTAATCCAGCTATTTGACTTGCTTTATATCTTCTTTCTCCTGCAATTATTTCATATTTATCATTAGATAATTTTCTTAAGACTAATGGTTGAATAATACCATGTTCTTTTATAGATGATGCTAAGTCTTTTAAAGCATTTTCATCAAAAGTTAGTCTTGGTTGAAATCTATTTGGAATTATATTTTCTACATTTATATATTGTATGTTTGGTTCTAAATTCATTTGCCCCTACTCCTATTCTATTAATAATAATACTTTATTTTTATATATTTTTCAAGTAGTTTGTAGTTAATTTAATAAAAAAATAGTCTCTAAATTTATAGAGGCTTTTTTATAATTTGACTATAATTTCTTGGATATTTTGGATTTGTTTTATTTGTTTTTTTTATTAATATAAAATTTCTTATACCAGTATTGTTTGGTAAATTTATATTAATTGTTTTTATGTACTCTCCTCCTAGTACTTTAATTCCATTTTTGCTATTATTTAATTCTTCTTCGTAGTCAGATTTCATTGCTATAAAATATCCATTTTGTTTAACATAAGGTATGGATAATTCTATAAGTATTGGAAGATTTTTTACTGCTCTTGCAGATACAATATCAAAGTATCCTCTTTTTTCTACTATATATTCTTCTGCTCTTTTATTTACTATTTCTACATTATTTAATTCTAATAGTTTTGATAGACTTTCACAGAATTTAGTTTTTTTGTTATTTGAATCTAATAATGTTAATTTTATATTTGGAAATAGTATTTTTATAACTATACCTGGAAAACCAGCTCCGCATCCTATATCTAACATAGTATTTATATTATTAAAATCTATTGTTTTTGTTAAAAGACATGAATCGTAGAAATGTTTTAAATATATATCTTCTTTAGTTGTTATTGATGTTAAGTTTGTATGTTTGTTATATTCTATTAAATATTCATAATATGTTTTGAATTTGTTAATTTGATTTTGTGTTAATATTATGTCAATATTTTTTAATTCATTTATAAATTCTGTCTCATTCATTTTTACTATATTCCTTTTTTAAATATATTGCTAGTATAGATAAATCAGCTGGGTTTACACCACTAATACGTGATGCTTGTGCTAATGTTTCTGGAGCAACACTAATTAATTTTTGTTTTGCTTCGCTAGCTAAATTAGTTATTTTGTTATAGTCAATATCTTTTGGTATTTGTTTTGATTCTAACTTTAGAAGTTTTTCTACTTCTTTTAGTTCTTTGTTGATATAACCTTCATATTTTACTAATATTTGGGCTTGATTATATACTTCTTTATCATATTTATTTTCTAATATGTTTTCTTTTAGTAATAAATCTATTGTGATTTCTGGACGTTTTAGGAATGTATAAAGATTTGTACCATTTTCTAATTTTTCTGTTTTCATTTGATTTAATATATTTTGTGTTATGTTTTTATTAGATATTTTAGTTTCTTTTAATTCATTTATTAATTTGTCTATATTATTTTCTTTTTCTATAAGTTTATTGTATTTTTCTTCACTAATAAGTCCGGCTTCATAACCATATTTGCGTAATCTTATATCTGCATTATCATGTCTTAAAAGTAATCTAAATTCTGCACGACTTGTTAGCATTCTATATGGTTCTTTTGTACCTTTTGTCACTAAATCATCAATTAATACTCCTATATATGATTCATTTCTTTTTAAAATTAATGGCTCTTTATTTTGAATTTTTTTCACTGCATTAATTCCTGCTATGATTCCTTGTCCTGCTGCTTCTTCATATCCACTTGTTCCATTTATTTGACCTGCTGTAAATAAATTGTTAATTACTTTTGTTTCAAGTGATGGTTTTAGTTGTAGAGGATTTATTGCATCATATTCTATTGCATAAGCATATTTTAATATTTTAGCATTTTCTAATCCTTTTAAACTATGTACCATTTTTTCTTGAACGTCTGTTGGCATTGATGTTGAGAAACCTTGTAAATATAAATCATCATAATATAGGCTTTCTGGTTCCAAGAATAATTGATGTCTTTCTTTGTCTGCAAATCTTACTATTTTATCTTCAATGCTAGGACAATATCTAGGTCCTATTCCTTCTGCGTATCCACCATACATTGCACTTCTTGATAGATTTTCTTTTATTATATTATGTGTATTTTCATTTGTGTAAACTAAATAACATTTTTCCTGTTTATCTTTGTCATAATATATTTCATTTTCTGTATTAAATGTCCAATATTCATCATCGCCAGTTTCTTCTTTTAGAACACTGAAATCTACACTATTTTTATCTATTCTTTGTGGAGTACCAGTTTTAAGTCTCAATATATCAAATCCTAATTCTTTTAATTTAGTACTTAAAAATTTTGACCTTCTTTCTCCATGAGGACCTTCTAATTTGTTTGTATCACCTACTAATATTTTGCTTCTTAAGTATGTTCCTGTAGTCAATACTAAGGATTTACAAAAATATTTTGTTCCGTCTTCTAATATAATTCCTTTTATTGTATTATTATCAGTTATTAGGTCTTCTACCATACCTTCTATAATTGTTAAATTTTCTGTGTTTTGTAAGGCTTTTAGCATATTTTTTGGATATGTTATTTTATCTGCTTGTGCTCTTAAAGATCTAACTGCAGGTCCTTTACCGTTGTTTAACATTTTAATTTGTATGTGACTTTTATCTGCAACTATTCCCATTAGTCCGCCCAATGCATCAATATCTCTAACAATTATTCCTTTTGCAGTACCACCTATTGATGGATTACATGGCATATCTCCAATATTTTTTATATTTGAAGTAATAAGAGCAGTTTTTGCACCCATTTTTGCTGCAGCATGACTTGCTTCGCAACCGGCATGTCCTCCTCCTACTACAATTACATCATAATTCATACTTTACACTCACTTTCCTAAACAGAAATTACTGAATATTTCGTCTAATAATTCATCTTTGTAAGTACTTCCTATTATTTCACCTAATAGGTCAAAACATTCTTTTATGTCAATGGCAAGTAAATCTATTTCTATATTGTTTTCTATACTATTTAATGTATTGTCAAGAACGTCAATTGATTTTTTTACTAAAGATATTTGTCTTGAATTTGATAAATAATTTAAATTAGATGATTCTAATTCACCTAAATTAAATAATTCTCTTATTTTGTTTTTTAAGTCATTTAGATTTTTATATTCTTTTGTATTTCCATATACTATGTTATTTGTTTTTATTTTACTTTCATCTAGTTTTTTTTCTAAGTCATTTTTATTTATGTAAACAATTAGTTTTTTATTTTTTAATTCATTTATTAACTCTAATTCTTCTTGCGTGATTTCTTCGTTATAATTTAGTACTAAAATTATTAAATCAGATGAATTTATAATCTCTTTACTTTTGTTTACACCTATTTGTTCTACTATATCATTTGTTTCACGGAGTCCAGCAGTATCTATTAAATTTAAAATAATTCCATCTAATATTATTTTTCCTTCAACTATATCACGTGTTGTTCCTGCAATATTTGTGACAATTGCTTTTTCTTCTTCTAATAAAGTATTTAATAAACTACTTTTTCCTACGTTTGGTTTACCTACAATTGCAACATCTATACCTTTTTTTATAAGTTTACTATTTTGAGATTCTTTAAGTAAATTTTCTAATTCTTTTTTTATTGTTATAATTTTCGGTTTGATTAATTCATTTGTTAGTACAATTGCATCTTCGTATTCTGGATAATCTATATTAACTTCTATATTTGCACTAATACTAACTAATTCTTTCCTTATTGAATTTACTAAATTAGTTATATTTCCTGTGACACCATTTAATGATAATCTCATACTTTTTTCTGTCTCTGAATTAATTAAATCTCCTACTGATTCAGCTTCTATTAAATCAATTCTTCCATTAAGAAATGCTCTTTTTGTAAATTCTCCTGGTTCTGCTAATCTTGCACCATTAGTTAATAATAGTTCTAAAACTTTATTAGTAGTACTTATTCCACCATGACAATTTATTTCAATTATATCTTCTGTTGTATAAGTTTTTGGTGCTAACATAACAGATACTAATACTTCGTCTATTACTTCATTATTATCCATTATATAACCATAATTAATTGTATGAGAATCTACTTTACGTAAATCTTTTCCTTTAAATATTTTATTAACTATTTCAATTGCATTTGGTCCAGAAACTCTAACAATTGATATTGCTCCTACTCCTAATGCTGTTGAAATTGCACATATTGTATCAAACATAGTACACCACTCCATAATGTATTATATCACAAAAATTATTTCCCGGGAAATAATTTTACATAAAATAAAAACTATCAAATTTAATTGACAGTTTCTTTACTTTCTACGTATTTAATTACAACATGTCTATTTGGTTCTTCACCTTCACTTATTGTTGACACTTTTTTATTATTACTTAATATATTATGAACTATTCTTCTTTCATAAGAATTCATATTTTCTAGCTTTACGTCAACTTTCGTTGTTGCAACTTCGCGAGCTATTCTTTTTGCAAGTCTTTCTAAATTCTTTTCTTGTTTTTCTTTATAGTTTTCTACGTCTAAAATTATATGTGGATATATTTTAAAATTATTACTTAACACTTGTTTTACTATATATGTTAATGATGATAATGTTCTTCCATCCTTACCAATTAATATGCTATTATTATCACTATACATTTTTATTATTATTTGTTCATCTCTTATTTTAGATTCAAATGTGGCTTCTATACCCATTAAATCTGTAAGATTTTTTAAATAGTCTTTTACATAATTTTGTATAGCGTCAAGTGTGTAAACTTTAATTTTATAACTTGATTTTTTTAATAAACTACCTTTAATTTCTTCTTTTGTTATTATTACTTCTGTTTTTTCTTTGTTAAGTTCTTGTAAACTATTTTCAATTAACTCTTCTAAATTTTTTCCTTCAAACTCTTTTACTTCCATAATTCATTATCTCCTTTTTTTTACTATTAATGATTGAATTACACTAAATCCATTTGTTACTACCCAATAAAGTGCTATTGCTGTTGGTAAACTAAATGATGCTATTGAGATAAATATTAACATAAATGTTGTCATAAATTGCATTTGTTTTTGTTGTTCAGAACTTCCTGTTGATGCCATACTGAATTTAAATGACAAGAATGTTGTTAGAATTATTAATCCTATTAGTACTAAATATAAGTAATTACCTGATTTAATTCCAACTAATGGTGTTGTTCCTAATTGTAAACTCCATAAGTTTTCTTCAAATATAGCTGGTACCCTGTTTATTGCTTCTAAGAATGCGAAGAATAATGGCAATTGTATAAATGACACTAGACATCCACCAACTGGATTAATATCATATTTTTTATAAATTAACATTGTTTCTTGACTTTTTTGCATCATTGAATCTGAATCTGTTTTATCTTTGTATTTCTTTTCTAGCTTTTCAAGTTCAGGTTGAGCTTTTTTCATATTTTCAGATTGCTTAGCAGTTTTAAGTGATAATGGTAATAAAATTATTCTTAATGCTAAACCAATTAACATTACTGATATACCATAATTTTTTACTAATAATCCCAATTTTATTATTAACCAAGCAATTGGCATAACAAATAATTGTACCCATAAACCATTATAAGTTTTTTTATTATAGAATTTTAATTTCTCACAACTTGGTAAATCTTTTAATTTAACTTCCATATTCTTTTCGTATTTTTCATATATTGCTGTTAATTCTTTTTCCTCTGGTTTACAAAGTATATTTGAAGTTAAACTTTGACCAGTTTTTTCATTTGTAATTCTTTTTTTATCATTATCTGATAAGTACTTTGTACATCCTGTTGTTAATGTTAATGCTAACATTATTATAAGTATTAATTTTTTTCCTGTATTTTTTTTCATAAATTCTCCTTTATCTTTCTTTCTAGGTTGTTAAGTCTTTCCTCAAATGGAGTTTCTAAACATCCTTTCCTTATCATTATAATATAATCCGTGTTATTTTTAAATAAAGATTTTAATTTATCTATAATTTCTCTTGTTTGTCTTTTTAATTTGTTTCTTGTTACTGCATTTCCAATCTTATTACTTATAGCAAGTCCAAACCTAATTTTTTCTAGATTATTTTCCTTATAATATATAACGTAATCTTTTGTTTTAATAAATTTTCCTGTTTTTATAATAGTCGTAAAATCTTTTTTTGATTTAATCATTTCTCTTTTTTTCATTTAATCACATCCTTATAGATAAAAAACCACAATAAAATTGCGGTTTATTTACATAATACTTTGCGTCCCTTTTTTCTTCTTGATTTTAAAATATTCGTTTCTTTACGTGCAAAAAAGCCATGTTTTTTACTTTTTTTACGATTATTTGGTTGAAAAGTTCTTTTCATAATTGCACCTCCACCTCTTTAAGCTTTTTTTATTTTAGTATATTTTTATATAGAAGTCAATTAAAAATTTAAAATTTATTAAAAATAGTTTTCAACGTGATTATGTTAATATCTTTTTTTGTTGTTAATATCATTTTGTGGAAATTGTGGAAAAGTTTAATTTTATACTTTTTTATCAATGTTTGTTTGTTAATAAATATGTGGAAATAATGTGGAAACCTAAAAAATTTAAAATTCATGCTTTCTTTTTCAACAAAAGTGTTTTAAAATAATGTTAGTTAACAGAAATAATCTTGAAAGCGGGGTGTTTTGATGGATAATAATTTTTCTTGGGATGATTTTTTAAACATTATAAAATCTAAATTATCTAGTGTTTCGTATGATACCTGGTTTAAAGATACTTCTTTATCTAAAATAACAAATGATTCTATAGATATATTAGTACCAATGAGTTTTCATAAAGATTTTTTAAATAGAAATTACTATGATTTAATTGATAGTATAATTACTAACCTTACTGGACATAGTTATGATATAAATTTTGTTGTTGAAGATGATATTGTTAATAATGATATAGTTGTTAACAATAATACTTCTAAGAAGAATAATGATAATTTTCAAACAAATTTAAATCCTCAGTATACTTTTGATACATTTGTAATAGGAGATTCTAATAGATTTGCTCAAACAGCTGCTGTAGCTGTTGCTGAACAACCTGGAAAAGTTTATAATCCACTGTTTATTCATGGTAAAAGTGGGCTTGGTAAAACACATTTGATGCATGCTATTGGTAATTATATTACTGAAACTTCCGATAAAAAAGTTTTATATGTTACTAGTGATAAGTTTATTACCGATTTTATCGGAATTAATAGAAAAGATACAGATAATTATGATGTAATAGAGCATTTTAAAGAAAAGTATAGGAATATCGATGTTTTAATAATAGATGATATACAGTTTTTAGGTGGTGCAGAGAAAACACAACAAGAATTCTTTCACACTTTTAATACTTTATATGATTCAAATAAACAAATAATTATTAGTTCTGATAGGTCGCCAGATGATTTAAAATTACTGGAAGATCGTTTGCGTACAAGATTTAGATGGGGACTAACAGCTAACATATTTCCACCTGATTTTGATTTAAGATGTAAAATTTTAAGAGATAAGATGTCAGGTTTAGAAGGGGCTAAACTAATTAAAGATGATGTAATAGAGTATATTGCTAATAATTGTGAAAGCGATGTAAGATATTTGGAAGGTTCGATTAGAAGACTATTTGCTTTTGCTGCAATGTATAGCCCAACTGAAATTAATTTAGATTTTGCAATAGAAGCCCTTAAAGATTATATTGGCTCTTCTGTATATAGTAGTAGTAATATTTCAAAAATACAGAAAGCAGTGGCAGATTATTTTGATATTACTGTTGAAAACTTAAAAAGTAAAAAAAGAACGGCAAATATAAACAATGCTAGACAGATTGCAATATATTTATGTAGGGTTATCACTGAAGAGACTACTACTAGGATAGGGTTAGAATTTGGAAATAGAGACCATTCAACTGTTCTACATGCTATAGATAAAGTTAGTAGAGATGTTAAAAATAATGAAGAGTTAAAAAATCAATTAAATGAAATTAAAAATAAAATAGGTTAATTATTGTTGAAAAGTTTATAGTTTTAAACAAGTGTTATGTCAGGTTTTATGGCGTATTTTGTCAGATATTAACAATTTCAACATCTATAATAATAATATGTTAATAAAAAGAAAGAAGGAGATATTATGAAATTAACAATTAATAAAAATATTTTATTAGAAAGTTTAGTAAATGTGGTAAGAGCTATAAGTCCAAAAAATATAATTCCAATATTAAATGGAATAAAATTTGAATTAACTAGTGAAGGTTTAAACTTAATTGCTAGTGATAGTGATTTAACAATAAAAAGCTTTATACCTAAAAGTGAAATAGAATCTATTGATGAAGAAGGGACAATTATTATTCAAAGTAAATATATAATAGATATAATTAGAAAGTTACCTAGCGATTTAGTTAATATAGAAGTTATAGATGGTTTAAAAATAAGAATTTATACTGATAGTAGTCAATATAATTTAAATTGTTTAAATACAGAGGATTATCCACAAATTATTTTAGAGGAAAGTAAAAATCCTATCACTATAAGTAGTGAAATTATCAAGAATATGATTAAGCAAACTATTTTCGCAGTTTCTATTCAAGAATCTAGACCACTTTTAACAGGTTTGAATTTAAAAATTAATGGTAAAGTATTAGAAGTTGTTGCGACAGACTCATATAGACTTGCTAAAAAAACAATCATTTTAGATAATGATTATCCTGAAATAGTTAATATAACCATACCAGGTAAAAATATTAATGAGTTTGATAAAATAATAAGTGATGATAGTAATGTTGAATTACATTTATTTAGTAATAAAGTATTATTTAAATATAGAAATATAATATTTCAATCAAGTTTATTAAATGGTAATTACCCAAATACAAGTAATTTAATTCCAAATGATTTTGAAATAATTATTAATTCATCTCTTTCAAATTACTATGCTAGTATTGATAGAGCAGCTTTGTTAACTCAAAGTAAAGATAAGAATATTGTAAGAATGGAAACAAATGGTAATATTCTTAATGTATCTAGTTTTGCTTCTGACATTGGTAAAGTCGAAGATAAAATCGAAATAAGTAAAAATACTGATAAAGATATAGCAATATCATTTAGTTCAAAATATATGCTAGAAGCTTTAAGAACTTTTAATGAAGATGAACTATTAATTTTGCTTAACGATGATTCATCTCCTATAATACTTAAATCAGTACAAGATGAAAGTTTAATTCAATTAATTTTACCTATAAAAACATATTAATTTAAAAAAAATTAAAATATTGTTAATAATTCGACATTTATTAACAATATTTTTTTTGTTTCTTTGATATAAGGGTATATGTCAGGGAGGTGAATGGTTATGAAGGATTATGAAATCAATAAAGAGACTTTGGCAGTAATTCCAATTGGTGAAAAAAAATCTAAAGTTATTGAAAAAAATCGTACTTATATAATCAATTCAAAACCGAATAAGGTGATGGATGATAGTTGTAAGTATTATGGTAGTTCTTTTGAAGGAAGACAAAAAGGGACTACAAATCTTACTGGTATAAGTTATAAAGCTCCAATAATTGTTCAAGAAGAAGGCAATATTATATTTTTTCCTACTACTAGTCCTAGGTTAAAAAAGTGTTGTTGGGTTTCATTAAATAATATTGATTCATATTATTATGATTTTGAAAAAAAGACTTGTGTTATAATATTTGATAATAAATCAAAATTAGAATTTGATATGTCTTATTGTGTATTAAATAATCAGATATTAAAGTCACATAGACTAGAGTCTATTTCTCATAAAAGAAAAGATAAAAATTAAGTTATTTTTTAGATAAAAAACGTTTTAAATATGTGTTTTTTATGGTATAATGTAAATAGGTATAGGAGTATTCGTAATACCTATTTATTTATTATATTTATTAAAAGAGGGTTTAAAATGGAAATAACATCTTTGAAACTTGTTAATTTTAGAAATTTTGATAATTTAGAATTAAACTTTTCTAATAACAAAAATATAATTATTGGAGATAATGGAGTTGGTAAAACAAATATTGTTGAAGCAATATTTGTTTTAGCCTTGACAAAGTCATTTAGAACTAATGATGATATGTTGATGGTCAAAAATGATAAAAATTATTTTAAAATTGAAGGCGATGTTAAATCTAATTTTATTAATAATTATAAAATAATTTATCAAGAAGGCGTTAAAACTGTAAAAATAAATAATAATAAAATAAATAAGTTTAGTGATTACATATCTAATATTAATGTAATATTGTTTAGTATAAATGATTTAAAATTAATAAAGGATACTCCAAGTACTAGAAGAAAACTAATTAATTTAGAGATATCAGAATTAGATAATAATTATATTAAATATTTAAATTATTATAATAAGATATTAAAACAAAGAAATTCTTATTTAAAAACATTATATGGTAAAACTATTAATTATAATTATTTAAATATAATTGATAGTCAACTTATAGAATATGGACTTAAGATAAAAAATATTAGAGATAAATTTGTTAATGATATAAATAATATTATATCTTCCGTTCATGTTAAATTAGGTGGGAATAATGATTTAAATATTTATTATAAAACTGATTATCAAGATTTTGATAAAGAATATTTATTAAATTTATATGCTAAAAATATTAATAAAGATATTAATTTAGGTTCTACACAAATAGGTATTCATAAAGACGATTTTATATTTAATATAGATGGTAATGATATTAAAAATTTTGCTAGTGAAGGACAACAAAAAAATTGTGTAATAGCTTTTAAACTTGCTGAGTTAGAAATTTTTAAAGAAAAAACTGGTGAATATCCTATATTAATATTAGATGATTTATTTAGTGAGTTAGATATAAAGAAAATAAATAAAATTTTAAATTATATTAGTGAAGATATCGAGACTTTTATTACAACTACTGATTTAAAAAAGATTAAGAAGTGTTATTTAAAGTCTAGCAAGATATTTGAATTCAAAAATGATGAGATAAAGGAGAGATATTATGAATGAATATAATGAAAGTGATATTCAAGTACTTGAGGGCTTAGAAGCTGTTAGAAAAAGACCTGGTATGTATATTGGTACGACCGATGTTAAGGGATTACATCATTTAGTTTGGGAGATTGTAGATAATTCAATTGATGAAGCTTTAGCTGGTTTTTGTAAAAATATTGAGATAATTATTAATAAAGATAATTCAATTACAGTTAGAGATGATGGACGTGGTATTCCTGTAGGAATTCATCCTAAAACTGGTATTTCAACTGTTGAAACAGTCTATACGGTATTGCATGCTGGTGGTAAATTTGGTGGTGGAGGCTATAAGGTATCTGGTGGTCTTCATGGTGTTGGCGCTAGTGTTGTTAATGCTTTATCAAAGTGGGTAATTGTTAGAGTTTATAAAGATGGAAAAATTTATGAAGCTAAATTTGAAAATGGTGGAAAAACTACTCAAAAATTAACTGTTATTGGTGAATGTGATATTAATAGAACTGGTACTAGTGTTAAATTTAAACCAGATCCAGAAATATTTGATACTGAAATATATGATTATGAAACTTTAAAAGTTAGAGTTAGAGAATTAGCCTTTTTAAATAGAGGACTACAATTAACTTTAAGAGATGATAGAGATGAAGAAGATACACAAGGAGATAAATTTTTATATGAAGGTGGAATTAGTGAGTATGTTAAATTTTTAAATAAAAATAAAACTCCTATTCATGAACAAGTAATACATTTAGAAGGTGAAGAAGCAGGTATTTTCTTTGAAGTTGCTATGCAATATAACACTGGATATTCTGATAATATTTATTCGTTTGTTAATAATATTAATACACATGATGGAGGAACACATGAAGAAGGTGTTAGACGTGCTTTAACTAGAATTATTAATAATTATGCTAGAAAGAATAATATATTAAAAGAAAAAGATGAATCTTTAACTGGTGATGATGTTAAAGAAGGATTAACAATGATTGTTTCTTGTAAACATCCTAATCCACAATTTGAAGGTCAAACTAAAGGTAGACTTGGAAATAGTGAAGTTAGAAAAATTGCTGATAGTGTATTTTCTAAAGGATTTGAACGTTTCTTAATGGAAAATCCTAATGAAGCTAAAATTATTATAGAGAAAGCTATTATTGCTTGTCGTGGTAGACTTGCTGCTAAAAGAGCACGTGAGGTTACACGTAAAAGTGATATAAGTGTGACTAGCAATTTCTTTGGTAAATTATCTGATTGTAAAAGTAAAGATCCAAAAGTTTCTGAAATATTTATAGTCGAGGGAGATAGTGCCGGTGGTTCTGCTAAAAAGGGTAGAGACTCAATGACACAAGCTATACTTCCATTAAGAGGTAAAATATTGAATGTAGAAAAAGCTAGATTAGATAAAGCATTAGGTAATGAAGAAATTAGAACTATAATAACTGCTTTTGGAACTGGTATAGGTCAAGAATTTGATTTATCAAAATTAAGATATGATAAAATAATAATAATGACCGATGCCGATGTTGATGGAGCGCATATTAGAGTATTGTTATTAACATTATTTTATAGATTTTTCCGTCCTATTGTTGAAGCCGGTCATGTTTATGCGGCACAACCTCCATTATTTAGAATAATGCATGGAAAAACAAGAAAATATGTATTAGATGAAGATGAAAAAGAAGCATATTTAAGAAGTTTACCTGAGAATATTCGTTCAAGAGCTGAAATTGCTCGAATGAAAGGTTTAGGAGAAATGGATGCTGCTGAATTAAATGAAACTACAATGGATATAAATCAAAGAATTTTAAGAAAGATTACTGTTGATGATTGTGTTAGTGCAGATCAAATATTCTCTTCATTAATGGGAGAAGATGTTGAACCTAGAAAAGAATTTATTGAGGCTAATGCTAATTATGCAGAGTTAGATATTTAGGAGGTGTAGGTATGGAAGAAGAAAATAAAGATATAATTGAAGAAACTAATAATGAGGAAACAAATGAAGTTGTTAGTGATAACGTAGATAAAAGTGAAGATCCTTCTTATTTTAGTGGTGAGTTTCATGAAAGAGATAAATTAAGTGAAAATAACATTGTTGAAGAAGTAAAAAAATCTTTTCTTGACTATTCTTTGAGTGTTATTACATCTCGTGCTATTCCAGATTTGAGAGACGGTTTAAAACCAGTTCATAGACGTATTTTATGGTCTATGTTTGATTCTGGTTATACTCCAGATAAACCACATCGTAAATGTGCTAAATCGGTCGGTGAAGTTATGGGTAATTATCATCCTCATGGAGATTCATCTATATATGAAGCTATGGTAAGAATGGCACAAGATTTTAACATGAGATATTTGTTAATTGATGGCCATGGAAACTTTGGTAATATTGAAGGTGATGGAGCAGCTGCTTATCGTTATACAGAATCAAGACTTTCTAAACTTTCTTTGGAAATGTTAAGAGATATTAGAAAAGATACTGTTGATATGACTCCTAACTTTGATGAGTCTTTAAAAGAACCAGTTGTTTTGCCTTCAAGATTTCCTAATATATTGGTAAATGGAGCAATGGGTATTGCTGTTGGTATGGCTACAAATATTCCTCCACATAATTTAACAGAAGTTATAAATGGTTGTATTGCATACATTGATAATCCAGATATAGATACTCTAGGGTTAATGGAACATATTAAAGGTCCTGATTTTCCAGTAGGTGGTATAATACTTGGTAATTCGGGCATTAGACGTGCATATGAGACTGGTAGAGGTACAATTACTATAAGAAGCAAGGCAATGATAGAAGAACACGGAAATCATAGTAATATCGTTATTACAGAGGTGCCTTATGGTGTAAATACTTTAGATTTGAAAAATAAAGTTGCTGAACTTGTACATAATAAAGTTATTGAAGGAATAAGCGATTATCATACTGATTTAAAAGATGGTGTAAAAATTACAATAACTTTAAAGAAAGATGCAAATGCTCAAGTAGTTTTAAACAATTTATATAAGCACACTTCTTTTCAAACAAATTATAGTATAATTTTATTAATGATTGACGGTAAAACTCCTAAAGTATTAGGTCTTAAGGATATTATCGCTAAATACATAGATTATCAAAGAGAGGTTATAATAAGAAGAACTAAGTTTGATTTGAAAAAAGCTGAAGATAGAGTACATATTTTAAATGGTTTAAAGATTGCTTTAGATCATATTGATGAAGTTATTAAAATAATAAAAGAATCTTCAACTGATCAAATAGCTAAATCTACTTTGATGTCTAGATTTGGTTTAAGCGAAATTCAAGCGGATAGTATACTTGAATTGAAGTTAAGACGTTTAACTGGTCTTGAAAGAGGCAAAATAGAAGATGAATTAAAAGACTTATTGGAAAAAATTGAATATTATAATAGAGTTTTATCCTCTGAAGAAATGGTGTTAGGTATTATAAAGGATGAATTAACTGAAATTAGAGATAAATATGGTGATGATAGAAGAACTACTATTGATATGACTGCTGTTGATTATATTGAAGATGAGTCTTTAATACCTGAAGAAAATATCATTGTAACGTTAACTAATAAAGGGTATATCAAACGTTTGTCCGCTAGTTCTTATAAATCTCAACATCGTGGTGGTGTAGGTGTAAAGGGAATGTCAACTAATGAAGAAGATTATGTTGAACATATGATAAACTTATCCACACATGATTATTTATTATTCTTTACTAATAAGGGTAAAGTTTACAGAATGAAAGGTTATGAAATACCTGAATACAGTAGACAAGCAAAAGGATTACCTATAATTAATTTATTGCAAATTGAAAAAGATGAATCTATCAATTCTTTAATTAAAATGAGTAATGACGATGATTATAAATTTTTAATATTTGGTACTAAAAAAGGATTTATTAAAAAAACTTTAATTAGTGAATTTGAAAATATAAGAAATAGTGGTAAAATTTGTATTTCTTTACGTAATAATGATGAGTTAATAGGTGTAAAGAAATCCACAGGAAATGATTATATTATGATGGGGTCTTCTGAAGGACGTATGTCCGTATTTAATGAAGAAGAAATTAGAGTTATGGGACGTACTGCTTCTGGTGTAAGAGGTATTAATTTAGTTGATGCTGATTGTATTGGTATAGAAGTTGTTTCTTTAGATAATAATATTCTTATTGCAACTAAGAAAGGTTATGGCAAGAAAACTTTAGTTAGTGAATTTAGGACTACTAAGCGTGGTAGTAAAGGTGTTAAGGCACTTAATATTACTGAGAAAAATGGGTCTTTAGTGTCATTTAAAATTATTCATGATAATCAAGATTTAATGATAATAACTAATTCAGGTATGATTATAAGATTATCTTTGGATCAAATCAGTCAATTAGGACGTGTAACCCAAGGTGTTAGATTAATTAATTTAAAGGATAATCAATATGTTTCAACAATTAGTATAGTAGATAAAGAGGAAGAATCAGATATTACTAAAAACAGTGATGATTTATTCACAGCAAACGATAATAATATAAAAAAGAGCGAATAATTCGTTCTTTTTTTATGTTTCACGTGAAACATAACTTATAATGGTTCTAATTTATTTGTAATACTTTATGTTATTTATTAATATAATGTACAATGTTTCACGTGAAACATTGTTGAAAACTATTTTACAAAAATAAAGAATATATGAAGTAAGTTTAATGCTTACTAAATGTTGAAAACAAATTTTTTTATTTAAATTTAAGTGTTTATGTTTCACGTGAAACATGTTGATAACTTGATAAATAGAATATTAAATGTTATTATTTATACGTGCAATTAATATTTTTATAAACTGGTCAGGACAGGAATGTAGCAGCCATATTAAATAATGTTAATGTGCACTTTTTTGATGGAGAAAAATATGGATAAAGAAATTATAAAAAAATTATATAAATATGCATCTGCAGCTTATAAAAAAAATGAAGTTCCTATTAGTGCTGTGTTAGTTCATGATAATAAGATTATAAGTTGTGCTTATAATAAAAAAAATATCAACAACAATGCTTTGTTTCATGCAGAAATTATATGTATATCTAAGGCTTGTAAAAAACTAAAACGTTGGAATTTAAGTGATTGTATTTTATATGTAACTTTAGAACCGTGCGAGATGTGTAAACTTTTAATACAAGAATCTAGAATTAATCATGTATATTATTTACAAAAGAGAGGTGTTCTTAATAATAAATATAATCAAACCAAATACGAACAAATGTATGTGTATAATGGCGTGATATTTGATGAATTAATGGAAAATTTTTTTAAAAAAATAAGAGAAAAAAAATAAATTAAATCTTATCTGTGCTATAATATTATTGGAGGGTTATGTATGGATTATAAAGTGTTTTATAGAAAATATAGACCTAAAAACTTTTTAGAATTAGTAGGTCAAGACAATATAAAAAATGTTCTTATAAATTCTATTAAACTTAATAAAATTGCGCATGCTTACATTTTTACTGGACCGAGAGGAACTGGAAAGACTAGTACTGCTAAAATATTTGCCAAGACATTGAATTGTTTAAATAATTCTAGTGGTGTCTCTTGTGATGAATGTGAAATGTGCAAAACTTATAATGAATCAGCTGATATCATTGAAATAGATGCAGCTAGTAATAATGGTGTTGAAGAAATAAGAACTTTACGTGATAGTGTAAAAATTGCACCTTATAATTCTAAATATAAGATATATATTATAGACGAAGTTCATATGTTGTCAAATAGTGCTTGGAACGCTTTTTTGAAAACTCTAGAAGAACCTCCTAGTCATGTAATTTTTATTTTGGCAACGACTGAAATAAATAAAATACCAGAGACTGTTATGTCAAGATGTCAAAGATTTGATTTTACAAAAATTCCAGAAGTGAAAATGACTGAGCATTTGAAAAATATATGTGCTAAAGAAAATATACATATTACGGATGATGCTTTACATGAAATTGTAAAATTATCAAATGGATGCTTAAGAGATGCATTAAGTTATTTGGATAAAATTTCAAAGTTTGATTGTGAAATTGATTCTAAATTAATTGAAGATAATTTTGGTATAATTAGTGATACTAAATTAAAAGAATTGTATGATTATATAAAAGATGGAAATATTGATTTCATTAATAATAAATTAGATGAAATATCTAATAGTGGAATTACACCTTTAAATTTTGTAAATGATTTTGTTAATTATCTGTTAAAACAAATTATAGAAAAAAATATTATAAAATATGATGAAATTGAATATGTAAAATTAATTATTAATAAATTAAATTCTGTTGTTAATAATTTTAATTCATTAATAAATCCATTTATATTAGTAAAAATTGAATTACTTACTTTAAATTATTTCCCGGGAAATAATAATGTGAATATTTCCCAAAGTAAAGAAAATGTAAATGTGAAAAAAGATATTAAAAATAATAAAAAAATGGAAAATTTTATTTCTATTCATGATAATATTGATAATCTAAATATTAATTCAGATAAAAATGAGAAAAAGATAGAAGATGTAAAGTATATAAGAATTAATAATAGCTTTGTAGATGCTTCGAAAGATTATAAAATAAATTTTAAAAATAATTGGAATAAATTACTTAATGATTTAAATTTTGAAAATGATTATAGTTTGCTAGGATATATTGAAACAGCTAACGTAGAAGTTGTATCATCTACAAATGTTATATTTTCTTTTAAAAGTGATAACGAAGCTATTTTATTTAATAATAATATTGAAACGATTGAAGTTAAATATAATGAAGCAAATAATTCAAACTATAAATTTATTGCTCTATCTATAAATGAATGGAATGTTGAAAAGCAAAAATTTATAGATAATAAGAATAAAGTATATAAATATTTAGATGAAAATGATATAATAAACAATGAATCAGATTCGAAGGCAAAAAACATAGCCGATGATTTATTTGGTGATAATATAGTAGAAATAAGTTAGGAGAGATAAGATAAAATGAATATGAATAATTTGATGGCTCAAGCTCAAAAAATGCAAAAGGATATACAAAAAAAACAAGATGAATTAAATAGTATGATTTTTGTTGGTGAGAGTGAATGGGTTAATATTACTTTAAAAGGAGATAAAACAATTGTTAAAGTAGAAATAAAAAATAAAAATGATATGGATTCAGAAGATTTAGAATGTTTGGAAGATATGATAAAAATTGCTTTTGATGATGCTATATCTAAAATTAATAAAGAAATAGATAAAAAGATGGGTATGTATGGCAAGTTGGCAGGTGGATTGTTCTAATGTATCCAGATATTTTAACCAAAACTATAGAATCTTTTAAAAAATTCAGTGGTATTGGTGAAAAGACTGCAGAACGTTTATCCTTGTCTATATTGGATATGTCTTTGGAAGATGTTAATAATTTTTCTAAGTATGTTGTTGATTTAAAAAACAATATTAGGAGATGTAAAATTTGCGGACATATTACTGATCATGATATTTGTAACATTTGTGAGTCTCAGTATAGAAGGAATAACTTAATTTGTGTAGTTGAAGATTATAAAAGCGTTTTCATGTTTGAAAAAACTGGAAATTATGATGGAAAATACCATGTATTAAATGGTGTTATATCTCCTATTGATGGTATAACACCAGATGAACTTAATATTGATTCTTTGATTAGTAGGTTGTCAAAAATTAAAGGTGATAAAGAAATAATTATTGCTTTAAAACCTTCTATTGAAGGTGAAGCAACTACGATGTATTTAAAGAAAATATTGGAAACTCTAGATGTTAGAATAACTAGATTATCCTATGGTATTCCTATGGGTGTAGAAATAGATTATTTAGATTCTATTACTTTAGATAGAGCATTGCAAGATAGAAAAGATATTTAAAGTTTTTTTGCATATTATTTTATAGGTGATTAAATGAAATTTTATAAAATAATAAAAAATCTTTTCTTTTCAATATTATATTTATTTGCAATTAATATATTTTTATCTAAACTTAATTTGAATATTCCGATTAATATATTTACTATATTTATTGTATATATTTTTAAGTTTCCTGGATTAATATTATTATTATTTTTAAGTAGGTGGTAATGTGTTTAAATCGTTGAAATTTGAAGAAATTGATAATGAATTTATTAATAAAAAAAATTCTCATTCGTATATTTTTTATACAAATGATTTTTTTAGTTGTCAAAAAGATGTTTTGTCATTGGTAAAAAAATTATTTAAAACACATAACTTAAATTTGATTCAATCAGATTTTGTTACTATAAGTAGAAATGAGAAAAAACAAATTTTGAAAGATGATATGTTGGAATTAAAAAATTTTTTTCAAAATACTTCATACATTAATGATTATAGAGTTTATTTAGTGGAGGAAGCGCATAAACTTAATTCATCTAGTGCTAATTTGATATTAAAATTTTTAGAAGAGCCTATGGATGGTGTAATCGCATTTTTTATAACGGATAATTTAGATGCTGTTTTACCAACTATTAAAAGTAGGTGTCAAATAGTTAATATTTTTTATAAGGTTGAAGATAAAAGTAATACAAATGATTATGAATTGTTAGAAAAAAATTTATTTGATAATAATAAGTTTTATTCTCTTATAAAAATCAAAAAGATTTTTGAAAAAATTGAACGTAATGAATTAATTGAAATGTTTAAAGGACTACTTTTGCATTATTATGAAAGTGATTTGAATTTAGATAATTTAAATAAAATAAAATTATTAAATGATGCTATAATATTATTGAATTGTAATGTTAATGTTGATTACGTTTTTGATTATGTTTTGTTAGGAGGTAGAGATAAATGAGTATAGTTTCTATTAAATTTAAGAAAGATGGTCGTGGATATTATTTTGATGATAATGATATTGTATTATCTAAAGATGACTATGTATTAGTGGAAACTGATAAAGGTATCCAATTGGGTATTGTAAGTGATATTAATATTGATATTGATACTGATAACCTAAAAACTGAAATAAAAAAAATTGAGAAAAAGGCTACTAAGAAAGATTATGATTTTTATTTAAAAAATTTAAAAGATGCTAATATTGTTTTTGAAGAGACTAAAAAGAAAATTTTAGATGATGATATTCCTATGAAACTTATAGATGCTATGTATACATTTGATAAAAAACAACTTATATTTAATTTTACCGCAGATGATAGAGTTGATTTTAGGGATTTAGTAAAATATCTTGCTTCTAAATATAAAACTCATATTGAACTTCACCAGGTTGGAGTTAGAGATAAAGCTCGCGAAATTGGAGGAATTGGGCCATGTGGTTTACCATTTTGTTGTAAAACTTTTAAAAATTCAATGGATGGTATTTCCATAAATATGGCTAAAAATCAAAATATATCTCTTAATCCAAGTAAAATAAATGGTTGCTGTGGGAGATTATTATGCTGTTTATCTTATGAGGATGATAATTATACTTGTATGAGAAAAAATCTTCCGAAAATTGGTTCTGAAATTGATATTGATGGAACTAACGGTAAGGTAACTAAGATTGATGTGCTAGATCAAAAAGCATATGTAAATGTTGATGGTGAAGAAAAAGTAGTTGATTATAATGATAAATGATTTATTAAATTATGATTTAAAAATATATCAAAATGAAGATGCTTTTAAATTTTCTATTGATTCTGTTTTATTGGCTGAATTTGTTGATATTAATCTTAGAACAAAAAACATTATTGATTTTTGTTCTGGGAATGCTCCAATACCAATGATTTTGTCTACAAAATTTGATAAAAATATTGTTGGTGTTGAAATTCAAAAAAAAATATATGATTTAGGAATAAAAAGCATTAATTTAAATAAAATAAATAATATTAATTATTTAAATATTAATGTTAAAGATATAGTTGATTATTTTGATTATAAATTTGATATTGTTACTTGCAATCCGCCATATTTTAAGTATAATAATAACTCAGTTATTAATGTTAATGATGAAAAAGCGATTGCTCGTCATGAAATTAGTATTACATTAGAAGAAATAATAAGTTGTGCTAGTAAAATTTTAAGAGATAGTGGTTGTATATATTTAGTTCATCGTCCTGAAAGATTGGTTGAAATTTTAGATTTGTTTAAAAAATATCATTTTGGTTTAAGAAAGTTAGAATTTGTTTATGATAATATTAATTCTAATTCATGTTTTTTGTTGATTGAAGCAAAATATAAATGTAAGGATGATTTAAAAATTTTGAAACCACTTTATATAGATAAATATTTGGAGAGTGTAAAATGAAATTAATAGTTGGTTTAGGTAATCCAGGAAAAGAATATGATAAAACTAGACATAATATAGGATATATGTCTATTGATAGTTTTTTAGGTAATGTTAATTTTAAGAATAAATTTAATGGATTATTTTATGAAAAAAATTACGATCACGAGAAGATTATTTTTTTAAAGCCGTTGACTTTTATGAATAATTCTGGAGATTGTGTACGTGAATTTGTAAAATATTATGATATTGATTTGAAGGATGTTATGGTTATTCAAGATGATTTAGATTTGATGATAGGTGTTATAAAATTTAAAATAAATAGTAGTAGTGGTGGACATAATGGTATTAAATCAATTATTAATAATTTACATAGTGATGGCTTTTTTAGAATGAAAATTGGTATTAAATCTGATTTAAAAAAAGATGTGATAGATTATGTGTTAGGTAAATTTAGTAAAAGTGAATTAGATTTAATAGATTTTCAAAAGATTAATAATGCTGTTTTAGATTTTATAAATAATGATTATATGTATGTAATGAATAAATATAATGGAAAGTGATAATATGTGGGGCAATATTTTTAAATACGAAAATGAATTAACTGTTTCGGGACTCAATAATTCATTAATTAACGAATATATATTAAATTATTATGAAAAATATAATAAAAGTGTTTTAGTAGTTGCTGAGTCTTTATATGATGCTAATAATATTTATAAAGGAATACAAAAGAGAAATGAGAATGTATGCCTTTTTCCCATGGATGAATTTGCAACTGTATTAGCGATAAGTGCTAGTCCAGATTTACGTGTTGCTAGAATTGATACTTTAAATAAAATTTCAAATAACAAACAGATAGTCATAACTAACTTGTCGGGTTTTTTAAAGAAAATAGACAAAGATATTAAAAAATTAAAAGTTAATTTTAATACTAAGAGAAATGAAATAATAAAATTTTTAGAGGATAATTCTTATGTAAAGACAAATTTAGTGACAACTACAGGGGAATATGCGGTTAGAAATTTTATTATTGATGTTTTTCCAATAGAATCAGATATGGGGATAAGAATAGAATTCTTTGGTGATGATATAGATTCTATAAGATATTTTGATGTTGAAAGTCAAATATCTAAAAAAACTATAGGAGAGTTTACATTATATAGTTTTAGTGATGAAGCTTCTGATAATCATGAAAATATAATAGATAAATTAGATGATGTTCAAGTCTTTTTTGTTGATTATAAAAAAATACTAAATTCGTATCAATCATATGTTGATAATAAACAAGAATTTAATATTGGAGATAATTATTTTAGTAGTTTTAATAATATGATTATCGATAATAAAATATATATTAATTCATTTGACGATAGTCCTATATGTAAAGATGTTGTTAAATATAAATCTAAGAATGTTATAAATTTTAATAATAATTATGAAAATTTATGTGACTATGTAAATAAGATGAAAAGTGAGTATATTATAATTTTTATGATGACTAATGAAAATTTAATTAATAAAATAATATCTTTGTTTGGAAATGATATTTCATTTGAAGGAGAGTATGAAAACAGAGTAAACATTGTAAAACAAGATATTGAATTTGGTTTCGTTTTTGATAAATATATTGTAATTAGTGAATATGATATAGAAAATGTAAAGAAAAAGTCCGTATTTATAAATCATTATAATATTGGTAGAAAGATTAAAGGTTTTGATGATTTAAAAAAAGGTGATTATATTGTACACGTTGTGCATGGAATTGGTCAATATCAAGGTTTAGTGACTTTAGAGAATAATGGAATTAAGAAAGATTATTTATTAATAACTTATGCAGGCAATGATAAAATATATGTTCCTGCTAGTAAAATAGAAACTATTTATAAATATAGTGATAGTGATACAGCTAGTCCTAAATTAAATAGTTTAAATAGTAATAATTGGGCGAAAGCGAAAGCGAGAGCTAGGAGTAAAATTCAGGATATTTCTGGTGAATTAATTAAGCTATATGCTGAAAGAGAACTTGTTGTAGGAGATAGATATGTTGAAACGCCAGAAGAAGAAATATTTAAAAATGATTTTGAATATGAAGAAACTCCAGATCAAACAAAGTCAATTAAAGATATATTAAATGATTTATCTAGCTCTAAACCTATGGATAGATTACTTTGTGGTGATGTTGGTTTTGGTAAAACAGAAGTTGCTATGAGAGCAATGTTTAGAACAGTTATGAACAATAGGCAGGTTGCATATCTTTGTCCGACTACTATATTATCTAAACAGCAATATGAAAATGCTATTAAAAGATTTAGACATTTTCCTGTAAATATTGAACTTTTAAATAGGTTTACTTCTACAAAAGATTTTAATAGAATTATTGATGGATTGGAGAAAGGTACTATTGATATAGTTATTGGCACACATAAAATATTAAATCAAAATATTAAATTTAAAAATTTAGGTTTATTAGTAATTGATGAAGAACAACGTTTTGGTGTTAGTCAAAAAGAAAAAATCAAACAAATGAGAAATAATGTAAACGTTTTGACACTTTCTGCTACACCAATTCCAAGAACTTTAAAACTAGCGATGAGTGGTGTAAAGGATATGTCTATAATAGATACTCCTCCAATAAATAGATTTCCAGTTCAAACTTATGTTGTAGAAGAAAATGATTATTTATTAAAAGAGGCAATATATAAAGAATTATCACGTGATGGTCAAGTTTATGTTTTGATAAATAATATTGAAAAATTGGAAAGTGAATATGAAAAGATTAAAAATTTAGTTCCTGAAGCAGAAATATGTTTAGCACATGGTAGAATGGATAAAAATCATTTGGATAAAGTTGTTAGTGATTTTGTAGATGGAAAATATAATGTACTTATTTGTACTACTATAATAGAGACTGGTATAGATATACCTAATGTTAATACATTAATTATTAAAAATGCAGATAGATTTGGTTTAAGTCAGTTATACCAAATACGTGGTAGAGTTGGTAGAAGTGATAGAATTGCATATGCTTATATGATGTATGAAAAAGATAAAATGTTAAATGATATTGCAATTAAACGTTTACAAACTATTAGAGATTTTACAGAACTTGGTAGTGGATATAAAATTGCAATGAGAGATTTATCTATTCGTGGTGCCGGAGAACTTTTAGGAAGTACACAATCTGGATTTATTAGTTCTATTGGAATTGATTTATATATGGATATGGTTAATGAAGAAGTAAATAAATTAAAAGGTATTAATGTTAAAGAAGAAAATGATAATGAGAAAACTTTACTTAATGTTAATACTTCTATTTCAAAAGATTATGTTGATGATGAATCTATTAGAATAGAAATACATAAATTAATAAATGAAATTGATTCTAAGGAAAGTTTTACTAATGTTAAGAATGAATTAGAAGATAGATTTGGTAAATTAAGTGATGATATTATTAATTATATGTATGAAGAATGGTTTCAAAGTATTGCTGATGATATGAAGATTATTAATATAAAATATATTGGAAGTAATGTTGAAATTGAATTACCAACAAATATTTCTGATATGATCGATGGAGAAAAATTATTTTTACAAATATATACTATTAATCCAAAATTTAGATTGAAATATGTTAATAAAAAAATTATAATTTCACTTAGTATATTAAATAGAAAAGGGGATTATGTAAAAGATTTATTAGATTTGTTATTACTAGTTAAAAGTTGTATAAAATAATTATAATTTTTCATAATAATACTGGTGATAAGTTTGAATACTTTTAAGAAAAGAATTGATGAATTGGGAAGAATTGTTATTCCTAAACAAATAAGAAATACTTTTAAAATAAAAAATTTTGATGAATTAGAATTGTATATTGAAGGAGATAATATTATTGTTAAAAAAACTGGTGGTATATTGTTAATAAAGGATAAATTAGATAAAGTTTTAAATTATATTTATAAATATAATAATGTAAATGCTTTTATAACAAACGGTAGTGATGTTGTTTCTTCAAATATAATTGATATTAATACTGATTCTACATTGAAAAATGATATAAATGAATTGTTATTAAATCAAGAGAAAGTAGAGTTAGAATTTAATAATAATATTAAATTATGTGGATATGTAAGAAGTTTTCAACTAATAAATGATAGTGTTTTGTATGGATATATAGTATTTGTTAGTGATGAAAAGATAGATAATAATGAAATATATAAAGATATTGTTAATATATTGATAGATTATATTAATTAATAATTGGCAATATTCTTTTTTTATTATATAATTTTTTTGGTGATATTATTATGTTTACTGATACACATTGTCATATATATGAAGAATATTATGATGTTGATGATATAATGAAAAAAATTAATTCTAGTAATGTTGATAGGATTATAAATAACGCATGTGATTTTAAAACTTCTTTAGAAGTATTAGATTTATCAAAAAGGTATTCTAATATGTATTGTGCTATTGGATTACATCCAGAAAATGATTTAGATGAAATAGATAATGTTATGGCCTTGATTATAAAAAATAAAGATAATCCTAAGATGGTTGCGATAGGAGAAATTGGTTTAGATTATTATTATAATAAGGATAATAAGGAAGAACAGATAGAAGTTTTATGTAAGCAATTGGAACTTGCTGGGAAATTAAACTTACCTGTTATAATTCATTCTAGGGAAGCAACTGGAGATATGCTTAGTATTTTAAAAAAATATGATGTAAAAGGTGTCATACATTGTTTTAATGGAAGTGTAGAAGTTGCTAAGGAGTATATTAAATTAGGATATAAGCTTGGCATTAATGGTATAATTACTTTTAAAAATTGTAAATTAATAGAAGTAATTAAAACTATTGGTGTAGATAATGTTGTATTTGAAACTGATAGCCCTTACTTAGCACCAGTTCCTTTTAGAGGTGAAAAAAATAATCCTACCCATGTTATTGATATTGTTGATTTTGTATCAAATAATACTGGAGTTTGTGTGGAAGATTTGGCAAATATTTCTAATAAAAATATAATGGATATTTTTGACATATAGTGTTAATTTTGGTATATTATATATAACCTATGAGGTGATATATTTTGAAAATTATAGGAAAAAGTTTTAAATTATTAATAATATTTGTTTTTGTTTTTTCCTTAGTTAAAGTTAATGTTGAAAAAGATAATGGTGTTGTATTTAATGATAATAAGAATAAAGTGTTAGATTTAACTGCAATGGCAATAAAGATGGAAGAAATAAGAATGAATGATTTATATTATCCTAAAGATACTTATGTTGGATATTTAACAGGTTATACTGCTGATTGTCCTTTATGTGGAGGTACTTTAGGTTGTACTGGTCAAAATGTTTTAGATGGAACAACTACATATAGTGATAAAGATTATGGAACTGTAAGGATTATGGCTTCAAGTCAAAGTTTATCTTGTGGTTCTATTGTTAGATTTGATAATAATGGAGAAAAAACTGTTGCTATTGTTCTTGATAGAGGTGTGACAGGTACTAATTTGGATTTACTAGTAAGTGCAACTAGTGATGCATATGGTATAGGGAGAAAGTATATATCTTATGATGTATTAAGATATGGTTGGTCAAGAAGTAATTCTTGATTTTTTAAAAGAGGTAATATATGATTAAACATGATTTTAAGAAGAAATATGGGCAAAATTTTTTAAATAATGATAAAATACTTGATGATATATCTAATAGTTTTTGTATGGAAGATAATAGTATGATTGTTGAAGTTGGTGCTGGCAGTGGAGTATTAACAAAAAGACTTATTACTAAGAATGTTCCTGTTATTTCTTTTGAAATAGATGAAAGTTTAAGAGAATATCTTGATAAAATATCTTGTGATAATTTAAATGTTGTTTATAAAGATTTTTTGAGTATAAGTTTAAAAGATTATTTAGATAGTGATAAGCATGTTTATTTTGTTGCTAATGTTCCTTATTATATAACAACTCCTATTATATCTAAATTTATAGATGAAAATATTATTCCAGATGTTATGGTTCTGATGGTTCAAAAAGAAGTTGCAGAGCGATTAAGTGCTAAAGTCGGTACAAAAAATTATGGTGCAATAAGCGCTATATTAAACTATTATTATGATGTTGAATATTTATTTACTGTTGATAGAAATAATTTTTATCCAGTTCCTAACGTAGATAGTGCTGTTATAAGATTTAATAAAAGAAAAGATTTGTTAGATATAGTCAGTTTTTCTAAATATAAAAAGTTTATTAATGATGCTTTTATGCAAAAAAGAAAAAACTTAAAAAATAATTTAAAGAATTATGATTTGGAAAAAATAGAGTCTATATTAAAAAAATATAATTTAAATTTAACTAATAGAGCAGAAGATGTTGATTATAAAATATTTGTTGAGATTGTAAACAATTTATAATTAATATTATTTGTTCTTTTTTTTCTTATTTTTTATATATTTAATTAGGTGATATAATGGAGTTTAATGTTGGTGACTATGTTACTAGAAACAGCTACAACAATGATACTATTTTTGAAATAGTTGATTTTAAAGATGATTTAGTTATATTAAAAGGTGTAGATATTAGATTGTTTGCGGATGCTAAAGTTGATGATTTAGTTAAATGTGATTATCAAAATAAAGATGAAGAATTTGTAAGAAATATTATTGTTAGAGATAATATGGATAGAAGTGAGTATTTTTATTTGCCTGCTAAAATATTACATATTGATGGAGATAGAGATTATTTAAATCGTTGTTTAGAATTTTATAAAAAAGCAAATGTATTTGCAGTTGGTGAATATATTAATGAGAATGATATAGGTAATATTACATTAAAGTTATTAAAAAAATATAAACCAGATATTTTAATTGTTACTGGCCATGATTCAATAAATAAATCAAAGGATGTAAATGATATAAATAATTATAAAAATTCTAAAAATTTTGTTAATGCTGTATATAAGGCAAGAGATTTTGAGAAAAGTCATGAAAAGTTAGTTATTATTGCTGGTGCTTGTCAAAGTGATTATGAAGCTCTTATTAAGGCTGGCGCTAATTTTGCATCTAGTCCTAAGCGTATCAATATTCATGCTTTAGACCCTGCTATTATTGCAATTAATTTAGCTCTTACTGAAAAAGATAAGGATATTAATTTAATTGATTTATTATCCAAAACTAAATATGGTAAAGATGGAATTGGTGGGTTAAAATCAAAAGGTATGATGTATGTAGGTTATCCTAGATAAAATAATAGAAATGCTAGACAAAATGCTTGCAATTAGGAAATATTTATAATAAAATGTAGTTAGAGTTTATAAAACTTGAAAGGAGTGCATGTTAATTATGAAAATAACATCTGTAAATGTAAAAAAAGTTGAAAAAGAAGGCTCTAGAATGAAAGGTAAAGCATCTATTTTATTAGATGACTCATTTGCTGTTCATGATATTAGAATAATAGAAGGAGATAACGGTTTATTTATAGCTATGCCTAGTAGAAAAACTGCTACTGGTGAATATAAAGATATAGCTCATCCAATCAACTCTGATGCTAGAAAAATGTTTGAAGATGCTATAATTGATGCTTATAATAAAGCTGAATAATAAAATTGACCTATAATTGGTCTTTTTTTTATATAATTTTATATATTTAATTAGGTGATATTAATGGAAAATAGTTTTGATAGTAATGTAATTAGTCATAGTATTAAAATATTAGAACGTAGTAATATATTTATTAATGGTACTAAGAAAGTACATAATTTTAATGAAAATGAATTTCATATTAATACTGTTATGGGTAATTTAGTCATTAAAGGTAGTAATTTAGAATTAATAAAATTAGATACTAATGATGGTAATATATGTATAAAAGGTAAAATTAATAGTGTTAATTATTTAGATGGTATCGATGGAGAAAAAGAAGACGGATTCTTTAGCAAATTATTTAAATGAAAATATTTATTAATATTTTAATTACGTTTTTATATTGGTTTTTATTGTTTTATTTAATAAAAAAGATAAAGTTTAGCAAAGTGTTGAAATATATTTTATTGATTTTATCTTTTGCTGGTTATATAACTTTATATTATTTTTATTATGATGGTAGTTATAATATTTATAATTATATTATTATTATATTTACATTTGTTTACATGTTTATATATAAATAATTTAATTATTTTTTAATTTTGTGGTATTATTATTATGGTGGAGAGTATATGAAAAGAAAAGTTAATAAAGGTGCTAAAAGAAGAATGTTTTTATGGTTTTCTATTTTTGTTTTATTGATATCTTATATGTCTTATACTACAATTACGTATTGGAAAGAGATTATGAAAAATAAGAGGGAAAAGAAAGATTTAGAAACTAAGTATAGTAAATTATTATCTGATAAAGAAGTACTTGAAACTGATGTGAAAAAGTTACAGGATCCAGATTATGTTGCTAAATATGCTAGAGAAAAATATTTATATAGTAAAGATGGAGAACTTATTATTAAGATAGTTGATAATGATTAATAAATGTGGTATATTATATTCATGGGGTCGTAATGGTTTCGACAGGATATGTTTCTATCTAACTGCAAGTGGTGTGCTATCCCTTAATTAGCAACCAGTTTAAATTAACTGACAAAACATTTAATAATAACGCTTTAGCATTTGCCTAATTTGGCAATAAAGCACTTTAATCTTATTTGCTTATAGATTTGATTAGGGTTCATATATATAAGATATATCAATTGTTTTGTTTAGGATAATTGATGAATATTTATAAACTATATTAATAAATAGGATTGTTAGACTCTTTTTTATTAATGAATAATTTGTTCTAACTAAACTTGTAGATGTTGGATAAGAAAGTATTTTGGACGTGAGTTCAATTCTCACCGGCTCCACCAATTAATAAATAAACTCATTTTATGAGTGTGATATATTATCTAACAGAGATGTTGGTTTTTTTGTTTTTAAATTTAATAAAAAAATTTTTTTTGTTGTATTTATACTTTGAGTTATAATATAATTTAATTGTGAAATTCAATGAAAAAATATTATATATTTTATTTTAGAAGTGGTGATTAAAGTGCTAAATCTTAGAGAAATAGATATAAAAAATACGTATAATCCTAACCTAGATGATAAAAGAGAATCCTATAAACGTACTTATGGAGAGGCTAATGAATTTTATGATGAAATAGTTCTCTATTTAAATAATTTAAGTACTAAAATAAATAATCTTCTTCCTGAACAAATATATGATTCTTGCAGTGCAGTAGCTTCTGATTTGGCTAAGTGTTGTGAAATGTATTTAAAAGCTTTGTATATATATGAAAATAAATTAAACTATAATAGTGTAAAAGATATTTGGAATGTTTTAAAAAACTCTTCTTTTAAAGTAGATAAAAATGGTAATCCTATTTATTTTTTAGAAGAAAATGGAACTAGAAAATACACTTATATAAAAGTTGATAATAATGGTAATAAAGAAACTGATTTAAGTGATAATAATATATATGTTGATGATAAAGGAAATATTTACAAAGAAGGTAAACAAGGCAGGAAAATAAAAATGAATGGTCATCAATTAGATAGATTGATAGATTTATTGTCTAGTGATACTAAAATGTTATTAGAGATGAGAATGTGTACGATACCTATGGAAAACACAGAGCTTTATAATCAAGTATCATTATTTGATGTCTTAAAGATATGTAATATTATTTTTCCTAGAAGAAAAATGTATCAAACTGAGTATTTAGATTGGGTTGATAAACATAAAAAAACTTTTGAAGAAGCTAGATATTCTGGTCAAAATGTATCTAATGTTAATTTAGAATTCTTATTTCATTTAGCTACGCAAATAAAAAGTGTTGCTCAGTTTAAAATAAATCCAACACTTACACAAGATTTTAATATTGTTGTTGATGGAGATTTATTAATTAAACAAGGGGAATTTGATATTGGAAAAATATTAGTAAAATTACAACAAGATGTTACTAATTCTTTAAATTATGACAAAGTTAGAGAAGTAACTTATATTAATTTAAGTGAAGATGAATTTATATCAATGCCAAATGAGTTACAGAAATTTTTCTCTTTTGATTTAAAATTACTTTCACAAGAATTGATAGAATTGGTCAAAAATGATAAAGATGTTGAAGATAAAATATCTTTTGTAAATATGAATAATTGTAAAGGTATTTTGAGAGAAGTTAGTAATAGTACGTTTTATAACTTAGTAAAATGTTGTGATGTAAATGAAATTGATTATATTTTAAAATTATGCTATGACGTAAATAGAATATATTATCCTAGTAAAATTGGTGGTAATGTTGTTAATGATGAATATATTAAAAATATTGTAAGTTTTTTTAGAATATTTACTTTTAGTATAGATGATATTATTAATTATTCTATTTTTATAAAAAATAAATATAATGTACAAATTAATAATGATGTGTATATGGTTTTTGCTGATTTTATGGATGCTATTAAATATTATTATGCTGAAATTGATAAAAATTTAATAGAAGAAAGTGATATGAAAGTGTTATAATTTAAAAAAATAACGTCTTTTTTTCTTACAATAATTTACATTATTTTTAAATAATGGTACAATTTATTTAGGAGGTTATTGAGATGGAAGAAAAGAAAAAAGTTAATTATGGTTTAATTATATTTATAGCAATAGTTGTTGTATTATTTATACCTATCATAGTAGATTATGTTGGTAAACAAAATATTAGTGTTTTATCTAGTAAAGATATTACTGAAAAAATGAATGCTAAAGAATCATTTATAGTTTATGTAGGTGATGCTGATAAATCAACAAAGAGTGGTTTAAGAGGCGTTAGAGATTTAACTAAGACAGATTATGCAACAGATTATAGTGTTTATACTGTTAAATCTAGTGATGATGTTAAAAAAACTTTAGGAGATAAAGTAGAAGTTGCTGTAATTGTTGAAGGTGATATTCAAAAAACTTATGCTAAATATGATGAAAAAAATATTACTAATGATGCAAATATTTACTATTTAGGAAATATTACTGATAAAAATAGAGCTTATAAAGTTGCAGAGAATTTTAAATCATATAAAAAATTAGTAAAAAGTGATAAAACTACTATGGCTGTATTTGGTAGAGATAATTGTTTCTATTGTAACAAATTTAAACCAGTATATAATGCTGTTAGTGAAAAATATAAAGTAGATATTTATTTCTTTAATTCATTAAGTTATGATGAAACTGAATATGAAAAAATAACTAATATGGACTTAACTGTTCCTGCTAAATGTAGTAGTGAAGGTAAGGAATTTAAATTATCAGATGGATTTGGTACTCCATTAACGTTATTTACTAAAGATGGAAAAGTTGTTGATTGTATAAGCGGATATGTTAATAGAAGTTCATTAATAGATAAATTAAAAACAAATAATATGATAAGTGAGTGATAAATATGTCTAAAGAAAAAACTGTATTACAATGTGTATTAGAATTTAAGAAAAGATATCCTAGTACTATAATGTGGAGAGTTAGAAAACATTGTGCTGTTATAGAAAAACATTTAAATCCTGGAGAAAGAATCTTGTATGCTTTTGCAGCACAAAAAAATGATAGTGCAACACAAATATTTGATACAGCAGTATTATGTGTTACTAGTGATAGAATATTAATAGCGCAAGATCAAATATTATATGGCTATACATTAAATTCAATTACTCCTGAAATGTATAATGACATGCAAATTTTTTCTGGAATATTTTGGGGTAAAATATGTATAGATACAGTTAAAGAAGTGATGTATTTTTCAAACTTTTCTAAAAAATCTTTACCGGAGGTACAAAGCGTAATATCTATGTATATGATGGAAGCAAAAAAAATGTATCCTGATAAAGATAAAAATAGTTCTAGTAAGTAGAACTTTTTTTATGTTTTGTAATATATTATTATAGGTGAATAAATTATGAATAATGAATTATATGATACTTATATTATAAAAAAGGGAGATACATTATATGGTATTGGTAAAAAATATAATATAAATCCAGAATTATTGAGTTTAGTAAATGGGTTAAAGATGGAAGATTACATATATGAAAATCAAGAAATAATGATACCTAAATCAGGATATAGTTATTATTTAACTAAAAGTGGAGATAATTTAAATGATATATTAGATTTATTTAATGTTGATTATAGAGAATTTAATAAAGTAAATAATAGAATATTATTAGAAGAAGGACAATTATTTGCATATAAAAGATAGAATTATATCTTTTTTTTTGTTATACTTTATTTAGTATAGGATAGGTGATTATATGGTATTTAAGAAACCTTATGCATTTTTTATTAAATATTTTAGATTAATTAATTTAATATTAAGTTTATTGCTTATTTTTATAACTTATAAATTAAATTTATTAAGACAAGTAGTTAATAATATATATTTAGGTAAAGTAGTTAATTATAGTACGTTACAAAGTGATAATATTGGCTTTAGAATGTATTTGTTATTATTTATAGTAATAGCTATATTAGTAAGTATAATATTATTATTTATTAGGAAAAAGAAACCGTTATATGATTATTTATATTGTGTTATATATTTAGTGTTTGTTTTTATATATTTAATAAGTGTTAGTAATTTATTTTTAACTTTAGATGAAAGTATAGTAGAGATAACTACTTTGAAACTTTATAAAGATATATCTTTTCTTATAATGATTCCAATGATATATTTTTTAATTAAATATGTTATGATTGTTATCGGTTTTAACTTAAAAAAATTTAATTTTAGTAAAGATATTATTGAACTTAAACAAGATGAAAAGGATAATGAAGAAGTAGAGGTAATATTTGATAAGAATACTTATAAATATAAAAGAGGTATAAGAAGATGGTTTAGAGAGTTTAGATATTATTATTTAGAAAATAAATTTTTGATAAATATAATATTATGTGTAGTAGTTGGTGTTATTTTTATAAGTGTATTTAGTGTTAATCTGTTTAACTCTAATAGAGTTAGTGTTGGTAGAAGTTTTAATGCCGGTACATTTAATTATAAAGTTGGTAATGTTTATGAAACAAAATATGATTTAAATTATAATATTATTAAAAAAGATAAAAAATATGTTGTAGCAAATGTTAGTGTTAAAAATAATATTCAAGAATCAAATAGTGTTGATTTTAAAAGAATAAGATTAATGTATGGTAAGGAATATGTTTACGCTACTAATTATTTTAATAAATATTTTTATGATTTAGGTACTCCATATAATAATTGTGTTATAAAATATGGTAATGTGTATAAATATATTTTAATTTTTGAGGTACCTAACACTTACAAATCAAACAAATATACTATAAAATTTTATGATAAGATTCAATATAGTAAAGAAGGAAGTAAAGGTTCTTATAAAGAAGTTAAAGTTAGTGCTAAAAGAATAAATGAAGAAAGAAATGAATTGTTTTTAAAATTAAATGAGAATTCTGTGTTTGATAAAAGAAGTTATGGTAGTAGTAATATTACCATAAGTGATTTTGATATTAAATCTAGTTATGTTTATAAAGATAATGACAAGAGTGTTGTTATAAGAGATAAAAATATTGATAATGTTTTACTTATTTTAGATTATAAATTAGAATTAGATAGTAAGAAAGATATTAGTAAATATTTTAAAGATGATAAGGAATTTTTTGATAAGTTTATAACTGTTAGTTACAAGTATAATGATAAAAATAAAAATTATAAAGATGTTAATGCTGTTGGAAATGTAGATGGTAAAGTAATGCTATCTGTTCCATATGAAGTTATGAATGCAAGTGATATAAGAGTAAATATTGAGTTTAGAGATGTTAAACTTGTTTATGAATTAAAATAAAATCCTAATATAAATTTTATATTTTATTAGGTTTTTTTCTTTTTTTTATATAATTTGTGTAAATTAAATCATTAGTAAATTATAAAAAAACGTATTTTATAGTATAATGTTATTAGGTGGTATTAATGGATGTTTACAATTTATTGAGAAATAAATATGATACTTTTATTTATGAAGGATTTAATGTACAAACTAAAGATGATAAAATGTTAATAACTTATGATTTTAATATACCTGATTTAACTCATTTTTATCCTACTTTAGAATTAAAAAAATTTGAACGAAATTCTTTTACTGATTATTTAATTTTCCATATAGGTTTAGTGGAATTAATCAGTTATTGGAAATGTACTTGTAGTAAAAATGTTATTATTAAAGCTGGATATTTAAATGAAGAACAGATAAATTTTTTTAAAAAATTATATTTTTATGGATTAGGTGAACTGTTTTATACTAATAATATAAATGTGAATTATGACGATTTTATGAATATAAGTTGTGTTGTTGATGAGAATAAAATAACTTATCCTGAATTTGTTGGTGTAGGTAACCTTATACCAGTAGGTGGTGGTAAAGACTCGAATGTGACTTTAGAAGTATTAAAATCTCAAAGAAATATAAATACTCCATTTATTATTAATCCTAAAGAGGTAAATTTAGATTGTACAAAAATTGCTGGATATAATGATGATGAGATAATTGTAGTTAAAAGAAGTATTGATAAAAAGCTTATTGAATTAAATAGTCAAGGTTTTATTAATGGACATACACCATTTAGTGCTTTGGTTGCATTTACATCTTTTTTGAGTGCATTTGTATATAAGAAGAAATATATTGTTTTATCAAATGAATCTAGTGCAAATGAATCGAATGTTGAAGGAACAAAAATAAATCATCAATATTCTAAAACATTTGAATTTGAAAATGATTTTAATAATTATACAAAAAAATACTTTAAAATTGATATTAAGTATTTTAGTTTGTTGAGACCTTTATCTGAATATCAGATTGCTCTACTATTTTCAAATTATAAAAAATATCATCAAGTGTTTAAGAGCTGTAATGTTGGTAGCAAACAAAAGCCATGGGTATGGTGTTGTAATTGTCCTAAATGTCTTTTTGTATATATAATTTTAAGTCCATTTTTATATAAAGATGAGTTAGTAAATATATTTAAAGAAGAATTATTTGAAAATGAAGAATTATTAAAAACTTTTATAGAATTAACTGGGAATGGGGAGGTAAAACCATTTGAATGTGTAGGTACTTATGATGAGGTTAATTATGCTTTAAAAAATGTTATTAATAAAACAGAAAATTTACCATTTTTGTTAAAGTATTATAAAGATAATTTTGAGATGAAAAATGATTCTATAAAATTTGAGAAAAGATGGAATAATGAAAATAATTTAGATTTTGAATTTGTTAATCTATTAAAAGGAGAATTAGATAAATATGTTAAATAGAATTATTTCAGAAATAGAAAATAAAAATATAGCAATATTAGGTTTTGGTAAAGAAGGAATATCTACTTATAGATATATTAGGAAGCATTTGCCTAATAAAAAATTGACTATAGTAGATAGAAATGAAAATATATGTAATAATTTAATTGTAAAATATGATAACAATTTAGAATTTGTATTGGGTGATTCTTATTTAAATAATTTGTCGATTTATGATTTAATAATAAAATCACCTGGAATTAAAATAGAAAATATTGATGACATAATAGATAAGGTTACCTCACAAATAGAAATTGTTTTAGAAAATTTTAGAGATAATGTGATTGGCATAACAGGTACAAAGGGTAAGAGTACTACTTCAACACTATTGTATAATGTTTTAAAAGAACAAAATGTTAAATGTATGTTGATAGGTAATGTTGGGAATCCAGTATTAGATTATTTAGATGATATAACAAATGATACTAAGTTAGTTATTGAAATGTCTAGCTATCAACTTGAATTAGTTAAATATTCACCACATATTTCAGTTATATTAAATTTGTATGAAGATCACTTAAACTATCATGGTTCAATAGAAAAATATCATTTATCTAAATTAAATATTTTTAAATTTCAAAATGAAAATGATTATGCTTTGTATACTTCTACATCTCCTAATATTAATAATTATATTAGTAAATTTAATTATAAAGCACATATTTTAGATATAGAAAATGAATTTAAAATTGTTGATAATGAAATATATTTTAATAATATAAAAGTTTACAGTGTTAATGAAAAGAGATATTTATTGGGAGAACATAATTTATCTAATATAATGTTTGTGATTAGAATTTCAATTTTATTAGGTTTGGATTTAAATAAAGCGGTTAATACTATTAATAATTTTAAACCACTAGAACATAGAATGGAAATGGTAGGCACATATAATAATATAAAATATTATAATGATACTATTGCTACAATTCCTGAAGCAACTATAAATTGTTTAAAAGCTTATACTGATGTTGATACTTTAATTTTTGGAGGTCAAGATAGGGGTATAAATTATGATAATTTAATAAATTATTTAAATAATTCTAATATAAGTAATTTTATATGTATGCCAGAAACTGGGCATAAGTTGGCAACTAGATTAACTAGAGGAAAAATATATTTAGTAAATACTTTAGAAGAAGCAGTTTTGATAGCAAAAAAGGAAACTAAATGTGCTTGTCTTTTGTCTCCTGCTGCGCCTAGTTATAATCAATTTAGAAACTTTGAAGAAAAAGGAAAAAGATATAAAGAATTAGTAACTAAAGAATAGTATAAACTAATATATGTATAATTTTTACATATAATATATTAGAATATTTTATATAAATTTTAGTATTTGAATTGACAAAAGATATATCTTAGTGTAAAATAATTTACATGAATTGATAAATTTATTTGTTAATTTTTGATATGGATCCATAGCCAAGTGGTAAGGCATGGGACTGCAACTCCCTGATCGTTGGTTCAAATCCGACTGGGTCCTCCAATTGAATTATTCCCTATTTTATAGGGCTTTTTATTTGCATAAAAATTAAATTATAAATAATTGAAAAATATTTATGAAAAATAATACTAAAGCATTTTAAAAGACTACAATAATGTAGTCTATAAAAGTTTGAGGAGGTTAGTGTATTAGTTTAGGAAAAATTATTTAAATCAAGTTAATATACATGTGTAATTAAGTTTATTTATTCTTATCATCAATATCTTTATTGATGTCATTAAATTTGTCTTTTAAAATTTTAGGTATTTTTATACCCATACTAGTCCAATTTTCTAATATAGATATACCTTCGTTTGCGATAAACATATATATTACAATATTTCTAATATTGCCAGTACTATTTAATAATTTATCTAATAATGCTGCAAGTATTACTATAAATATATATCCTACTTTTTTTATAATACCTTTTGCACCTATTTTACTACTTAATTTTTTTGTGTATATAGCTCTTAGAAGACCTGTAATATAATCTATTATTATAAACACTAATAATGTTTTAAATAATATATCGCATCCGCCAATTATAAAATCTATAGAAAAGTTATTCATAAAAATCATTCCTTTTCTAATATATCATATGAAATAAGTAAAATTGTTTATATGCTTTTGCCTTGGTTTAAATAACATATGTTATTTATCTTATGAGGTTGAATATATTAAAAAAATATAATATATTATTATTATATAAAAGAGGTTGTTATGAGCAGTAATAGAAGTATTAAAGAAAGAGCGAAGAAAAAAGTTAAATATAATTATTGGCATAGTATAATAATTAGTTTTCTTTTTGTAATTATTGTTAGTGGTGGATATAAATATAATAGTTTTATATCTGATAGTTTCAGTAATATTGGTAATAATGTTATAAGTAAGAATAATTTATATATATATAATAATATAGTGAATTCTGCTAAAAAAGTAATTGATATTACTAAAAGTTATAAACCTACTAGAGGAGTATTATCTGTTTTCTTTAATAAGATGAATGGTAGTAGTTCTTTAGTATTAGGTTTTGTTGATGCGATATTAGAATTTATTACTATTAAATCTATACCTAAATTCTTTATAAAAATTTTTGGATTTTTGTTATTTATTTTAATTTATATATTTATACAGAATATTATATTAGTTGGTAAAAATAGATATTATTTGGAACATAGTAGATATAAAAAAGTTAATGTTGATAGAATAATGTTTGTTTATAAAGTTAAAAAGACTATTAATATTGCTTATATAATGTTATGTAAAACAATTTATTTGTTTTTGTGGTTTTTAACTATTATTGGTGGAATTATTAAGTATTATTCATATTTTATGATAGATTATATTGTAAGTGAAAATCCTACTATAAGTAGGAAAGATGCTTTTATATTGAGTAATGAAATGATGAACGGTAATAAATTTAATTTGTTTAAAATACAATTTAGTTTTATTGGATATATTATTTTAGGTTCTTTAACATTTAATATTAGTAATATATTTTATTTTGATGTTTATAGAGAAAGTATTTATTCAGAATTTTATTTTAATATAAGAAATGAGTTTTTAAAAAAGAATAAGAAAAAATATAGAAAATATTTTAAAGATGAAATGTTAGATGGTAATAAATATAATGATGGTTATTACCCTAATGATAAGTATTTTATACCAGAAAAGAAAATGTTTAATTTTTTAAAGTTAGATTATAAGGCTGATTATGATGTTTGGACTATAATAATGTTTTTCTTTACGTGTGCTATGATTGGTTGGTGTTGGGAAGTACTTTTAAATTTATTTGTTCAAGGAAAATTTGTTAATAAAGGTACGATGTATGGACCTTGGCTTCCAATATATGGTTATGGTGCAACTTGTGTTATAGTTTTATTTAAAAAATATAGAAACAAACCTTGGAAAATATTTTTGTATTCGACTATTTTATGTGGATTGATTGAATATTTTACTGCTGTTTATTTAGAAACATTTTTACATAATAGATATTGGGATTATGATGGATTCTTTTTAAATATACAAGGTAGAGTTTGCTTAGAGGGATTATTAGTATTTGGCCTTGGATGTATGGTATTTACATATTTTCTAGCGCCTTTATTAAATAATATATATAGAAAAATTAATTTGAAATCTAAGAAAATAATTGTTATTATATTGGTAGTATTATATTTAATAGATTTATGTTTTACTAAAATAAGACCCAATAGTGGAGAAGGTATAACGTTTTATATAATGTTAAAGGAGTGGTTATGATGTCTTGGTTTTTATATTTTGTATTTATATTTTTTATAGGAAGTACATTTGGATATGTATTAGAATTGTTTTTTAGAAGAATAGTTCATAAAAAATGGGTTAATCCAGGTTTTTTAGTTGGACCTTATTTGCCTATATATGGTTTTGGGCTTTGTACTTTAACCGTTATATATTTAATATTTTCTAAGTTGGTTGTTAATCCTTTTTTGATAATTATATTAATGGGGTTATCTATGACTTTGATTGAATTAATTGGTGGATTAATATTTATTGAAGCTAGTGGAGTTAAATTATGGGATTATAGTGATATGCCTGGTAATTTTAAAGGAATTATATGTCCTCAATTTACACTTATATGGACTTTGTTAGGAGCTGTATATTATTACTTTATTGCTGATAAAATTATGAATGCTTTAGATTGGTTTAAAGTTAATCAATCATTCTCATTTATTTTAGGAATATTCTTTGGAATAATTGTACTAGATTATATTTATTCTACTAAAGTATTGGTTAAGATAAGACGTTTTGCTAAGGATAATGATTTAATAGTAAAATATGAAGAATTAAAAAAACATATTAAGGATATACAAGATAAAAATAGAGAAAAATATTCGTTCTTGTTTCCTTTTAAACAAAGTAAAGCTTTAGGTGAATATTTAAATTTGTATAAGAAGAAAAAAGTTAATAATAAAAAAGGATTTTTGTTGTTTGGTAAAAAGTAGTACGTTATGTGCTATTTTTTTGAATTTATACTTTATTTTTATAATATATTGTAGTATAATCGATGGTTCTGAAAGGGGATTATTTATGAGTTATACAACTTTTTTAATTAGAATTAGTGTTTGTTTTATATTGAGTTTATTAGTTGGATTAGAAAGACAATATAGACATAGAATGGTAGGTTTGAGAACTAATGTGTTAGTTTGTTTGGGGGCATTTATGTTTGTTACTGTGTCTTTTGGTATTGGAGTAAATGATCATGCTAGAATTGCAGCTCAAGTTGTTAGTGGTATAGGTTTTTTAGGTGCTGGTGTTATTTTAAGGGATGGTTCAAAGATAAAAGGTCTTAACACCGCTGCTACTTTATGGTGTGTTGCTGCTATAGGTGTTTTGTGTTCTACTGGAATGCTTTTTGAAGCTAGTATTGGAACATTATTTGTATTGATATCAAATGTTGTTTTAAGAATTGTATCTATTAAAATTATGGATGTTATTAAGAAAAATAATTTAGAATTATGTAGTATAAGAATTGAATGCAAAAAAGATGCAGAAATGGATATTAGAAATATTTTATATAATTCTTTAGAAAATAATAGATTAACTTTAGAAAGTTTAGAAAAAAATGAAATAACTAAAGATGAGGTTAAATTACGTGCTAATATTATTACTAATGAACCTAATAGAGTAGAAAGTGTTGTTAATGTTCTTAGTTCTAATGTAAATATTATAAGTATTAAATGGGCTCATTTTAATTATAAAGATATAAATAATGAAGATGAGGATGATAGAGATTAAAAAATAATTGCAAAGTATGTTTATAGTTTTTGCAATTATTTTTTTGTAGTGAAATAATTTTATAATTTTGTTTTACATATTTCATCCATAGATACGTTGAATTGCTTACAAAATTCTACTAAAAATATTGTTAATATTAATGTTTTTCCATTTTCGTATGCGCTTATAGTTGAATGAGTAGTATTAAAAATACTTGCTATATATTCTTGATTTACATTATTATCTTTTCTTATTTTTTTTAAATTACTTCCTATTAATTTTTTATCTAATTCTTTTACAATTGGATATTTTTTATTTTGTTTAGTTAATCCCATTAAGTAATCCATACTTATTTTATATTTATTACATATAGTATTTAATTTTGTTAGTGGAATATATTGTTCTAATGTTTCCCATCTAGCGTATGTTGATTTACTTACATTTAATTCGTTTGCCATTGCTCTTTGTGATAGGTTTTTCTTTTCTCTTATTTCAATTAGTTTATTTAAAGACATGTAATCACCAATTAAATTGTCCCATTATTTTTACATTTTTATTCACTTGCCCCTAGCATACGACAAAATATTTTGCTATAATTTAATTGTAACGATAGGAGTGGTTGTGGAGAGTATTATGTTTTTAGGTTGTTTAGTGTGAATGATTTATTAAATTATAGGAAAGAAGGAAAAATTATGAATTTAGAAGAGGTGTTATATTAATGTATTATACTGTGAAAGAATTAAGAGATAAACTTAGTCAACGTATTATAGGTTTAGGCATTGACAAGAGCTTTTTAGAGAATCCTGCATTTGGTTCTGTCATCTCGCAAATTGATGGTTTAATAAGCCAAATGGGAATGTCTGAATCTGTTAAAACCACAACTGTTAAAGAAGAAAACAGAAATATATCGTTTGATTGGATTTCTTCTGATGGTAAAAAATATTCAATGAGTATTTCGAGTTCGAATCCTGAAACATTTAGATGTGTTAGAACAGAAGAAGAAAAACCGTTTATTGGTTTAAATGGACAAAGTATTAGAGAAAAAGATGTCATTGAAGAAGTGGCAACAATTGATGAATACGGATTTATTACTTTAACTACTAATGGTTCTAGGGTGAATAATATAGACTGCAAAATGGATGAATGCAATAATTCTACTTGGTCTGAAAAAAAATATTATACATCTAATGGTGTTATGAGAGACAGAGAATATAAGAGTTTTACTAAAGGAAAATTATCTGAAACTTTTGATAGAGCTAGTATTGATTCAATGCTTTATATTCCAAGACAAGCATTTGATTCTGGGTTTTGGAATGATAAATATGAATCAAGGACTTTATTAGTAAGGGATAAATTAGATACTGCAAGAATTCTTAGTGAAGATAAAAAAAGAGGAATTAGATATAGTGCGATTACTCCTTTAAATCAAGAACATGGTTTAAGTGATATGATACTATTAGGTGGTTATGACCCATATCCACAAAATGTGGTTATTCCTCCATTATCTCAAGAAGAAATTGAAGCAATGATTCAAAGGGAAAGTAATCCTAAAGTAGCAGAAGGATTAAGAGAATATGCAATTGGTAGAAATACTTATTCATATGATTCGGCTGAAGATAAATATTTTATCAGTGAAGGTATTTCACAATCCCGAGGTATGTCAAGATAAACTTGAAAAGAGAGTATGCTATGTTTTAGTATATTCTTTTTATTTCATTTTGCTTAGATTATTCTTTATCTATCAACAATAATTTTAAAGTGAGAATTATTTTTATAAATTCTTGAACTTAATGTCAATATTATTTACTTGACTCTCCAGTTAGATGTAATGTTATATTACTTAACGAAGGGAGGAAATGATATGCAAGATTTGAAAGAAATTAAGAATACTATAAGCTCATTAATTTACAAAAATAAGATGTTAGCTTCTATTAATCAAGAGCAACAAAGAATAATAGATGAATTAATGTATAAAAATGAACAACTAAAAAGTGATTTAGAATATAGTAAAGTTAATGGTGGAATTAGAAAGAAAATATTAAAGTATTAACTTATTATGATATACTTAATTTAGAGAGTGTTGGTTAATATGTATAAGATAGGAGAATTTGCAAATGTAGTTAAATCTAATATTAAAACAATTAGATATTATGATGAAATAGATTTATTAAAACCTAAAATTATAGATAAGTTTACTTCATATAGATACTATGATGAAGATAATGTTAGTGAATATTATGCAATTATATTATTAAAACAAATGGGTTTTAGTTTAGAAGAAATAAAAATATATAAAGATGATTTAAGTGATGATATATTTTTAAAACAAAGAGAAAAATTATTAAATAATATAATTGAAATGAAAAATACAATAAAAATGATAGATAAAACAAGAAGTAATATTGTTAATGGTAAAATATAATTAGATAATTTTGATTATGAAATAAGTAATATAAATACTAGAAAAAAGGAGATATAAAAATGAGAAAAAAATTATATGAAGATTTTGAAAGTACTGGTAAAACAAATGCAATAAAGAAAAGAGTTAATGAGTTAATAAATAAAAATAAGAGTATGCTAATACTTGATACTAAGAAAGAGTATGAAGAATTATTTAAAAATACTAATTATGAAATAATTAAATTAGATATAAGTGATTTAAATAGCAATATTGCTTATAATCCTTTATACGATGCAGAAAAATTATTTAAAAATGGAAATATAGATGACGCAATAGAAAAGATAGTAAATTTTGGAAAATTATTAATTCACACTGAAGATAGTGTTGATCCTTATTGGGATAATGCTGCTAGAAGTATGTTTACTGGAATATGTTTATATATTTTAAATAATAATAGAAGTTTAAATTTAAAAGAAATAATAAAAGTAAGTATAGATGAAATGGATGAGATGACTAAATATATTAATAATTTAGATGTTTTGAATTACATAAATATAATTACATCAAGTGTAATAAATGCACCAGTAGAAACTAAAGGTGGAATAATGTCTGTTTTAAAACAATATTTAGGATATTTTGCTCATAGACCTAATTTATTAGATAAAATTAGTGTTGATAGAGGTATTGAATTAAAGAGTAAAAATCAAGTTATATTATTAACTAATTTTAGTCAAAAGACTATATTTAATATTATTATAGAGAATGCTTTAATTAATATTATAAATGAAATGATTGATAGCAAAGATGAATATGTAGTAGTATTAGATAACTATGATAGCATAATGAATACTGAAGAATTTACTAAGTTATTTAAATCTTATTTATCTGATAACATAGAATGTATTGTTGGTGTACGAGATAATAGTTTAGTTAAACCATTAGATGAGTTTTTAGTTATGTATAGAAAAGGAAAAATGACTGAATAGTTTATGTTTGTTTAAAATAATTAAAAATGATATAATCAAATAAAGAATAAGGTTGATAATATGAGGTTTAATTTATATTTTGTTTTAATATTTTAATTAAATTATCAATTTAGAAAGGGAGGGCTTATGAAATTAAATGAATTAAAAGAAAAATTAGAGCCTTACAAAGAACTTGAAAATAAAATGTTTTTTGGTAGAGCAAGTGATAATAAATATTGTATTATGGAAGAAAGTGATAAATGGCTAGTCTTTTTTTACGAGAGAGGAACTCGTTGTGCATTAAAAGAATTTAATGATGAAGAAAGTGCTTGTGAATATTATTATATTAAATTAAATAAAATTAGAATAAAAGAAGAAATGAAATCTAAAAAAAACGAATATATTTTAAATTATAATTTTTTAAATAGATATATTAATTTAAAAATTAAATTTGACGTTTTTGATAATGAAGAAATAACTATATTACAAAATAGAACATTTAATAAATTTATGGATAATATAAAAGAAATATTTTTTAAATCATATAGTGTATTAAAAGATTATTGTCAAAAAAAATATAATATAGAATTAGATGATACAAATTTTTATAAATATATTATTCCAAAGCAAATTTATATAAAAAGAGAAAGTAAAGATAAAGAATATTGCAAGTTTGCTATATTGTACAATTTTAAAGAAGATATTGAAAACGGACTTGCTGTTGTTTGGGCAAATGATGAAATTTTAGAAGTTGGTATACAAGATATAATATTGTAATAAGTAGTTAGTTTATGCTAATAAATAATATTTTGATTTCGACTGAACTAATTAATGAAAAAATAAAAAAGAATTTAATATAAAGTTCTTTTTATTTTTTTGCTCTTTTATATGTTTTAATTCTTTTTCTATTTCACAAACAAGTGAAACAACATTTTTTTTTATTATGTAGTAAAATTTTTTCAATTTTATAAATTACTCTTATAATTATTTGTTGTGTTAATTTTTTTATCTAAAATTAATCATTTAAATCTTTATTCTTATTTTTATCATATTTTAACATTCTTTTAATCGTTTTGCTATTACGCATATCACTGTTATTATCTACAACTTTATACACTGCTTTTAAATATTTTAAGGTTTTACTATTATCTGTATTCATTTTTGTTTTTAAATACTCTTTTTTCATTTAGAAATTCCTTTCTCTATTTCAATTTTTTCTTCGTTATCTTTATTTTTTGCATAAGCATAGCAGTTAACTAAAATAATAGGTATATTTCTTTTTTTTGCTTCTTCATAAACATTAACTCTATCAATGTGCAAACTAAGATTTTCCAAATTTTCTAAATTACTAACATTAATAAATCCACTAAAATAATCAAAATCATATCTACCACCTAGATTTTCATTTGTTATTAATTCTTGATTTCTTAATCTTCTATACATAGAAACTTCTTCACTTCTATTTGAATTATGTACTTCATCAAAATTTATTGAACCATTTTTGGCAAAAGAAGTAGTTAATTTTGGAGCGTGTTCCGTACTGATATCTCTTGTTCCTTTACCTGCATCCATTCCTACAATAGCGTTATCTGGAATTTTTGAATAACCGAATCCAAGAAAAGTCTTCAATATATCATGATCATAAGTAATATAATTTCTGTTATTAGAGCTATACGACATTGAAATAGTAGAACTCCCAAATTGTTCCTCAAACTTTTCAATATTATCTAATGAATTACCATTATTAATAGCATTATATATATAACCATTATTAGTTCCTCCAATATTATGACGTAGTATCCCAAAATCAATTCCATTTAAAATATAAATTGGAACTCCATTTTTAAATATTTTTATTACATTACCATTATCTTTTGATAATTCATTTTCTAATTTTTCTACACTAACTAAATTATCATTTAATAATTTTTCTTGATTATTTTCAATCTTTTTAAAAGCAGTTATAAAATCTATATTACCTAGCACATTTTTTTCCTGAAATAAATTAGTTATTAACTCAATAATAATATTTTTATTATTTTCTTTACTGATTACATCTATGAAATCTAACATAATTTTTTCATTGAGGGTTAATAAATCATTATTATATGCATTAGAAGCATTATACATTTTTAAATATGAAAAGACATTTTCATCATTTTTTTCAGTATTATTTTTATAATTGTTTCCAAATATTCCTAAACATATCTTTTCTTTGATATAGTCTAGATTAGTTATATTACTTATTTCCTTTAATAGTTTATCTTTAACGATGTTTTCATAGTTTATTAAATCATCTTTTTTTATAATTTCACCATAATTTCTATTAATAATTAAACTATATAAATTATTTAATTCAACATCGCTTAATTCATTTTCTCCAATATCATTTAGTAAACTTTCCATTTTATCGTAGTCATTTAGTGTTCTTTGAAAAGTCGAAATGTTTTTGCCATATATATTTGATTCTAATTCATATAAATCAGACAAATTAGATAATTTTTTATTATCTTTTACTAAACTTAAAAAATATGACATATTTGATATATTATAGCTTATTAAATCATGAATTAAACCAATACCGAATTTTTCAACTATAATGGGATTAAAAATTTCTAAACTATTGATATTATGTTCATTTAAATTAATTCTAGAATTTAATATTTCCTTTGCATTATTTCCATATGCATTTTCCATTATATTATTAAATAAATCCTTATTTGTATTATTATTTATATTACTTATAATGTATTTATTTATTAAATCTACATCATTACTTTTTATAATATCTTTGTTAAAAATAATTTTAAAAGAATCTATTATGCAATTAGGATTGTCTATACAATCAAAATGATAATTATCCATTATAACATCTATTAGTTCAGAATATTTTTTTTGAATTTCTTCACCATAAATTAATTTAAAAATATTTTTAATTCTAGATTTTGCATTTAATAAATTTTCTTGATTTACATTAGCGATGGGAAGAATATAATTTGTATCATACATACATAATCTTGCAATTTGTTCGTCACTCATTCTTTGATAAAAATCATATTGTGACTTAGTATACTGATTTATACCATAAAACATATCATAATTTCCGTTGGTTGAAGCAATATCCAATGTTGAACCTTTTGCATTAAATATAGAAGATTTAATTAAATCATTTATATTTAAATTATTCACATTTAAGTTATTAAATTTCTCATATGAATAGTTTGTGATCTCTTCTCTCATATTATATATTGCATTAGGAATTTCATTTAAGGCTTCAATTCTAGTGTTTTCATCTAAATATTTAATTAATGTATTATCAGTATAAAATAAATCTAATTGAACTTCTTTATTACAATATTTAATAAAATCCAAATTAATTAATGCAACCTTTTTTTGCAATTCAGCATCCATTTTACTAATTAAAAATTCTAGTTCATTATTACTTATTCTACTTCCTTTTCTATTTATTGTTTCTATAAATGCTAGCTCTTTTTCTTTTGAAGTTAAATATTGAAATAACTTTAAATCGCTTACATCATCAGTGTAAATATGATTTGTTTCAGATAAGAAAAAATTTAATCTAATTTCGCTAGAAACTAAATTCATTAAATTATTATCCTTCTTTAAAATATCAAATACTAACTCATTATTTTTTAATATTTCTTCATTATTTATAATTTTATCTAACAAATTAGTTGTTGCTAAAAAGTTTAACATAGTCTCTCTTGCATACTTCTTAATTGTAATATCATTCAATAACTCTAAGTTATTTAATAAATATTCTTTTAAAAAATCTGGATTATTGTCTATATAATTGGATAATACATATGTATCAGAAATATTATTTTTTAAATATTCATGATTTACGTCGTTAGAAACAAGTTTTATAATATTTTTATAATTATAATTATCTTTATTAGTGTTTAATTTATCTAATTGATATTCAAATGGTAAGATTTTTAATAAAGTTTTATCTTTCTGAAATATTAAGTCACATAACTCTATATTATTTTTTAATTTAGCTCCTAAATTACTATATAATATTTCTATTTTTTTTGAATCACTATTTTTCTTTATCTTACCTATAATGTTTTTTAATTTAATTTTTTCAAACATATAAATTCTCCTATAATATTTACAAAGTTATTCTATTTATAGTATAACATTATCAACAAAAAAACGTATTATTCATAGTTAAATTGATGTAAAAAAATGTAAAATTAGAATTTATGGAAAATAAACATACATAATCATAATAAAAAAGCATTTGACAAAACTAATATCAAATGCTATTATTTGATTAAGTAGAACGTCTACCCCCTGTAGGTTAGATTGTCTACCTTGAGAGTAGAAATCCGTCCTAACTGAGTGGCGGATGTTTTTATTTTAATTTAATTATTCTTTATCTAAGAAGAGTAATATTAAAATAACAATGATTCTATTCATAAATTTTTCTAAATTTTTGAACATAATATCACCACCTTACTGCTTATACTCTTTAATAATTCAGTTAGTAAGGTAGACATCAACCCAGACGTTCGATTAGTTATATTAATATAAATTAATTTTAATTTAAAGACTTTCGACAAAACTTCTAAAAACTTATCAAATTGTGACAAATATTGTCTTTTTTTATTGCATTGTAGTTTAAAATGTAGTATAGTTTTATTAGTAATCATTACTAATAAGAGGTGATTGTTTGAGAAATACTAAACAAAAAGAAGTAATACTTAATATAATAAATAATAGTTTTAATCATCTAAATGCAAATGGAGTTTATTTGGAAGCAAGAAAAGTAATTCCTAATATTAGTTTAGGTACTGTATATAGAAATCTAAATAATTTGGTTGATGAGAATAAAATTATTAGATTAAAAATGAGTGATGGTGTTGATAGATTTGATAAAAATATAATTCATGCTCATGTTGTATGTAGTATTTGTGGTAAAATAGATGATGTTATGTATGATTATATAAAAAAATTACCTAATATAAAAGATTATGAAGTAATGAATTACGATTTAAGTTTTATTGGAAAATGTAAAGAATGTTTAGAGAAGGAGAAATGAAAAAATGGAATTAAAAGGAAGTAAAACAGAAGCTAATTTAATGGCTGCTTTTGCAGGAGAAAGTCAAGCAAGAAACAAATATACTTATTATGCTAGTAAAGCTAAAAAAGATGGGTTTGAACAAATAGCAGAAATATTTTTAGAAACTGCTGATAACGAAAAGGAACATGCTAAAATGTGGTTTAAAGAATTGCATGGTGGAGAAGTTCCTAGTACTAGTGAAAATTTATTAGATGCTGCAAATGGAGAAAATTTTGAATGGACTGATATGTATAAAGAGTTTGCAGAAACTGCACGTGAAGAAGGATTTGATAGAATTGCTAATTTATTTGAAGGTGTAGCTGAAATTGAAAAGCATCATGAAGAAAGATATAGAGCATTATTAAGTAATGTTGATAATGAATTAGTATTCTCTAAAGATGGGGATAAAATTTGGCAATGTAGAAATTGTGGACATATTTGTATAGGAAAAAATGCTCCAGAAGTTTGTCCTGTATGTAGTCACCCACAAAGTTATTTTGAAATAAAGAAAGAAAATTATTAGTAGTTTGTTAACTACTTTTTTTCTTAAAATTAATTAGCACAAACTATTGACAAGTGCTAAAATATATTATATAACTTAGTTATGGGAGATGTTATGAATGAAAAAAAGAGAATTTAAAAGTGAATCAAAAAGGTTGTTAGATTTAATGATTAATTCTATATATACTAATAAAGATATATTTTTAAGAGAATTAATTAGTAATGCTAGTGATGCAATAGATAAATTATATTATAAAAGTTTAACTGATAAATCTATTAAAGTTAATAAAGATGATTTAGAAATTAATATTAATTTTGATAAAGATTTAAGAACTATAACTGTTAGTGATAATGGTTGTGGTATGAGTGAAAGTGACTTAGAGAATAATTTAGGTACTATTGCTAAAAGTGGTTCTTTAGCTTTTAAAGAAATGAATGAAGTAAAGAATAAAGATATTGATATAATAGGTCAATTTGGTGTAGGTTTTTATAGTGCATTTATGGTAGCAGATGAAATTACTGTTATAAGTAAATCTTATGATAGTGAGGATGCTTATAGATGGAATTCTAAGGGATTAGAGGGTTATACGTTAGAAAAATGTGATAAAAGTAGTGTTGGTACTGATATAATTTTACATATTAAAGATAATACAGATGATGATAATTATGATGATTATTTAACTGAGTTCAAATTAAAAGATTTGATTAAAAAATATAGTGATTATATTAGATATCCAATTAAGATGGAAGTAAGTCATAGTCATAAAAAAGATGATAGTGATGAATATGAAACCGTTAAAGAAATTGAAACTATTAATAGTATGATTCCTATTTGGAAAAAGAATAAAAAAGATGTTAGTGACGAAGAATATGAACATTATTATACTGATACTTATTATGATTATGAGAAACCTTTAAAAGTTATAAGTACTAGTGTAGAAGGTGCTGTTAGTTATAAAGGATTATTGTTTGTACCAAGCCATGCACCTTATGATTTTTATACTAAAGAATATGAAAAAGGATTAAGTTTATATTCTAATGGTGTATTAATTATGGATAAATGTAGTGAATTATTACCTGATTATTTTAGTTTTATAAAAGGTGTAATTGATACTGAGGACGTATCTTTAAATATAAGCCGTGAGATGCTTCAAAAAACAAAAGCAGTTAATTTAATTGCTAAAAATATTGAAAATAAGATAATTAAAGAATTTAAAGATATGTTAGAAAATGACAGAGAAAATTATGTAAAGATGTTTAAGGTATTTGGAACTAATATTAAATTTGGTATTTATAATAATTATGGAATGGATAAAGATAAGTTACAAGATTTAATAATGTTTAATTCTAGTAAGACTAAAGATCTAATTACTTTAAAAGAATATGTTTCTAATATGAAAGAAGACCAAAAAGATATTTATTATGCTAGTGGTGAAAGTGTTGATAAGATAGATTTACTTCCTCAAATAGAACAAGTTAAAGATAAAGATTATGAAATATTATATTTAACTGATTATGTAGATGAATTTACATTACAAGCATTAAGAGAATATGATGGTAAAAGCTTTAAAAATGTTAGTGATGCTGATTTAGATTTGGAAGATAAAAAGGAAGATATTGAAAAATTAAATACTGATAATAAAGATTTATTAACTTTAATGAAAGATACTATTGGTATTAGTGGTGTTAGATTTACTGGTAAGTTAAAAAATCATCCTGTATGTTTAACAAGTAAAGGTAATGTTTCTGTTGAAATGCAAAAAGTAATTAATTCTATGCCAGGAGATGAAAGTGTTAATGCAGAAATAGTACTAGAAATTAATGAAAATCATCCTATTGCTAACAAATTAAAATCATTATATGAAACTGATAAAGAAGAATTAAAGAAATATAGTAAAGTTTTATATAGTGAAGCAAGACTTATAGAAGGACTTGGAATAAATAATCCTACTGAGATAAGTAATTTAATATGTGATTTGATTTCAAAATAGACTTTATGGTCTATTTTTTTTGATGTTTGTTTTTTTGTGGTGTGAAACTTTTTTAATAAAATATGAGAAAATAGTTTCACACTGTGGTAAAATATAATATAATCGTTTTTAGAGGTGAAATTATGTTAAAGGTTATAGATTTAGAATTAAGATTTACTACTAAGACTTTATTTAAAAATGTAAATTTAGAGTTTTTAAAAGACAATTGTTATGGAATAATTGGCGCTAATGGAGCTGGTAAAAGTACTTTTTTAAAAATATTGGATGGAAGAATAGATCCTACAAATGGAGAAATAATACTTGGTAAAGGTGAACGTATATCTACTTTGGTTCAAAATCATAATTTATATGATAATTATAAAGTAATTGATACTGTTATTATGGGAAATAAGGAGTTATATTCAATTATAAAGGAAAAGGAAGAAATATATAGTAAAACTGATTTTACAGATGAGGATGGAATTAGAGTTGCAGAGTTAGAAGATAAATTTTTAAACATGAATGGTTGGGATGCTGAAAGTGATGCCGAAAAATTATTAAATGGTTTAGGAGTTAGTAAAGATTTATTTTATCTTGAAATGCAAGAATTAAAAGATAGTGATAAAGTTAAAGTATTACTTGCTAGTGCTTTATTTGGTGATCCTGATGTTCTTCTTTTAGATGAACCTACAAATGGTTTAGATGTAAAAAGTAAGATGTGGCTAGAAGAATTTTTAATTAACTTTAAAAATACTGTGTTAGTTGTTAGCCATGATAGAGCTTTTTTAAATAAAGTTTGTACTCATATGGTTGATATAGATTATGAAAAGATTACTATGTTTGTAGGTAATTATGATTTTTGGTATAAATCTAGTCAATTAATACAACAACAAATGAAAGATTCTAATAAGAAAAAAGAAGATAAGATAAAAGAATTAGAGGATTTTATTAGAAGATTTAGTGCTAATGCTAGTAAAAGTAAACAAGCTACTAGTAGAAAGAAAGCGTTAGAAAAAATAAAATTAGATGAAATTAAACCTAGTAGTAGAAAATATCCATATATTAATTTTGATATTGAAAGAGAATTAGGTAATGATGTTGTTATTGTGGATAATGTTTGCTATAAAGATATTTTACATAATGTGAAGTTTGTTATTAGAAAAGGTGATAAGATAGCACTTATTGGTAATAATGAGATTGCTAAAACTACTCTTCTTAATATAATTAGTGGGGAATTAGAACCTGACTCTGGTAGTGTTAAATTAGGTTCAACAGTCAAAATGTCTTATTATGAAAAAAATCATGATAAATATTTTCAAAATAGTATGAATATGATGGATTGGTTAAGACAATTTACTGATAGTACTGATGATACTTTTGTTAGAGGATTCTTAGGTAGAATGTTATTTAGTGGAGAAGAAGTTTTTAAAGATGTAAAAGTATTATCTGGTGGAGAAAAAGTTAGATGTATGTTTGCAAAAGTTATGTTAAATCATGGAAATGTTTTGTTATTAGATGAACCTACTAATCATTTAGATATTGAAAGTATAACTGCACTTAATGAAGGCTTAGAAAGATATAAAAGTTCATTAGTAATAAGTACGTTTGATGAAGAGATAATTGATACTGTTTGTAATAGACTTATAGAAATAAAAAAAGATGGTACAATAAGAGATAAAGAAATTAGTTATGAAGAATATATAGAAAGATTTGGAATAGAGAGTTAATTTAAAATAAATTGACTTTTCTTTTATATTAATATATAATCTCATTTGTTTGGAGGACTTTTATGAAAGATATAATAATTGATACATTAGTTGATGCTTTGAAAATATTACCATTTCTTTTTATAACTTTTTTGTTATTGGAACTTTTAGAACATAAATTAAATAATAAAACTAAAAATGTTATAAGTAAATCTGGTAAAGTTGGACCTATAATTGGTAGTTTACTTGGAGTAATACCACAATGTGGTTTTTCTGTTGTTGCAACTAATTTATATATAACACGTGTTATTTCTTTAGGAACTTTGTTTTCTATTTATCTATCTACCAGTGATGAAATGCTTCCTATTATGTTAAGTCAAAATGTTAATTTTAAAACTATATTAATAGTAATTTTAATAAAAGTTATTTCTGGTATTTTATTTGGTTTTGTTATAGATTTAGTTATTAGAAAGAATAATAAAAATAAATATGATTATCATATATGTGAGGAAGAACATTGTCATTGTGATCATGGTATTGTTAAATCTAGTTTAAAACACACTTTTAATATATTAATATTTATTATTGGTGTTAGTTTTATATTAAATGTTATATTTTTATATTGTGGTAATGATTTAATTAGTAAAATATTTATGAAAGATACTTTGTTTGGACCTTTTTTGGGTTCATTAGTTGGTTTAATACCTAATTGTGGTGCAAGTGTTATTTTAACTGAAATGTTTTTAAAGGGAGCAATTAATTTAGGAACATGTATGGCTGGTTTATTAGCTGGTAGTGGAGTTGCTTTGTTAGTTTTATTTAAATCTAATAAAAATATTAAGGAAAATTTATGTATTTGTTTAACTTTATATTTAATTGGAGTACTCGTTGGTATATTTATTGAAGTTGTAGGTATACTAATATAGGGTACTTTTTTTAAATTTTTTAAAAAAAATTAGCACATAGTATTGACAAGTGCTAAAATAGTGGTATAATTATAATTGTGAAAGGAAGAGAGATATATGAGTTTAATACCTAGAAAGTATTATTTAGATGATTTTTTTGATGATTTTGTTAGTTCAAAGGATGGATCAGTTATGAAATGTGATATTTATGAAAAAGATGGTAAATGTAATATTGAAGTTGATGTACCTGGATTTGATAAGAAAGACATTAATGTAGAATGTAAAAATGGTTATTTAACTATAACTGCAAAAAAAGAAGAAACTGAAGAAGATAACGATAAAAACTATATTAGAAAAGAAAGAAGTTATGGTGAATATTCAAGATCATTCTATGTTGGAGATGTTGATGCTAGTTTAATTAATGCTAAATTTAATAATGGTACATTATGTATAACTGTTCCTAAAGAAGAAAAACAAGATAATAAAACTGTCATTGAAATCAATGATTAAGGACACTTTTGTCCTTTTTGTTTTGTAAAATTTTATTTTTTATATTATACTAATTGTGAAAGGGTGATCTATTTGAAACAATGTGTTATGATATATAATCCCAATAGCGGACATACAATGAATGAGGAGAATTTAAAAAGTGCAAAAAAAATATTTCCAGAGTATGGATATAATTTAAAGATTGTTCCAACACAATATGCAGGACATGCTAAAGAAATAGTAAGTCATTTGGAATATGTTGATTTAGTTGTTAGTGTTGGTGGAGATGGAACATTTAATGAAGTAGTTACTGGAAACTATTTAAGAACTAATAGACTTTTAATTGCAAACATTCCAGTTGGAACATGTAATGATGTTGGTACAATGTTTGGGTATGGAAAAAACTTTGAAGCAAATTTAAAATTACTTCTTGAAGGTGAAGTAAAAAAAATTGATATATGTATTGTAAATGAAAGACCATTTGTTTATGTTGCTGGATTAGGTAAATTTATTAATATTGCTTATGATACTCCTAGATATTTAAAAAAGAAATATGGTTATTTTGCTTATTTAATAGAGGGTATTAAAGATTATTTTAGACCTATAAAATCTTATTATATAGATTTTGAAGTTAATGGACTTAAAAAAAGTGGATATTATTCTTTTATATTGGTTAGTAACGCTAATAGGATTGCTGGTATAAATAATTTTTATAAAGATGTTAAATTAGATGATAATCAATTTGAAGTATTGTTATGTAATTTTCCTAGTAGGAGAAGTATTATAAAAGCTTTAAGATTGTTAATAGATCATGATCCTAATAACATTAGTGGTATAGAATTTTATAAAACTAATGAGATAAATTTCAAATTTTTACAATATCCTAAAAAAGCTTGGTGTATTGATGGTGATAAATTAGATAGGGCAGTACTAGAATATAATTTTAGTACAGTTAATGATTTTGATGTAATGATGCCTAAAAAGAATGTTAAAAAATTATTTATTAGAGATATTAATTTAGATGATTAATAAATGATTATTGTATTTAAAAAAAGGTTTAGTTTTAATTTACTAAGCCTTTATTTGTTGTTTTTTCTTGATTACTAAATATGTTATGGTAATTATTAGTGTTGTAATACTTATAGATATACCTATATCTAAATTGTTAGGAATATATTTTAATTCTATGTTGTTTTCTCCTTTTTTTAAATCAAATCCTAATAGACTATCATTAATTTTATAAGTTTTAATTTCTCTATTATTTGAATATACTTTCCATCCTTTATCGTATGGTATTGAAGTATAGATTGAAGTATCATTTAAAAGAGTAATGTTTCCTTTTATGTTATTTTCTTTGAAATCAGTGACGTTTATTCTATTTGAATTTAGTATGTTATAGGCTTTTGTAAATTTATTGTTATCTATAGTATAAATATCTATTTCTTCATTTAAATATGATTTATATGATACATATACTTCTATATTGCTATCATTTGATATTGTATTTATAACATATTCTTCATCATATATATTACATTCTTTAAATGATTTATTTAATTTTATTTGAATATCACTAATATTTATATCATTTTTATAATATATTTTATCATTAATTATAATGTAGTTAATGGATGAATTATTTGAATATAAGTATATATTGTCATATTCGTTTATGTAATTATATTTTATTATTGTTTCTTTTTTATCTTTTGATATTATTTCTTTGTTGTTGAGTGTTAATCTATGAAATACATTCTCTATATTTGTTCCATAATTTATAAAATCATTTTGATATTCTATTGGATTAATAAAATTATTGGTCCATTTTTTTATTGATTTATTTACACCAAACATCAATCCTGTTGTGTAATTAAATTTATATGTTAAAGTGTTATTTTTATTTAGCTCTAGATCATATCTTTTATCGTCATTATTTTTTCCAATCATATATTTTATATCAAACATTAAATCGTATACTGGAGTATTTTGTTTATAATAATAACTATTGATTCTATTACCTGGTTGTCCTAAATCATTATTTAATTCTGCTAGGCTATTATATGCCATTGATGTAAATGTACTTTGTCCGTAATAGTTATACCATGCTCCATCATTAAGTGTTAGTATTGTATTTTTTTCTGTTCTATAAAATAGTTCATTATCTTTTTCTTTAATTTCATTTATGCTATTATGTACGTTATTGTATGTTGAATAAAATTCATCTATATATTGTAAAATATCCCAATTATGATTTACAGATATTACACATTCTATAGAACAAACTGTTATAAATAATATTGTACTTAAGTTTTTAAATTTTGGATAAAAATGATATAAAGTATAGATTAAGAAATAAGTTGATATTAATAAATAATTTATTGTTATCATATTTGATGTTATATTGTTATATTTTGTTAGGTATACAAATGTTATGAATAATAAACAAATAACATATGTTATTAATACTTTTATAAATGATATTTCTTTTATAGTTTTGAGTGAATAAGCACTTATTAATATAAGTATAAAACTATACATAAATGAGTATCTGTATGGCAAATCATTTGGTACATGGAATGCATGCCATATATAATCTAAAGGAGCAACATAAAATGAAGTTAATAAGAATATAAGAATTAATGTGTATATTATTTTTCTTTTAATGTTTATTTTTTTGTTAAGTAAGAATAATAGATATAATCCTATAGAAAGTATTCCACATGATACGTTTGGAGCATTTGATATGTCTGATGCAAATACTGTTTTTGTTATTCCAGTTAAATGATTTTTGAAAAAGTTAATTATAGTAAATGCATAGTATTGGTCTGTTGGAATAGTCCCCATAGTTGCATTTGTACTTTTTAAAGATTCATACATTGGTATTAGTTCAAATGCTAATAGTAAACCAGAAGTTAAAGAACAAAGTGCAAATTTTAAACATTTTTTTGATATATTTTTAATGTTAAATTTTTTTGTTTTTATTATTAAATATGATAAGAAATATATACATGAATAAATACATGTCATATAACCTATAAAATAATTTGTAAACAACATTAATGTTAGAGATAGTGTGTATAAAACCCCATTATCTTTATTAATTATATTTTCTATACCTAGTGTTATTAAAGGAAGAATATACATTCCATCTAACCACATTATATTCCAATAATATGCTGTAAAGTATGCTGAATATCCGTATAGAAGTGATATTCCTATCATATATAATTTGTTTGTATTAAATTTTTTATGTATATAGTATGAACATGTTATACAAGATAATATACTTTTTAAACCTATTATTATTGAATAAGACATTATAATATTTTTTCTTTTGAATAAAAACATTATTATATTTAGTGGTGATGATAAGTAATTAAAAAAGTTTCTAAAATATGGTAATCCTAATCCTGTATTAAAACTATAAATAATGTTTGCCCCTTTTTTTATTCTGTCGTATAGTTCTGCTAGCATGGGTCCGTACTGATGAAAGAAATCTATTGTTAGAAGTGAATTTCTACCAAATGGTGCAACTTTTTGTAAAATGTATATTGTAGATATTATTGATATTCCTAATATAAATACTGCTATTAAATATCCATATTTTTTTAAAAAGTTTTTCATAAGTATCACCTAATTAAAATTATATAATATAGGTTATTTTTATTCAATTTTTTATTTGTCATTTTTTGTAATATTTTGGTAAGTTTTTATAAGTTTTGCCGAAAGCCTTTAATTTATTATTATATTGTATTAGTATAACAAATCGAACGTCTGGGTTGATGTCTACCTTACTAACCGAATTAATAAAGAGTAAAAGTAGTAAGGTGGTGATATTGTGTTCAAAAATTTAGAAAAATTTATGAATAGAATCATTGTTATTTTAATATTACTCTTCTTAGATAAAGAATAATTAAATTAAAATAAAAACATCCGCCACTCAGTTAGGACGGATGTCTGACCAACAAAGGTAGATATCTAACCTACAGGGGGTAGACGTTCTACTTGATTAAATAATAACATTTATTATATATAGTTGTCAATTGATAATGGAGGGTTTTGATGAAAAATAAATTACAGATAATAAATAAAATGCATCATGATGAAAGTATTAGAACTTATATTGTATTAGAAGATAAAAAGTATTATATAAGTATATATGATGTTGTATTAAAGTTAACTAATTATAAAAATATACAATCTTTTATAGTACGTTTAAAAAAGAAATTATTATTAGGAATGGAAAGCTATGCCTACTAACATTAAAGTGAAGGTGTTGCGATACAAAAATGACAATTCTAGATAAGAATAAATGTACGTATTTCGAATTTGACAAAATACGTATTTTTTTGTATTATATATATCAATTACTTAGGAGGTTTGGTTATGGATAGTAAGTATTTGGTAATTAATGGTGGTAGTAGTTCATTAAAGTTTTCTTTATATAATACTAATAAAGAAGAAATGGTTAATGGATATATACAAAAGATAGGGTTAGAAGATAGTTTCTATACTTTGAAATATGATGGTAAAAAAGTTGAAAAAAATTGTGAAATTATGAATCATATTGATGCTTGTAATGTTATGATTAATGAATTATTAGCTAATAAATTTATAAATGAAATAAGTGAAATTAGTGGAATAGGTCATAGAGTTTTACATGGTGCTGAATTTTATAATGAGTCAGTTATAATTGATGATGATGTAATAAATAATTTAAAATCTATAATTGATTTAGGGGGACTTCATTTACCTGGTGAAATATCTATTATTGAATGTATGAAAAATATACTTCCTGATGTTAAACAAGTTGCTGTATTTGATACTGCATTTCATCAAACTATGAAAAGTGAGAGATATATATATCCTATAAAATATGAATATTATGAAAAATATGGTGTTCGTAAATATGGTTTTCATGGAACTAGTTATAATTATATAAATAATGTTATGAAAGATAAATTAGAAATAAATAATCCTAATTTAATAGTTTGTCATATCGGTAGTGGTGCTAGTGTTTGTGCTATAGAAAATGGACAATGTGTTGATACAAGTATGGGACTTACTCCATTAGATGGATTAATGATGGGAACTCGTTCTGGATCAATTGATCCAGCAATTGTAGATTATCTAGTTAATAAAACTGGTAAAAGTGTTGATGTTATTACTGATGAACTAAATAAACAATCTGGTATGATTGGATTATGCGGTAAGAGTGATTTAAGAGACGTTGATGAACTAATTAGTAAAGGCGATAAAAACGCTATACTTGCCATGAAGATTTATATTAATTCAATTATTAAATATATTGCTGAATATTATTTCTTATTAAAAGGTAATGTTGATGCAATAGTTTTTACTGCTGGTGTTGGTGAAAATAATAGTTATGTTAGAAGAGAAGTTGTTAATTATATATCTAATATTATTAATAGTAAATTAGATAATGAATTGAATGATAAAGTTGCTAGTTTTAAAGAAATAAAAGAAGGTATAATAACTACAAGTGATTCAAAATGTCCAGTATATGTTGTACCTACTGATGAGGAAAGTATGATATTATCAGATACTATTAGATTGAGTAAAAAAAATAAAACATTAATAAAGAAAATATAATAAAAATTGAATAAGAGGGGGAATTAGGTATGGATATTAATAAAGATTATGTTAATAAAAAAGGCGTAAAGTATTATGGAGTAATAGAAAAAGCTTTTAAAAAAGAAGAGTTATGTAATATTGGTAAATTTGTAAATCAAACTGATAGAGAACAAAATGTTTTTGGTAAGGAAAATGGAGTATATATTTATCAAGATAAAGAAAATGAAGATATAGCATATAGAATTTATGATGAATTCGCTGATTATGGTTTTAATGGATATAATGATGAAAAATTAGTTTATCAATTAAATAAGAGGAAAGATAATGTAAAGTTAACTGATTTTCCTAAGGGACTAGTTACATGTGAAGGAAATATTATTGGCCAAATAATTCCGTATTATCCTAATAGTGAAACAATTTTTTCTTATGCTAAAAGAACAAAAAATGTTAATGTTGTTAAATATTATAAGAAAATTATTGATATTATTAATGAGTTATATATAAATGGTATTATTTATTGTGATGCTCATGCTAAAAATTTTCTTTTAGTTAATAATAATATTAAATTAATTGATTTTGATTTATCTTTAATAGATTTTGAAAATCGTGGTTATATGTACAAAAGTATGATCAATACACTTATAAATATGCTTAATACATTAAATAGTGTTATTGGTGCTGATTATTTTGTTGATAGAAAGTTTGTTAGAGATTTACAAGATATAGAAATAAGTGTTAAAGAAATGGAGAAAAAGCTAGTTAAATAGCATTTTTTCTTGCAAAACTATATTATTTGTTGTATGATTAACTAGTTATTAAAAAAGGGAAGTGTTTTATATGGATAAGATAATTAATGTTGCTGTTGTTGCTCACGTAGATGCTGGTAAAAGTACTTTAGTAGATGCATTACTTGAACAAAATGGTGTTTTTAGAGAAAATGAAGAAGTTGTAGATTGTGTAATGGACTCTAATGATCTTGAAAGAGAAAGAGGTATTACAATTTATTCTAAGAATTGTGCTATAAGATATAAAGATTATAAAATAAATATTGTAGATACTCCAGGACATGCTGATTTTTCAAGTGAAGTTGAACGTGTTATTAAAACTGTAGATACTGTTATATTAATAGTTGATAGTGCAGAAGGTCCTATGCCTCAAACTAGATTTGTTTTAAATAAAGCTTTAGAACAAAATTTAAGACCTATATTATTTATTAATAAGATTGATAAAAAGGATGCAAGACCTGAAGAAGTTGTTAATATGACATTTGATTTATTTTGTGATTTGAATGCTAATGATGAACAATTAGATTTTCCAATTGTTTATGGTATTGCAAAACAAGGTAAATCTACTAGAGATTTAAATAATATGGAAGATTCTATTAGTCCACTTTTAGATACAGTTTTAGAACAAGTAAAACCATTTGAAGGTAATGAAAATGATGATTTACAATTACAAATAAGTCAATTAGATTATGATGATTATATTGGTAGACTTGGTATTGGTAGAGTTAATAAAGGTATGATTAAAGCTGGAGAAAACGTTACTTTAATTAGCAATGATGGTAAAGAATCTAATTTTAGAATTAGTAAATTGTTTGTTAATGAAGGTATTAACAGAGTAGAGAAGAAAGAAGCTTATTATGGTGATATAGTTACTATTGCTGGATGTAGTACTATAAGTATAGGTGATACTGTTTGTAGTTTAGGAAAACCTAATCCGTTACCTTCAATACATATTGATAGACCTACATTGTCTATGAATTTCTTAGTTAATAATAGTCCTTTTGCTGGACAAAGTGGTAAGTTCTTAACTAATAGACATTTAAGAGAAAGATTAGAAAAGGAACTTGAAACTAATGTTGGATTAGAAGTAGAAGAATTAGAAAATAGTGATGGTTTTAAAGTTAGTGGTCGTGGAGAATTGCATTTATCTGTACTTCTAGAAAATATGAGAAGAGAAGGATATGAATTATCTGTTTCAAAACCTCAAGTATTAATTAAGGAAATTGATGGTGTTAAATGTGAACCATTTGAAAAAGTAATTGTTAATACTCCTAGTGATTATGCTAGTACAATTATTAGTGATTTACAAGAAAGAAAAGGATTACTTTTATCAATGCAAACTACTGATGATAATTACACTCATATGGAATTTAGTGCTCCTACACGTGGTTTGATTGGTTATAGAAGTGCATTTATAACTAATACTAAGGGTGAAGGTGTTATGGTACGTAGTTTTGATGAATATAAACCTTATGCTGGTGATTTAACTACTCGTAAAAATGGTGTATTAGTTTCAATGGAAACTGGTAAGACTTTAGGATATTCTTTATTTAATTTACAAGATAGAGGTACATTGATTGTTGGACCTGCAACTGATGTTTATGTGGGTATGGTAGTTGGTATAAATAATCGTGATAACGATTTAAATGTAAATCCTTGTAAAAATAAGGAAATGTCTAATACAAGAAGTAAAAGTAGTGATGATGCTATTCAATTAGTACCACCAAAAACATTCTCATTAGAAGAGGCTTTAGAATTTATTGAAGATGATGAATATGTTGAAGTTACACCTGATGCTATTAGAATTAGAAAAGCTATACTAGATCCTAAAGATAGATATAGAAATAATAGATAATAAGATGAGTTTCTAGTTTTTAGAACTCTTTTTTATGTAAAAACATACAAGATAATTGATATTTAAATTGTTATTTTATAAAAAATTAGTGTGAAAATTAATTAATATGTTTAAAGAGTATAATAAAAGATGTTTAAGCGATTAAGTTTTAAACATCTTTTTTCTTTGTAAATTCATTTGATAATAAATTGTTTTTTTCTACTCTTTTAAATCCCCAATTGTTGATTACTAAATCTAGTTCTCCTATATATTCTACTATTTCTGGATTAAAACCTATTTTAAATCTATTTAATCCTTTGAATTTAGATTCGTTTTCAAAATCATCAGCAATGCCATTTATGTCACATATATTATAATCATTTTTATACATTTCAAATATTTTATGATGTAAGAAGTAATTAGGATTTAGATAATTATAATTTTTATCTACGCCAGCAATAAAGATACTAACTTTGTCCTTATATTTAACAGTAATTGCTCCAGCAATATAAGTATCTTCACTTCTTTTCATTCCTTCTGTTGCAAATATAACATCTTGTTTGTATTGTTCTAATGCTTTATCTGAATTCATTTTTTCGTTCAAGTTTTTTTCACTAGTATCTGTTCTTAAACGTGCATTTAATTCTTCATTTTTAACTTGTTCTTCTTCTACTCTTTTTTTTGCATTTATTAAATAAGTTTCGTAGTTAACTTTTACTAATAGTAAATCTGCTTTTTCTTCTCTTTTAAAAGCATTATAAAAGTTTCTATAATAGTTTAAACTTCTATCTTTCATATTTTTAATGAATTCATATAATATTTCTACTTTTGTTCCATCTCCTATAATTAGTTCTAAACCATTATTTTCACTTTTTAATATATTACTCCTAATTTTTTTTTCTAATTTATTTACATCATATTCTCTCAAATTTACTAATGCAGTTAATTTTGGTTGTAATAATTCTAATGGAACTAATTCTTTTCTTTTTTTGAAACCTAGATTTTTTAGGTTATCTAATATATTTGTGTTTTCGTTTGTTATTCTTTCAAAATTATTTTTATAATCTATTGTGGCTATAGGTATTTCAGGATTAATTTTTAAGAATATTATTTTTTTCCTTTTATAATATTTAATTAAATTTCTTGTAAATTTTCTTACTAATTCAGTATCATTGTAATCAATAATAAATCCTTTAGGACAATATGCATAGTAGTATCTTTTACCAATTTTTTTTGTTAAAAACATGCCCGCGGCAAGTATTTCTAAGTCGTTAGTAGTGTAAGCAACAAAAGAATAATCAAATCCTGTTTCTGACATTACCATTCCATAATTTGCTGTTTGACAGTAGTTACTATATGGGGTTTTATTTGCAAATTCCTCAAATTTTTCTTTACTTATTTCTATCATTCTCATGCTTATTCACCTATATATAATTATAACAAATATATAGTTTATTGACAATTTAATTTTTGTATGATAGATTAAATTTATATATTTATTATTTATTAGTTGAAATACTTCTTAATTTATGATAAATTAATTATTGATATTTAGTGATATAACGGAAGGTGATTAAATGGAAACTGTATTAATGGTTGTTTCGATATTATTAATAGTATTAGTTTTATTACAAAGTAATAAAGCTAGCAATGGAGCACAAATAATAAGTGGTGGTAATGCTGATTTATTTTCTAAACAAAAAGAAAGAGGATCAGAATTATTCATTACTAGATTAACTGCTGTTTTAGGTGCTGTATTCTTTATAATATCATTTATATTATATATTAAATAAGTTTACACTTTTAAGCATGAATATTATAGTATTTATGCTTTTTTAATGATATAATTTTTTAAAGGGTATGTGATATTATGAAAGAACAAATAATTAATGTAATGAGTGATAGATATGAGGCACTTGATGTTATAGAAATTAATGATCTATTGGAATTAACTAGTCCAGAAGATTTAAGTAGATTAAATAATGTTTTATGTGAATTAGAAAAAGATGGTGTTGTTTATAAAACTAAAAAGAATAAGTATATTTTATTTAAGAATTGTCCTAGTTTAAAAGCAGGTATATTATCTTTGAATAAAAAAGGATTTGGTTTTCTAATTATTAAAGATGGGGAAGATATATATATTGATAAAGATAATATTAATGGTGCTGTTAATGATGATAGAGTATTAGTTGAAATAATTAATAATCATGGTAAAACTGAAGGTAGAGTACTTAGAGTTTTAAATAGAGATTTAAGTAATTTGATAGGTGAAATATATTTTGTTGATAACAAACCTTTTGTCAAGTTGGAAGATAAGAATAAAAAGTTAGATATAAAATTAGATTCTAAGAGTACTAATGGTTTAGTAGAAGGTACTAAAGTTATTGTTAGCATAACTAAAGAGATGTCTAAGAATAAGTATATGGGTAGAGTAACAACAGTTATTGGTCATAAAGATGATCCTGGTGTTGATATTAAGTTAGTCGCTTATAAATATAATATTTATGAAGAATTTAGTAATAAAGCAATGGAACAAACAGATGCTATACCTAATGTTGTAAGTGATAATGAATTAAAGGGAAGAACAGATTTAACTAATGAAGTAATTTTTACAATTGATGGTGATGATACTAAGGATATAGATGATGCAATTAGTTATAAATTTGAAAATGGGTTACATGTTTTAGGAGTTCATATTGCAGATGTTTCATACTATGTTACTGAAAATAGTTATCTTGACAAAGATGCTTTAAGTCGCGGTACTAGTTCTTATTTGGCAGATAGTGTTATACCTATGCTTCCTCATAAATTATCAAATGGTATTTGTTCTTTGAATGAAGGAGTTGTTAGACTTACACAATCTTGCGTTATGAAAATAAATAACGAAGGTAACGTTGTAGATTATGATATATTTCCATCATTTATAAAATCTAGAAAGAAAATGACTTATAAGAAAGTTAATGATATTATTATGCGTAATATTGTTGATTCTAGTTATGAGAAATTTGGTGATGTATTAAAACAAATGAATGAGTTAGCTCATATATTACGTAGAAATAAAATCAAAAGAGGATATATAGATTTTGATTTAGATGAGGCAAAGATTATTGTTGATGAAGATAAAAATGTTGTTGGAATAGAAAAAAGAGTTAGAGAAGATGCAGAACGTATGATTGAAGATTTTATGATTGCTGCTAATGAAACAGTTGCAACACACATTTATAATATGGATTTACCATTTATTTATAGAGTTCATGATGTCCCAAATGCTGATAAGATTGATAAATTTTTAAAATTAGTTAGTTTACTTGGATATAAAGTTAATGGAAAAGTTAAAGATTTCACTCCAGTAAGTATGCAAAAATTATTAAATCAATTAAAAGATGTTCCTCAATATAAAATACTTTCTAGTATGTTATTACGTAGTATGAGAAAGGCTGTATATCAAAAAGATAATATAGGACACTTTGGATTGGGCAGCAAATGTTATACTCATTTTACATCACCTATTAGACGTTATCCTGATTTAGAAGTTCATAGATTGTTAAGAAAATATTTATATGAAAATAAAATTGATAATGAAACTATTGATTATTATAACGCTAACTTAGATTATATTGCTGGACAAGCTAGTGAAAGAGAACAAGCTAGTGTTGATGCAGAACGTGAAGTTGATGACATGAAAATGGCTGAATATATGGAAAAACATATTGGAGAAGAGTATGATGGTGTTATAAGTGGTGTAGAATCTTTTGGATTATTTGTTGAATTAGATAATTTAATTGAAGGTTTGGTTCATGTAAATAGTTTAAAGGGGGATTACTATAATTATGTTGAAGAACTATTATGCTTGATTGGACAGAATACTAAGAAACGTTATACTTTAGGTGATAAAGTACGTGTAAAGGTTGTAGGTGCTAGCAAAGAAGCTAGAACTATTGATTTTGAGTTGGTGGGGGATAAAAATGATGGAGATAAAGAATAGAAAAGCATATTTTGATTATTTTATTGAAAGAGAAATTGAATGTGGTATAGTTTTATCTGGTACAGAAATTAAATCAATTAGAAAAGGTAGTACTAATCTAAAAGACACATATGCTAGAATTAAAAATAGTGAAGTATTTATTATAAATATGTATATTGCTCCTTATGAAGAGGGGAATAGATATAATGTTCCTGAAAGAAGAGAAAGAAAACTTTTATTAAAAAGAAATGAAATTGTTAAATTGAAAAGTGAAGTAATGAAAGATGGATATAGTTTGATACCACTTAAATTATATTTTAAAGGAAATTATGCTAAAGTACTTCTTGGATTATGTAAGGGTAAAAAATTATATGATAAAAGAGAAAGTATTAAGGAACGTGATTTGAAAAGAGAAAATAAAAATATTAGTGTTTACTAGTATTTTTTTGTTAATTGTTTGTGTTAGTTGAAAACTTAGCATTTGTTAGCAATATTTTTGTGATATACTAATAATAGTAGAGGTTTAAATATGATAAAGAAAAGTGATTTAGAGAAAATAATTAATGAAATTAAAAACAATAGCAATACTAATTATTTTATTGATAATTATTCTTTTTCTGATAGATTACAATTTGTTGATAATATCATAGAATATAATGATATTTTAGAAGAACGTTTAAAATATACTAAAGATGTAGTAATGTTTTTATCTAATATTTTTAGTCGTGAAGAAAGTAAAAAAATATTAAATAGTATAAGTAATGAGTATTTGTATTTTGATGATGTTGATAGATATTATATTTCTTTATTTGGATTAACTGATGATGAAAAAAATAGTTTTTTACATTTAATGAAATATGATAATGATTTATCAGAATATTTAATTATGTCTTTTAAAAATGAAGAGATGAAAAAAGAAAATTTGAATAAGTATAATCATACTTCTTTATATTTAAATACTTTGACTGATGGTGAAAAACAAAAAATGATTAATGATTATAAAAGTTCTAATGTAATAGCTCAAGTTATTTCTTCTATGAGTTTAGATAATCAAATAAAATATTTAAAAAATAATAAAATTAGTAAGAATTGTTTTAATATTATTTTACAAAATGCTGATTTGGATAAGTTTAAAAAAATTGTTTTGGATAAAGATATTAATATTTATAGTAGTGTTATTAGACAAGCTATGGAAAGTTTTAATAATAATGATAAAATTCAACTGCTAAAAAATGAAATTTTATTGGAAAAATTAAATTCGAATGACATTTGCGATACATTAGAATATTTAAATTTAGATGAAATATTAGAAGTATTAAAAAATATTAATTATGAAAAATATTTAAACAAATATGATGTTGTTAGTATTTTTTATGATAAATATATTTATAAAACTTATAATTTAGATAATACTTTAATTGATTACATGATAGAATTGAATAAAAAAGGTTATATTGAAAGTAATAGTTTTTTAGAAATGCCTGATGATATAAAAGTTTTAATTGTTAAAAATGAAAAATTGTTTGAAAGTTTCAGAAAAAAAATATTATATTCTATTAAAGATGAAAAAATTAAGCTTAATATATATTTATCTATAAAAAAAAGTAACGTTTTACCCTTAATATTTTCAGAAGATTGGCTTGTTTTAGAAAAGTTAAGTGATGATAATAAAATTAAAATTATTAAAAACAGTGATATTGATCCTTATCTGAAAATTGAGTTAATTAAAAGTTTGGGTAACGATGATTTAAAAATTGAAATTATAAATTATGTTAGAAATGATAATAAAATTAAATATATTTTAGATGATAAAATATTATTGGAAATATTAGAAAAATTTAATGATGATAATAAGAGAAAATACATTATAAACAATAGTTTTGATTTGGATGATTTAGAAATAAGTAAACTAATAAGTTCATTATCAATAAATGAAATTAATACTAAATTTATTGTAGATAACTTTAATAATTTTTTATATCCTGATACAATTAAATTGGTACAATATTTTGAAAATATTTTAATTTCTGTTGAAAATTATTCTATTAAAATTGATTTATTAAAAATAATTGAAAATAATGTTGATAATTTAGAAGATAGCTTTTTTCCTAAATTAGTGATTTGTTTTAAGGATAAAGAATATGATAATTATAAATTATATTTGCTAAATAAATATAATTTTAAAGAGAAAAATGATTATATCATGTTTTTGAACTCAATTCATAGTGAAGATAAAAAGAAAGAATGTATAGAAAAAATTTATGTTAATTCTAAAACAAAAGCTTTACAAATTCTAACTAATATAACTGGAATAAGTGATGAATATAAAATAGAGTTTTTAGATAAATTTTTTGAATTAGGTGCAAATGATAATATATCTATACAACAATTTATAGATTCATTTAAAGATGTTAATTTAAAAATTAAATATGCTATTAAGTATCATTTAGGAATCGATTATATAAATAATTTTATGCATGATGATGATTTTATTAATCATGGTAGTTTAGATGAAGAAGTTGTTAAATATTATAGTGAGTATTATAAATGTTCTTATAATCACTTAGTTGATTTAATTAGTAAATATGGTAATGTTGTTTATAGATTTTTAAATAGTGAAAATATTATTAATTTATTGAATTTAGATGATAATAATTATAAAAAGATAATGAATATGTTTAATGTACAAGAAATGATATTAACCAATGAACAACATATAGATAATGTATTAAGTGTATTATTACAGAAAAAATTTACTCTAAATAATAGAAATATATTAGGAATATTTAATAGAATTAGAAATTATTTAATTTCTGGTAATTTTAAAGATTTGTTTAAAGAAATTGATGAAATAAGTTATTATTTATGCGATTCTAAATTAAAAGATATTGTGATTGAAGATACTAATTATATTTCTAATACACTAAAAAAATATAATTATAAAAAAGTTGATGAATTTATTAAAGATTTATATGATGTAAATAAAATTAATAGTAATTTAGAAATTTTAAATATATTTACTAATAAATATATTTTAGAAAAGAGAAATGAATTTGTTAAAAATAATTTTAATAAAAGTAAAGAAAATTTAAAATTGGAAGAAACTTATGAAAAAAATTCATTTATAAGAGAATGGATTAAAACAAAAGATGTTGAAACTATAATTTATTACTTAAAGAGAATTGATGTAAATAATTTAACTTTGGAAGAGAAAGAATTATTAGATAATGAAAATTTATTAAAAAATATAGTATTACTTAAAAAAGGTGAAAAGATTGAAAACAAAAACGAAGTATTACAGCTGATGAAAATTTTTAGTAATCTTATGGATAAATTTTATTTAAATAAAAATAGTTATAAATTTATTTGTATAGATTGTAAGAAGTTGTATAATATACCTTACTCTAAAGAAGATACAGTTTCAGTATTGAGCAATATGAATATAAATTTATTGAAAGATAATTTATTAAATAATGATGTTTTATATAATGATTTATTAAATTTGTTGAGAAAATATAAACTTATTGGTTGGGGTAACACTTTTAGTGATTTATCTAATGAAGTTGATTTGGATATAGATAAAGATACTATATGTTCATTCTTAAATAATTTTTATAGAATTTATCCTAATTTACTTGAACAGAATCGACATATGAATGATGAAAGAAAAATGAATGGTATAACAACTGAAAGAAGTATTACTTTAACTAGTTTATTAAATGAAGCTTTGATATATGCTAGTACTTCTTATAAATATACTAAATTGTTGGGAAAAGAAGATTTTAAATTAATTAAAAGTAATCCTGGGCCAAATTCGGCTCCTTATAGAAGTGAAGTTAGATTAAATGATTCTGTTGCTCTAATTAAAGAAATGTATAAAAGAGAAAAAATAAGTGTTCCACCACTTAATGAAAATATTGAAATTAATAATAAAAAAATAAATGTACAAATTACAAATAGTACTGATATGACAAATCTAACTATGGGTGAAAGAACAGGTGCTTGTATGAGAATTAAGGGACATGCTGATAGTTTATTTAGATTTTGCTTAACTGATGTTAATGGTTTTCATATAAAATTTATGAGTGATACAGGTAATTTCGTTAGTAGAGTTAGTGGATTTAGAAATGGAAATACTATATTTTTAAATCAACTTAGATATAGTGTAGATTCAAAGTATGATGCCGTTGATTTAATAGATGCTTTAGAAAAATTTTCAAAAATGTTAATCGATAAAACTAAAGTTGATGAAATTCCTATTGATAATGTGGTTATTTCTGATGGTTTTTCAATGCGTTCTTACACAGATAAAATAACTAATATACATTGTGATGACATAAAGAAAGGATTATCATCAAATTTCTATTCTGATGTTAATTCATGTGCAATTGTACTAGCAACAAGCCGTGGTAATTTAACATCTATTAAACTAACTGATAATAAAGAAACACTATATGATGTTAGTAGACAGCCAGTTAAATTAATTAACAATGTATATGAAATAATAAATGAAATTGATAAAATTAGAATGATTAACGATATTGTTTGTGGTAAAGATATTTCAGATATACAAATTTATAATGAGAGTTGTGGTTATAAAAATTTAATATCTTCTATGTATTTAGGAGAAGATTGGTATATAGTATTTGATGAATTTGGTAATATATTAGATGAATTTATAATTGATAGAGGTTTTAATAAAGAATTTGTATGTGATGAAATGAATCAAGTAAAAAATAAAATAATGGGAGTTAGTTATGAAAAAAATAGGAATAATAAAAGATTATGATGGAAATGTAGGAACTATAATTGAACTTAATAATTTTAATAAAGTAAATATAAAAAAATATTTATTAATGAAAAAAGATATATTATATAACTATGTTAGAAATGGCGATATAGTTAACTTTGATGCTGAAACGTTTTCTTCAATTTATGATGATGTTTTAGTAGCTAGATTTGTAAAAAAATTAAAATAGAATGTATGGGATATTACATTCTATTTGTTTGTAAATTCATAATAATTTCTTTCAGATAATTTATCTAGTAGGTCTTCTAGTTCTGGTATATCTTCTTCATAATCTAAAATATCTTCTATTTTAATCATTAAATCTCTTAGACTATTTGATGTTTCATAATCAATATTATATCTTTTGAGAATATCTATTTGATTATTGGTTAAATATAAATTTTCATTTATTTTAATAAGTTTATTGTTTTCAAAATCTATATTATTTAATATGTCATTTATCTCTTTATTCATTTTTATCATCCTCGAATATGTTGTTGTTTATTATAATATTATAATTATTGTCTATTGTTCCTTTGATTGTTTTAGTAAATGTTATTATATTATTTTTTATTGATAAGTTTCCTTCATAATAGTTAGTTATACAGTTATTGTCTGTTAAACTCATCGTGTATGATTTATCGTCGTTAATTATTATATAATCTTTAGTATTACATTCTGTAATATTTGTTTTTTTACCTACTATTTTATTTATGTTTACCGCATTAATGTATGGAAGTAATCTGTTATATGTTAAATAAATAACAAGTGTTATTAGTAGAATAATTACTGGTATTATGAGTATTTTTAAGGGATTAGTTTTTTTCTTTTCTACATATGGTAATGAGTCTACTATTTTTATTTTTGATTTTAATGTTGTCATGAAATCACTTCCTATTTTAATTATACTTTAATTAGACTATTCTTACAATAAGATAAAACATAAAAAATAGATTAAAAATCAGATAAAACAATTGTTTTCATATAAAAAATATGTTATACTTTTTATAGTATTGGAGGCTAGATATTATGTATATCAATTCCTTTATAACAGAGTTATCTAAGAAAATAGATACTGTTGATGAGCAGTTAAAAGATTTTCAAAGTAAGATGGATAGAATAACTGATGTTAAAAATATGCTTACATTGAAAACGTTAAAGGATATAGATGATTTAAAAGGGGAGGATTTGGCCTTACTTGATAAAGATGACTTTATGAAAATATTAGACGTATTTAATTTTGATGACAAAGAAGAAAAAATGAAAATTTTCTTTAATGCAACAGTTAGTATAAAAGTTAATCAAAAACTAGTAAGTGATGGAGAAATAAATGTTAGCAATAAAGAACAGATAGAATCATATATTAGTTGGCTTGATGAACAAATAAAATATATTAAAGAGTATATTAAAGATTTTAATAATAATAATAAAGAATATTATAATAGTTTGAAGATAAGTAATAATTTATATAAAAAGTATATAAGTTATTTTAAGAATGATAAATTAATTAAACCTATATATGATATAGAAGAATTTAATGAAGTTCTTAAAAAAAGTGGAATTATTACTAGTGAAAAATGGCAAATATTGGAATATATAGGCGAAAAGAATATTGACTTTGCTAGAAAAAGTGAAGCCGATAAAAAAAATGATGTTATAGAGTATAGTGATGAAGAAATATTATCTTTTGTAGAAAGTATTTTGATTAGAGAAAAAAATTTAATTAATAATATAACTGATGAGATTATTAAAACCTCATTAGAAATATTAGATTATGATGATGAACAAATAGAGAAAATGAATTTAAATAATGATATGTTAGTTAAATATCAAAAAGTTCCTATTTTAGATACAATGAATAAAATTTATAAAGAAACTAAAGAAATGCTTAAGGAAGATAAAGATAGTGATGCTTTAAAAATAGAGAAAAATTTAAAAGATTTACTTGAATTAGTAGATAGTTATGATGTTATTAAAAAAATTGAAAGTTAGGAGGTAATATTTTGGAATTTATTGATGTATTACTAGAATATTTTTCTATGTTTAAAAAATGTGAAGAAAATAAAGAACACGATAAAAATTCATTAAAAGATATAGAAAATATTATTAGTATTTTAAATGGTGTTAAAAATCGTACAGAAAAAATTCAATATATTACTAACTATAAAGAAGTTAGTAGGATAGTTACTGGATGTGATATAGGTAGTGTATTAGATGAATATTTAAAAGAAAAATATGATACAACTAGAGATAATGTTGATGGTTATCTAAAAGACATTGTTAATAATATAAATAAGGGTATAGATTTTATTATGTATGATATTATGCTTAATTTAAATAGATATAATATTTATTTGATGAATAAGAAAGTTAAATCTCAAGATATACCTATTTCTTCTGATATTAATTTTGATAATATTGATGTTAAATTAAAAGATATACTTGATTATTTGGAAATTAATGAAAATGATATAGATAAAGATTTATTAAATGATTTAAGTAAATATGTTGATTTAGAAAAATTTAAAAGTTTTGCTATTAATATAAAAACTGATAATGGAATGAAAAGGGTTTTATTTGATAAGTTAGAGGATAAAAATGTTTTAATTAGTATTATGTTACATTCTAATTTAGATAATGTAAATGATATAATAAAGATATTTGAAAATGAACATGCAAATATTAATAAAGTAGTAAGTAATATACCTTCTATATTTATTAAAGATTTAGTTAATAGTAAATGTAAATATAATTGTGTTATGTGTAATTATGATAATTTTGTTAATAATTATAATTTGATAAAAGAAAATAATGTTGATTTTAAGAAAATGCTTAATTTTGATGTTTTCTTTGTTAATGATTATAATATTAATAAAGGATTAGTTGATAAACTTAATAGCGTGGAGGTTGATAATTAGTGGGGGCAATATGTAAAAATGTTTTAGAACATGTTGGTGGTGTTTTAGTAACTAAACCTAATGTTATTTTTGACAACATTCATGTTTTAAGTAGATACGGTATTAGTTTAACTAATGATAATAATAACAATGGTTATGTGATACTTGGTATGCAATCTTTAAGTGATAGATTAGATTATTTAATAGAAAAAGGATTATGGAAAAAAAGTGATGGAGTAAGTTTAGATAATATTGATTTTATCAGAGGTCTTAACATACAAAAAACTTATGGAGAAGCAAAAACTTGCAAAGATAAATCACTTTATGGTAAAATAGATAGTACTTCGTCTGATGAAGAGGTTTTACTTAATAAAATGTTTGTTAATGAAAACTTTGATGAAGTACGTTTAGAAAATTTCTTTAATGACCATAATGTAATAAAGAACATAGTTTCAGAGCTTGATAACAAATACTTAAATAAAGAAGGAACTTATTCTTTTGGAGTACATGTAGTTAGTAGAGAAAGAGTTTTACGTAATTTATGTAATTATAGAGGGAAAGAAAAAGACTTGGATATATTTGTTAGTTGTTTAAAATATAAAAATAATGTAGCAAATATAGAAGAAGTTATTAATGCAGTAAGACCTCTATTAGAAATGGGTGAGGAAAGTGTTAAGTTATCTCAAAGAATATGATTTAAGTGATGATCAGATTAAAGATATAATTAATACTTATGATAATGTTCTTCTTAAGAATTTAAATTTTTCTAAGAGAAACGTTAAAGAAATTATAAAATATTTAAAAGATTTTGGTGTGGAAGATATTTATAATGTTATTAAAAATAGAATAGATTTATTTTTCTTACCATTATCATTAGTTAAGCAAAATTTTACTAAATTAGATAAAAACATGCTTTTATATTTATTAAATAATTCTATAGATGATTTAATAAATTATAATATTTAGATGACTGCCTATGGTGGTTGTTTTTTTGATAATTATAAAGTATATTGTATAATTAATTTGATAGTGATGGTGGTAGTATGGATATAAAAGAAAAGGCAAAATTATTTGCAATAAATGCACATTATGGACAAGTAAGAAAAAATGAAAGAGATAAATCTATGATTATTCATCCGATTAATGTTGCAAATATTTTGAGTGAATATGATTTTGATGATAATGTTATAGCTGCGGGTTATTTGCATGATGTAGTTGAAGATACTAAATATGAGGATAAAGATATATTAAAAGAATTTGGAGAAGATATTTTATCACTTGTAATGGGTGATAGTGAACCAGATAAAAAATTATCTTGGGAAGAAAGAAAACAATATACAATAGATGAAGTTAAAACATTAGATATTAGACATAAGTCAGTTGTTTGTGCTGATAAAATATCGAATTTAGAAGACTTACAAATAGTGTTTGAAAAAAATGGTAAATATGATTTTTCAAATTTTAATAGAGGATATGAAAAACAAAAGTGGTATTTTACTTCACTTTATGATAGTTTAATATTAAATGAAGATGAAAATTTTGAAATGTTTAAAAAATTAAAAAATTTAATTGATGAAATTTTTGGTGACGTTAATAATTTTGAGATACTAGATAATGTGTTTAAAGATAATGAAAAAGAAATTAAAATGTTGAAAAAGATACATTATCAAAAACAAGAGATTAAAAAATTATCTACTATATTTAATTTTAAACCATATGTTATAGAGTTTACTGGTACACCTAGAACTGGAAAAACTACATTAATAAATAATTTGAAAGATTTTTTTAAAAAAGGTAAATTTAGTGTTGATATTTTAGAGGAGTTTACTACTTCTGATAATTATAAGAAAAATATATATCCTAAGTTAAAAAATTATTATACTAGTACAGTCAATTTTGAAATACCAAAATATGTTTTGAAACAGTTGAATGAAACAATTGAATGTAATAATGATATTATAATTGTTGATAGGTCACTTTTTGATAGATTAATATGGGTAGATAGATTATTTTTAAAAGATGAATTAGATTTAAAAAATTATAATAATTATAAATTAGAATATATTCCTTTAATAAAAGATAAAATAAATATTGTTATTGCAACCTATACAGATAGTTTTACTGCAATTAGTAGAGATTATAATGCTAATTTATCTATTGAAAAAAGAAACTTTTTAAATGAAAAGAATGTTGATGAGTATAATAAATCGTTATTAAATATGAAAGAATTGGCTAATAAGGAAGATATTAATTTTTATTTAATTGATACTACTGATAGAAATCAAAGAGAAGTTTCTTTTGAAGTTATTGGTTATATTTTAGATGATATGAGAAAATATTATTTGTCTAATATAAAGGAGAATATTGAAAGATGTATAAAAAAAGAATTTAAATAAATTATATAAAAATAACTATAAAGTCTATTTTATTAGGATTGTATGATATAATATTGTTAGATGTAATTTAGAAAGAGGTGCAATCTTGGCGAAATTTACGTTAATGAATAAAAATAAAAAAATATTTGATTTTATTTATGATGAAGAACAACATATTATTGTTGATTTTGAAAGAAATTATCCTTTAAATGAAGATTATGCACCATTTGGTTTAATAAAAAACAATGAAATAAATAAAGTAGAATTTAATAAATGGTGGAAGAATAGACAAATTCCAGCGTCTAGAAATGGTTTAAAAGAAGTTTTGCATAATAGTTATATTTATGATAAAGATAATTTTGATTTGTTAGATTCAAAAGCTTATTGTCTTTCTTTATCAGACCAATATTGGGTAAAGAGTATTGATGAAGATATAAAGTGGGAGAAAATTAATTTTTTTGATAATGAGTTTTCCGAAGATATAGGTAAAATATTATTTAGTGGTGGTAAAACATCTTTGAAGTTGAATTTGAATACTCCTGATATGACAAGTAATGGTAATTATGAAAAAAGATGGAAAATAATAGATGGAGATAGATATTTATTGAAAGCTGGAAGTAAGATTTATAATCAAGAACCTTTTAATGAGTTAATTGCTACTAAACTTTATGAAAGATTGTTGAATAAAAACGAATATGTTTCGTATAGTGTAATTTATGATAATGAGAGAGCTATATCAAAATGTAAAAATTTTATTACAAAGGATACAGAATTAGTTCCTGCTTGGAAAATAAATGATTTTTTTGAATTTATAAATGATGAAAATAAATATACCCATTATTTAAATTGTTTAAATAAGTTAGGACTTAAAGATGCAGAAACTTTAATAAATAAAATGATAGTATGTGATTTTATAATTGCAAATAAAGATAGACATTTTAATAATTTTGGTGTTATAAGAGATGTTAATACTTTAGAATTTGTAGGTGTTGCTCCAATATTCGATAATGGATGTTCTTTGTGGTATGATGAAAATGATATGTATGTAGGGGAATTCTTTTTAACAAAACCTTTTGATGATTACGAAAAAACTCAAATTAGATTAGTAAAAAATTTGGATTGGTTTGATGTTTCTAAATTAGAAAATTTTACTGATGAGGTCAAAAATATACTTTCAAAAAATAAATTGATATCAAAAGAAAGAATAGATAAAATAATTTATCAAATAAATCTTAGAATACAGTATATTTTAGAATTAAAGAAATCTTTAGAAAACTAAAATAATAGAACTACAACTTTGTAGTTTTTTTGTGAACAAATGTTTTTATTTTATAAAAAAAGGTATTTAATAATAGATTGATATTTGATATAATAATTAATATGTGAGGTAGAATATGGAACTATTAAATAATTTAAATAAACAACAGATAGAAGCTGTTAAACATATAGATGGCCCATGCTTAGTAATGGCTGGTGCTGGTAGTGGTAAAACTAAAGTACTTACTACTAGAATTGCATATTTAATTGAAAATGGAATAAGAGATTATAATATACTTGCAATAACATTTACAAATAAAGCTGCTAAAGAAATGAAAGAAAGAGTTAATAAAATATTTGGATATGATATATCTAGTTTTATAGGGACATTTCATTCGTTTGGTCTTAGAATAATAAGAGAAAATTATATGTATTTAGGATTAGATAAAAACTTTACTATAATAGATAGTGATGATGTTTTAAGTATAATAAAAAAGATTCTTAAAGATAAGAATTTAGATCCTAAACATTATAGTCCTTATTATATAAGAAATAAAATTAGTTTAATTAAAAGTCAGATGTTAAGTGATATGGAAATAGAAAAGTGTTTTAATACTGATATAGATTTAGTTGTTAAAGAAGTTTATCATATATATTTAGATAAAATGATTAAGAATAATAGTATAGATTTTGATGATTTGTTATGTAAACCTGTAATATTATTTAGTGAACATAAAGATATATTAGAACAATATCAGAATAGATATAAATATATTTTAATTGATGAATATCAGGATACTAATCCAGTACAGTATAAATTAACTAAGTTGCTTGCTAATAAGAATAAAAATATATTTGTTGTTGGTGATATGAATCAAAGTATTTATGCTTTTAGACAAGCTGATTATAGAAATATATTAAATTTTGAAAGAGATTATAAAGATTGTAAAGTTATTAAGTTGGAAGAAAATTATAGAAGTACTAATAATATACTTAATGCTGCTAACTCTGTAATAAAAAATAATAAAGAGAGAAAAGATTTGAAATTATGGAGTGAAAAGGGTGAAGGTATTAAGATTAAGTATATGAGAGCTTATGATGAAAAACATGAGATAACACTAGTTATTGAAGAAATAAACAAGCTTTTAAATGAAGGATATGATAGAAAAGATATTGGAATACTTTATAGAACAAATGCGCAAAGTCGTGTAGTTGAAGAAGGAATGCTTGCTAAAGGAATACCTTATAAAGTTGTTGGTAGCTATTACTTTTATAATAGAAAAGAAATTAAAGATTTAATTAGTTATTTAAGACTTATATATAATAATAATGATGAAGTTAGTTTAAGAAGAATCATTAATGTTCCTAAACGTGGTATAGGAGATGCTGCTATTAAAAATTTAGAGAATGTTAGTATGTTAGAAGGTATAAGTATGTTTGATGCTTTATCTACTAATAAAGAAATTGAATTTAAGAATTTAATAACTGATTTAGTTAATGATAGCAATAATATGAGTTTAACAGAATTAATTGATAGTGTTTTAACTAAGACTGGTTTGAGACGTGAATTAGAAGAAGATAAAACATTAGAAAATGAATTAAGACTTGATAACTTGATGGAATTTAAAAGTATTACTGCTTCGTTTGAAGAGAGAACTGGTATGGTTAGTTTAGGTGAGTTCTTGGAAGAAATAAGTTTGATAAGTGATATGTCTAGTCATAAAGAAGATGGTGATGAAGTTACTTTGATGACTATACATAGTGCTAAAGGTTTAGAGTTTGATGTTGTTTTCTTAATTGGTATGGAAGAAGGATTATTTCCACATACAATGAGTTTGATGGAAAATGGTATTGAAGAAGAGAGACGTTTGTGTTATGTTGGTATTACAAGAGCTAGAGAAAGATTATATATCACTAACGCTAAAAGAAGAATGTTATATGGTAAAGATACTATGAATATGCCTAGTAGATTTATAGATGAAATCGATAGCAATTGTATTGAAGAAAATGATGCGGGTGTCAAAGTAGAAAAGAAAATTGATACTAAAAAAATGTATAACAAGAGTGAAAATGCAGAAATTAAAATAGGTGATATCATTAGTCATGAAAGTTTGGGTACTGGTGTTGTAGTAAATATGAATGGTGATTTGATAGATGTTGCATTTAAAAGTGGAGTAAAAAAATTAATGAAAAATCATAAAAGTATTAGTAAATTATAGGAGGAAGATTTATGACATTATTAATATTAGCTGCTGGTATGGGTAGCAGATTTGGTGGTTTAAAACAAATGGAACCTATGGGTCCTAACGGAGAATTTATTATTGATTATTCAGTATATGATGCTAAGAAGGCAGGATTTAATAAGATAGTATTTGTTATTAAAAAAGAAATGTATGAAGATTTTAAAAATACTATTGGTAAAAGAGTAGAAGATAAGATTGATGTAGAATATGTTTTTCAAAAAATGGAAGATGTTCCAGTTAATATAGATTTTGAAAGAGTTAAACCTTGGGGAACTGGACATGCCATTTTGGAATGTAAAAATGCTATTAATGAACCTTTTGCAATAATAAATGCAGATGATTTTTATGGTAGAAATTCTTTTGTTAAGGCTTATCAATTTTTAAGTGATGGAATAAGTGATAAAGAATTTGGTTTGATTGGTTATAGAGCTTGTAATACTATAACTGAAAATGGTAGTGTTAAACGTGGTGTTTGTGAAATAGAAAATGGAGTACTTACTGGTATAAATGAAAGTAGTATTGAAAAAGTTGATGATCATATACATTGTAAGTCTTTAGTAGATGGTAAAGAATATGATGTAGAACTTAATAGATTAGTTAGTATGAATATGCTTTTGTTTACTCCAAAAATATTTGATTATTTAGAAAATGATTTTGTTAGTTTCTTAAATAATATTAAAGATAAAGAAAAAGATGAATTTTTAATTCCTGAAGTAGTTGATCTACATATCAAATCTGGCGATATAAGTGTTAAAGTTATTGAAACAGATAGTGTTTGGTATGGAGTTACTTATAAAGAAGATAAATATAGTGTTAAAAATGCAATAAATAAATTAATTAATAATGGTGAATATAGTAAGAATTTATGGTGATAATTTATGTTAGATAGATATAATGAGTTAGTTGATATATTAAATAAGGCTAATTATGAATATCATGTTTTAGATAATCCTACTATAACAGATCAAGAATTTGATAAATATTTAAGAGAACTTATAATTCTTGAAAAAGAACATCCTGAATTTGTTAGAGATGATAGTCCTACACAAAAAATAGGTGGAGAAGTTATTGATGGGTTTAAAAAAATAAGACATGAAATTCCTATGCTTAGTTTAAGTAATGTTTTTAATGAATCTGAAATAATGGAATTTGATAATAGAATAGCTAAAGAAGGATATCATCCTAGTTATGTATGTGAACTTAAAATAGATGGTTTATCTGTTTCGTTGAAATATAAAAATGGAAAGTTTGTTAGTGCTGCAACACGTGGAGATGGAGTTGTTGGTGAAGATATAACACATAATGCTAAAACTATTAAAAGTATTCCACTTAAAATAAATAAGGATATAGACATTGAGGTTCGTGGAGAAATATTTATGTCTAAAAAAGTTTTGGAAGAATTAAATAAATTACGTAAAGAGCAGAATTTACCTTTATTTCAAAATTGTAGAAATGCTGCAGCTGGTTCTATTAGACAATTAGATAGTAATATTGCAAGACAAAGAAAATTAGATACATTTATATATCATTTACCTAATCCTGAAGATTATGGAATTAAAACTCATCTAGAAGCTTTAGAATTTATGAAAGAATTAGGTTTTAAAACTAATCCTAATAATAGACTAGTTAGTGATGTTAATGGTATATTAGAATTTATTAGTGAAAAGGGAAACATTAGAAGTGACTTGCCTTATGATATAGATGGAGTTGTAATAAAAGTTAATGATATTGATACTCAAAGAAAATTAGGATATACTCAAAAGTACCCTAAATGGGCAACTGCTTATAAATTTCCTGCAACAGAGGTATTAACTAAATTAACTGATATTATATTTACCGTAGGAAGAACAGGTCAAATTACTCCTAATGCTGTTTTGGAACCTGTTTTGGTTGCTGGAAGTACCGTTAGACGTGCAACTCTTCATAATGAACAATATGTTATTGATAAAGATTTAAAAATTGGTGATATTGTTAGTATTAGAAAAGCTGGAGATGTAATTCCAGAAGTAGTTGGACCTGTTAAAGAACGTAGAGATGGAACTGAAAAAGAATTTGTTATGATTAAGAAATGTCCTATTTGTGGAAGTGATTTAGTATTAAGCAAAACAGGTATAGACTATTTTTGTATGAATGATAAGTGTAGTAAAAGAAATATTGAATCTTTAATTCATTTTGTAAGTAGAAAAGCTATGAATATTGATGGTTTAGGAGATAGAATTATAGAAGATTTTTATAATATGGGAATTATAAAAAATATTATAGATATATATAACTTGAAAGATAAGAAAAAAGATTTAATAGAACTTGAAGGTTTTGGAGATAAGAGTGTTAACAATTTGATGGAAAGTATTGAGGTCAGTAAAGAGAATAGTGTTGAAAGATTAATCTTTGCTATTGGAATAAGTGGTATTGGTGAAAAGAATGCAAAGCTTTTGGCAAAGAGGTACAAGAATATAGATAATTTAATTAATGCTACTTATGAAGAGTTGGAATCTATTAAAGATATGGGACCAATTCTTGCTAAAAACATTGTTTGTTTCTTTCAAGATGTCGATAATATAGAACTTATTAACAATTTAAAAAATAATGGTGTTAATATGGAATACATTGGTGAAGATATTGTGGAAAACGATAACTTTGTTAACAAAAAATTTGTTGTTACTGGAACTTTAAATAAATATTCTAGGGATGAAGTAAAAGCTATTGTAGAGAATAATGGTGGTACTACAAGCGAGAGTGTTAGTAAGAAAACCGATGTTGTTATAGTAGGAAGAGACGCTGGTTCTAAATATGATAAGGCATTGAAACTTGGAATTAAAATTTGGGATGAAGAAAAATTAGATGAAATGTTAAAATAGATATATTGTCTGTTGGCGATTTTAGAAATAGATAATGTTTTAACGGGGAGATTTTATATAAAAAGATACTAAGTAAAAATTTTAGTATCTTTTTTCTCTTTTTAATTTTTTTGGTTTTTCTTCTTTATTTTTATTAATTCCTAAACTTATTATTGAATCAGCAATTTTGTAATAATAAAATTGTATAATATCTTCATAATTATCATCGCATATGGCTTTTAATAATTCTCTTTTATAAATATCTCTTTCATCTTTTTTTATGTAAATTGGTGGAATATCGGCTTGTTTAAATAATAAATTTAATAATGCTCTGAATGTTCTTTTGTTTCCATCATCAAATGGTTGTAATTTTATTAAATTTACACAATCAATAATACAATCATTTATATATTTGAAAATAGTGTTATATATCTTTAAATCCACCCATGTTTTGTTGTTTAATGAATTTATTAATTTATTTGAAGGTTGATAAACGTATGTTTTGCTAATGTATTTATTAAATTCCTTAGTTGATAAATCGCCTGGCAAAACTTCATATGGTGTGTCATACAAAACTGCAGTGTCTTCTCTTAACTTTGTTCCAAATTCTGGGTGAGGACATTTTTCATATAATTTTGCATGTAATTTAAATGACTCAATGAATATGTTTATTGGTGTATTTTTTTGAAAAATGCTTATGTAATTATATACATTTTCTATTCCATCAATTTCTTCTTTAGTAATACCTGGTTCTACAATACTTTCATTAGAAATAAATTTATACTTATAGTTTTCATATATTATTGTGTGATCTTTTTTATTTATAAAATTCATGTATAGATTTATTATGTTGTATGGAATTTCATCACCAGGATGATAGAGTGTACCTTTTTCCTTTTTTATTTCGTACAATTCAAATAAAGATTTTATTATGTTAGTTGCTTCTTTTTCTGTTAAATTGATTCCATATGTTTCTATATAATCTTCATATCCCATTATTGGCCACCTCTTTTTGATAAGTTATACTATCATTAAATATGATTATAGTCAAATATCTTTGATTGATTATTAAATAATTGTATTGTATAATTATTTTATTAAAGAGGTGGATTATGAAAAATTTTAAAGAATTTTATAAGAGAAATAGAGTATATTCTATTTTAATGTTAGTATCACTTGTTTGTATAGTATCTATATTAGTAGGAGTTATAGTCTATTTTGTTGGACAGACTACTAAAGATAAATATGGTAATAGATTAGATGGAATAGATAATGTAAAAATTACTGATACAAAAAAAAGTGAAGTAGAAAATAAAATAAAAGAGAATGAATTAGTTGATAGTGTAAAAATAAATATTAAGGGTAAATTGATTTATGTTAATATTGAATTAAAAACTGGAAAACATTCTGATAGTGAAGCAATATGTCAGTCTGCATTAGAAAATTTTAGTGAAGATGAAAAGAAATTTTATGACATACAATATATAGTAACTAATAAAGATACTAGTATAGAAGAAAACTTTCCAGTTATGGGTTATATTAAAGCAGGTAATTCTGTAATAAAATGGACTAATTATGTTCAATAGGTGATGTTATGAAAAAAATTAAAAAGATTATATTAATTAGTATTGTTTCACTGCTTCTAATAAGTGGTATTATATTAGGAGTTTATAAAATTTTTAAAGATAAAAATAGTTTAACTATAAGTGAAAAAACTTGGATTAGTAATAATAAAAACAGTGTTTATACAATAAACGTTGTTAATGATATAAATATATTTGGAAAAAATGGTAATGGTGTGTTTTTTGATTTTATAAATAAATTAGATGAAGATTTAGATTTAAAATTAAATAGTTCTGTGTATTCTGTTGCTAATAAAAATGAATCTTTTGGATTTAGTGTTGGTAATTCATATGATAAGAGAGATTTGTTGTTTTATACAGATTACTATGTTCTATTAAGTTTAGATGATAGTACCGTTACTAATATTAATGATATAAAAGATAGTACTATAGGTGTCCTTAGTGATGATTTAAATTATATAAGTTCATTTTATAGTTTGAGTGGAACAATTAAATCTTATGATAATACGGATAATTTGTTTAAGGACTTTGAAAATAAAGAAGTTTCATATATTATAGTTCCTAGAATTCAGTATGAAGATAAAATAATTAGTAAAGGCTATAACATATGTTATTTCTTTAATGATGCTAAAGTATATTATTATTTACATTTAGGTAATGATGATGTATTAAATTCTATTGTAACTAAATATTATAATCAATGGATGGAAGCAAATTATGAAGATAGTTATAATACTAATAATTATAATTTGTTCATTGAAAATTTAAATATAAGTGATCAAGATGAAGATAAATTGACTGATAAAAATTATAAATTTGATTTTATAGTTTCTCAACCTTATCAACTATTAAGTAAAGGTAAATTTAGCGGTATAGCAAGTGAATATTTAACTTTATTTAATAAATTTAGTGATGTTGATTTTACATATAATAGAGTTAGAAAATACAAAGATTTAAAATTTGATATTGATAAGAAGAAAATAGATGTATTTTTTGGACAAAATAATTATAATGGACAATATAAGAAAATTAATACTAATTATAAAATAGATTATTATTTAATAAGTAATAAAGAATTAAAGATTAATGTTGATAGTTTGAAAGCATATAATGGAGATGTATATGTTTTAGAAAATAGTAATTTATATAGTTATTTAAGTAATTATAAAAATGTTGTTACTAAAACTTATAAAAAGAATAAAGATGTAAGAAAATTATTAAGGAAGAATAATGTTGTATTAGTAGATAAGCTAACTTATGATTCATATATTATTGATAATGTTAGTAATGTAGATATTATTTTAAGTGATACAGTTGATGGAGATAGTTATAATTTCTATTATAAAAATGATAGTGATACTTTTTATAGATTATTTAGTAGTTATATAAATTCTTTAAATCCTAATGAAGTAACTGATTTAGCTCTAATAAAATATTATAAAACTTATGAAGCTGGTAGTAGAGCGGTTAAGCTGGCTAAATACATAATTATGTTAATAATTGTTATTGTTATAGGTATATTTATAATTATTAGAAATAAGAAGAAAGTTGTATTAAATACTAAAATAAAAAATAATGAAAAAATTAGATATGTTGATATGTTAACTAGTTTAAAAAATAGAAATTATTTGAATGATAGAATGGAAATATGGAATCAAAATACTGTATATCCACAAGCTGTTATAGTATTAGATTTAAATAATATAAAATATTTAAATGATACTTTTGGACATGAAGAAGGAGATAAGCAAATTAAAGCTTGCGCTAATGCTTTATTTAAAACACAGTTAGAAAATAGTGAACTTTTAAGAACTGATGGTAATGAATTTATGATTTATTTAGTTGGTTATAGTGAAAAGCAAGTTGTTAGTTATATTAAAAAATTATTAAAAGAATTTAAGAAATTACCATATGAGTATGGTGTTGCAGTGGGATTTAGTATGATAAATGATGACTTAAAATTAGTAGAAGATGCATTTAATGAAGCAACTATACAGATGAGAAAAAATAAGAATGCATTTGAGGATAATGATGATAAATAAAATATTAGATTTATTATCTAAAATATTTAATAAAAATAGAAAATATTTTAAAGACTTTTTTAGTAAAGTTTGGGAAATATTATTTAAACCAGAAATGTGTTTTTTACCTGGACATCTAGCTTTCTCAGTAATATTAAGTGTAGTTCCGGTTTTATCAATAATAACTGCTATTGCAAGTTCATTTGGTTTAACAGTTGAAGATTTAAGTTCATTTTTAAATAGGATTTTTAGTAGTATTAATTTTGAAGTAATTGTTCCTAATATTATGGGACAAGAAATTAGTTTAAAATATATTAGTGTAATTTGTATTTTATTCTTTATTGCAGCAAATGGTGCTAGTAGTATTATAGTTGCTAGTGATCAAATTTATGGAATTAAGCAAACAAGTTATTTAAAAAGAAGAATGAAAGCTATAGTTATGACTATGTTACTTTGTATTTTATATATATTTGTTTTAATAGTTCCTTTATTGGGTAATAAAATTATTAGTAGTTTTGATTACTTTAATTTAAAAAGTATAATAGATCCTATATTAACTATTATTAGAGGACCAATTACATGGTTTATAATATATTTTTTTATTAAATCTATATATGTTATTGCACCTGACAAAGATGTAGATACTAAAGGACTAAATTTGGGAGCAATATTTACAACAATATTTTGGTTGATTGCTACTTATTTATATAGTGGTTGGATTAACAACTTTACTGCATATGATAAATATTATGGAAGTTTAAGTGGTCTAGCAATTTTGATGTTATGGATTTACTGGTTATGTTATATATTCGTTATTGGATTATGCTTGAATGTTAAAGTAGAAAATCATGAATTGGAAAAAACTGGTATAATAAAAGAAAGAAAAAAATAAATAATAATAATGTACTCACGGGTATTATTTGAGTACGGATTGTTTACGATATTAAATTAATTTGATGTTTTAAATTAAAAAATATTGTAGAATAATATTCAAGGGACACATTCTTGTTGATGTGTTTCTTTTTTTTTACAAAAATTTAAAATTAATCATTTATATATTTCTATATTGATGTTGTATGTATGTAATGTTATAATATAAAATAAAAGAAATAATATGAAGATAAATATGCAGATATCTTATTTTTGTATTGTTCTTTAAAAAGGGAGGGTTTTGGATGAATATAAAAGAAAAAATGTATGAGATAAGTGGAAGAAAAATATCAGCAACTAAATGCCATGACAAATAATATTAGACTTAATTTCTTTTGAAAGTATTAATAACGTTAATATAAAATTATAAGTTATAAGTTGATATATAAAGTGTTCTCTTGAAAAAAAAATCAAAGTTATTAAGTAATTATTATAACATTTAATTAGCAGGTGGATATGTTTTAATGCATAACCTTTTATGGAAATTTAGAAAGTTTTGTACAAATTATTGACGATGATAATAATTTATGATATGATTTATATCGATTGGTACTTAGGAAACTTTCGAAGCCCTAAGTCGTTTTTTTATTAAAGGAAGTGAGTTATGAAAGAATATAAGAATTCTAATGAATTATTAGATTATATAATATCAAAAGGTGTATCTGTTAATAATAAAGGAGATGCTTTAAACAAAATCAAAATTTATTCTTATTATTCAATCATAAATACCTATAAAGATGTTTTTAAAAATATAAATAATGAATATAAAAATAATGTATCTTTTGACGAAATATATTCTTTGTTTGAATTTGATAAAAATTTAAGAAATATATTTCTTAAATATTCATTAGAAATTGAACTAATTTTAAAATCTTTATTAGCAGAAACAATATCTTTAAAATATGGTATAAAAGGTTATTTAATTAAAGAAAATTTTGATAATACAGTTAATGAAGCGACTATTACAGAATCAATTAATGTTATAGAAGAAGAAATAGATAAACAAAATGGAAAACATGAAGCTGTCACTCATTATATTGGTGAGTATGGGTTTGTTCCACCGTTTGTATTAACTAAAATTCTAACATTAGGAGAATTAAGTAGATTATATGCTATACTAAAACAACCGGATAGACAAAATATAAGTAAATACTTTAAATTGTCAGATAAAGTGTTAAAACAAATAATCGTAAATATGACAATGATTAGAAATATATGTGCTCATAATGATAGATTATTTTCATTCCATAGTAAATTTAGAATATCATTTAAATATATTGAAAAAAATTATAATGAAAAATCAGTTAATATTTATATGGTAATGAAATGCATGGAAAGTTTATTACCTAAAGAAAAGAAAAAAGAATTTGTTAAATTAATTAATAATGAAATAAAAGATTTAGATAATAAGCTTAAATCAATCAAAATAGATAATATTTTGAAAATAATGGGCTTTTATAAGAATATTTAACTTATAAAAGTTATATACTAAAATTGATTGGTACTTATGAAACTTTTGAAGCCATAAGTCGTCAAATCTCTATGAAGTATCATAGAGATTTTTTAATGATAGATGAGAAAATTTTATATCATTCTGGAGCAAGTTTTAAGAATTTAGGAAATAAGTGTTTTGCTATTAATAGAATTGAAGATGAAGAATATACGAAATTATTATTAAATAGAGTAAAGTGTGATTTTATTAAATAGACATTGTCTATTTTTTTTGATAAAATTTAGATAGTTAGGGTGTGATTGGTATAAAGACAATAAATATAAAACACTTAAATGTTAATATAAATTCATCTGAATTAGTTGGGGTAATAGGAACTAATGGATGTGGGAAAACAATACTTTTAAAAATGATATGTGGTAAATTTAAAAATAATAATATTTGTATAGATAATATTGACATTAATCAATACAATTTAGATTATAAAAGAAATAATATAGTATGTGTTTTTGATGATAATATTTATAATACTAATAATCCTTTAGATGAACTAAAATATTATTTAAATAAGATAAATAATAATAAAATTGATATAGATAATAGAATAAATGATTTTATAGATTATTTTAAATTAGAAGATATAATAGATAAAGATTTTATAGATTTAAATACAGAAGATAGAATTTATATTAAAATATTATCATTGTTAATAATTATGCCAAGTTTATTTTGTATAGATGATTTATTAACTTATTTAGAACTAGATAGAAAGATTAAAATATTAAATTATATTAAAGAAAAGAATATTACATTATTAAATGTTACTAGCAATATGGAAGAATTATTATATATGGATAAAATATTAGTAATGAATAAAGGTAAAAAAGAAATATTTGATAAAACAGAAGTTGTATTAGATAGAGAAGATATATTTAAAGATTTAGGATTATCTTTGCCTTTTATATATGATATAAATAATTTACTTAAGAGTTATGAATTAATAAATGATACACATATTATAGAGAAAGAGTTGGTGGATTTATTATGGAAATAATGTATAGTAATAAATCTAATGATATAATAAAAAACAATACTATTACAGGTGTATATGGAGACAAATTAGATTTAATAAATAATGGTTTTGATTTTTATGGAATAGAGTATGATGATGAATGGACTGTAAAAAGATTTTTAAATGGATATAAATTAAAAATAGATAATAATATATTAAATATATTTAGTGAGTTAGAAATTAGTTATAGTTTGCTTAAAAGAAAAATTAAAGATTTAAGTAAAGGACAGTTTAAATTAATATTATTTGTTTATATAATTTTAAATAAAAAAAATGTTGTTGTGTTAGATTATTTTGATAAAGGATTAAGTTATAAATACAAAAAAAGAATAACTAATTATATTAAAAGTAAATATAGTGGTAGTTTAATAGTTATAAGTAATGATTTAGTATTTTTAAATAGTTTATGTAATTATTTAATGGTTTTCAAAGATGGTAATATTGTATTTAATGATGAATTTAATAATATATATAAAAGTAGGGTTAAGATAGAATATCCTCCTATTATTAAATTTATTAGACTTGCTAATAATAATAATGCTAAATTAAGTTATACTGTTGATAATAAAGAATTATTAAAAGATATATATAGGAGTGTTAGATGAAATATTTGATAACTGTTAGTTATGATGGTAGTAAATATTATGGTTTTCAAAGATTGAATGATTTACCTAGTATACAAAAAGAATTAGAAGATGCATTAAGTGTTATAAATAAAGATAAAGTTTATGTAAAAGGCAGTGGTAGAACTGATAGAGGTGTACATGCTTTAGGACAAAAATGTCATTTTGAACTTAAATATGATATTCCTTGTGAAAGATTAGTTAATGCAATTAATAGTTTGTTAAGTAATTATGTAAGAGTTTTAGATTGTATAAAAGTTAATGATGATTTTCATGCTAGATTTAGTGTAAAAAAGAAAATATATAAATATATAATAAATATGGGTAAGTATGATGTTATTAAACAAGATTATCTATATAATTATTGTAAAAGATTAGAAATTAAAAGTATGAAGATAGCAAGTAATTATTTAATTGGTAAACATTCTTACAAAGTTTTTGTTAGTGGGGATAGAAATAATTATAATAGTGAAATATATAAAATAATTTTTAAAAAAGAAAAAGATATTTTGACAATAACTTTTGAAGGAAAAAGTTTTCATAGATATATGGTTAGAAATATGGTTGGTGCTTTATTGTTGGTTGGATGTGGTAAAATAAGTATAGAAGAATTTAAAAATATGATTGATAGTGATGAAAATAAATATACTTATATTACAGCACCAAGTAATGGATTATATTTAGAAAGTGTGGAATATTAATGAATAAAAAAGGATTTACATTAATTGAAATAGTTACTGTTATAGCATTATTAAGTATTGTTGGTATTATAACTTTACCTAAAATTAATGATGCTATTAAAACTTCTAGAGCTGACCAATTAGAAGAAGTAAGAGAAAATATTGTTAAAAGTACAGAAGTTTATTTAAATAATAAATGTGGTAGAGATACTTATAATAAATTAATAGATAATGATAAAGTTAGAATATATTTAAATAGTATTAAAGAATGTGGATTAATAGATAAGAAAATATATAATCCAGTAAGTGGAGATTATTTTAACATAGATAATGAATACGTTGATGTTACTATAGATGAAGTTGGAGTATTAGATTATAAATTAAGTTTTTAGTATAAAATATATTATATTATTCATAATAAGAATGGTGATAATTATGAATGAAAATAAAGAATTTTTAACTTATTTATATCAAGATAGTGATATGGCTCTTAATAATTTAACTTTGTTGATTAAAAAAATTAATAAGAAAGATAATAAAATAAAGATAGTTATAGAAGAAGTTATTAAAGGTTATGAAGAATATTTAAAAAAGATTAAAAAATATATGAAAGATAATAAATATAATATAGAAAGTAAACCTTTAATTAGTAAAATGGGAGCTTATTTAGGTATAAATATGGAAATTATGAAAGATAATAGTGATAGTCGTATTGCTGATATGTTAATACAAGGTATGACTATGGGAGTACTTGGTGTTAGTAAAAAGCTAGATAATTATAAAGATAGAATTGATAAAGAATTAATTAAATTAGGAGAAGAATTTAAAGAATATCAACAAAAGAGTATTGATAAATTGAAAGTGTATTTATAATAATTATTCATTAACGAATAAAGTGTCTTAAAAATGATTGATTTATATTAAGTTATAAAAAAATCAAAGTTTAAAGTCTTTGATTTCGTCGTCAAACATATTTTTTCCATCAAAATAGTTTCTAAGTTTTATTTTATGAAATTTAGCAATTATATTTGTTGGGAATTTTTTTATTAATAAATTTATTTCTGTTGTATATTTGTTATAAAATGATTTTGCTGCTTCTAATAATTCATCACTATCTTTTAAATCATTAATTATACTTATATATTCTTCGTTATCATTTAAAGATTTGTAGTCATTTTTTACTTGATGAATTAGATTTTCGCCTTCAATTATTTTCCTATCTAAGTCAAAATTTGATATATCTTCTTTTTTTAATTTTTCTAAATCTTTGAAATATGTAACTTCTTTTTTTAATAATTTATTTATAGTTGTAGAAGATTTCATAATTAAATCATATTTGTTTCTTAATTCATTATCTATTATGCTTTCTGATTCATTAATTTTAATATTTAATTCTTGTAAATTGTTATAATTATAAATATAACTTATTATTAATATTCCTATTAGTACTATTGTAATTAATATTATTATCATTATTAAATTCATTTACATCACCTACTATATAAGTATAGCATAAATATTAAAAAAATTGTAAAATAATATTGGTGATACATGTGAATATTAAAAAAGTTGTTGTTGGTGAATTAGAAACTAATTGTTATATTTTAGAAAATGATAGTGAATGTTTGATAATAGATCCTGGTAGTGAAAGTGATAAAATAATTAAAAATATTGATAAAAAAGTAGTGGGTATACTTTTAACACATAGACATTTTGATCATGTTGGAGCACTAGATAATATATCTAAATATTATAAAGTTCCTGTATACGATATTAGTAATTTACATGAAGGTATGAATGTTATTGGAAATTTTAAATTTGAAGTTAGATATAATTTAGGACATACTATGGATTCTATAAGTTTTATTTTTGATAATATTATGTTTAGTGGAGATTTTATATTTAAAGGTTGTATTGGTAGATGTGATTTAGGTGGAGATTTTAATTTGATGAAGGAAAGTATTAAATCTATTTTGAAATCTAATATAAATTATAAAATATATCCTGGACATGGAGATAGTACTTATTTATTTGATGAAAAAGATATGCTTGAAAGCTATATAAAATAAAAATGCTCTAGGGCATTTTTCCTAAATTGAAATTTGAACCGCACCACTAGGGTGCGGCTTTTTGATAT